>Ga0207026_1030_pt1 | contig 30668 bp, 27 predicted proteins | sample Alteio_BWMinCont_42_FD_153274 | JGI IMG/M metagenome (GOLD analysis project Ga0207026, IMG submission 153274) | Enriched cells from forest soil in Barre Woods Harvard Forest LTER site, Petersham, Massachusetts, United States -... | ecosystem: Environmental > Terrestrial > Soil > Temperate forest >...
GCCGCCGTAAACCTCACGCTTGGAATAGTTTTTATAGCCCATTTGTATAAAAGGCTTGTTGAAAGTCATGGCAAAATACAGCGTACGGGTTCGCGCCCAGCCATTGGTGATGCGGTAGCCGGCTACTGTGCTGTCGTTAACCCTGCGCATATATACCCAAACATTTTTATCAGGATAATTATAAATGCCCGCCATCAAATCCAAAATAATATGGGCATCATCCGATTTTGGGAACGTATATTGATGAAAGCCTACCCGGGTGGTGGTCGTCATTTCGGCAACAATGTTACTGGCATCCAGCTTAACTTTATAATAGTTGGCTTCGCTTACTTCATTGGCATGTGAAAAACCCGAACGGTAACCGCTGCCCGGTTTATCGGCCGTGCCGGGGTTTAGTTGCAGCGGGCCAACTGTTGGCATAACTAAAAAGTCGCCCAAATCAGAGTGCCCGGTGCCGCTAAAATGGGTATGACTAAAACCTACTATTGTTTTATCATCATATTGGTAACCTGCGCAATACTTGTAAACATCGGGATTGTAATGGCCGTTCAGTTCGTAACCCGGTGTATCTGTTTCAGGACTAAGCTGTACCATCCCAAACGGCACCGTAGCGCCCGGGAACACATGCCCCATCCGCTGTGTGCCGATGATAGGCCTTACATATTGTACCAGTTTTTCGTTTGATTTTGTTTGCGCTGTTGCCATAAAAGCGGAGCAGCTAAAAAGTATGGCCAGTATTTTTTTCATTTTATTAGGGTCAGTTATAAAGGGTCAAATATAAAAGGATTGTTGGATTGTATTTAGATAAGGGTCGACAATCACAAACGTATTACCGTATAGTGATGAATTTAAAACTTTGAGTGTTCGCAACAGCGCAAAATCGGCTTTTGTCATTCTGGAGCTAAGCGAAGAATCTTCTGCGCCCTGCAATAACACGTTATGCATAGTCCGCTACACATGTAGTAGAATATCCCTCGCACTGCCCGGGATGACAAATGTTATTCCCAGGATGACAATATTATTTTTCGTTAAATTTTGTTAAACCGCCCTATGTTTTTCCTCCCAACAATAATAATAACAGATAAACTTTTACCTTTACCCTAAGGTTTCTTATTTTCGCGGAACCGGGAAGGTGAAAAGTTGGTGATTGAAGATAAATATGTTTTTATCTCAGGTCTCAAATCTCACATCTCATATCTATCTGCAATGGAAGAATTTGAAGAAAGCGCATCGGCAAAAAAAACTAAAACGATATATATTTCTACCGTTTTTGGCATTGCTATGGTATTATCAATGATTGGCCTGTTGGGCCTGATATTGGTTGAAGCCAACAATTTATCAAATTACGTAAAGGAAAACATCGTTTTAAATGTTTTTGTGGATGATGCCGCGCACGAGTCTGACGTATTGCAACTGCAAAAGCAGATAGAGGCAAATACTGTGGTAAAACAAACACAATATGTGAGCAAGGAACTGGCTGCACGTAACCTGCAAAAAGATTTGGGCGAAGATTTTGTAAAGTTTTTGGGCTATAACCCGCTTTCGCAATCCATTGATGTTTATTTGAAAGCCGAATATGCCAATAGCGCTGATATAAACCGTTTTAAAGCAACGTTGCTTAAAAACCCGGTTGTAAAAGAGGTAAAATACCAGCAATCCCTGGTCGACCAGATGAACCAGAACCTGACTACTATCAGCCTCATCATTCTCGTTTTCGCGGCTATTTTCGTGGTGCTATCGGTGGCGCTGATCAATAATACCATCAGGATAGCTATTTATTCGCAGCGGTTCCTGATAAAATCAATGCAGCTGGTAGGTGCGACCAAAGGGTTTATCCGCAAACCATTTTTATTGTATGGTATATGGCACGGCCTTTTAGGCGGCTTAATAGCAATAATAATTTTGCTGGGAACGCTTTCCCTGGCCTATAAAGAGATCCCCGACCTGGTAATATTGCGCAATTACACCGAGTTTGGCGCAATATTTATAATTTTGATCGGCATAGGGGTGTTTATTTCAGGGTTCAGCACATACCTTGCAGTTAATAAGTTTTTACGTTTAAAAATATATAACCTGTACAGGTAAAAGGGTAAAGGCGAAAGCTGAAAGGTTTCGCAACTATAAATCGGTAATTAATACACACTAAAAAATATAAAGGGAGATGATTTGAGCGATGCAAAATAAATAATTAACTAAATCACTAATTAAATAATTGGCACAGCAATTTAAACCGGCACAACCGGTTAAAACTTCAACAACTCAGGCAAAGGCACCTGTAAAACAAGCAGAATCAAGACCGGCCGAGTTTGTTTTTAACAAAGCGAACTACCGCCTTTTTATCATAAGCATTGCCGTAGTGGCATTGGGTTTTATTTTAATGTCGGGCACTACTGATATTTATAGCACCACTAAAATAGTTATAGCACCAATGGTGGTTTTAGGTGGATTTGCGATTGGTTTTTTTGCGATTTTCAAGAAGTCGGTGAAAGTTGATTGAGTTGATTAGGTGAGTGGTTGATTGAGTTAAAGGCAGGAGCTGGTATAAATCCATACATTCCTAACCTAATCAACTTAATCCAACCCAATCAACTTAATCAACCAATTTTAACTTAATCCAACCCAATCAACTTAGTCAACCAATACAACTGATTCACAATGAATATCATCCAGCTTATCGTCCTTGCAATAATTGAAGGGCTGACTGAATTTTTACCGGTCTCATCAACCGGGCACATGGTTATTACCAGCTCATTAATGGGCATCGAGGGCGATAGTTTTGTAAAGCTTTTCGAGATTGTTATCCAATTGGGCGCTATACTTGCTGTGGTAGTGCTTTACTTTAAGCGCTTTTTCCGCTCTGTTGATTTTTATGTTAAGCTGGTTATAGGCGTTCTTCCTGCTGTAGTTTTGGGTTTGTTGCTCAAAAAACATATCGATATTTGGTTGGAAAGCCCTTTGGTTGTAGCCATTGCGTTTGTGGCGGGCGGTGTTATCCTGCTTTTTGTTGACGATTGGTTCAATAAGCCTAAGGTTGATGACGAAAGGGAAATCAGCCACATGACAGCATTAAAAGTCGGTTTTTTTCAGTGTTTGGCTATGATTCCGGGTGTATCCCGTTCTGCTGCTTCAATAGTTGGCGGGATGTCGCAAAAGCTGAGCCGTAAAGCGGCCGCCGAGTTTTCGTTTTTCCTGGCTGTACCAACCATGTTTGGCGCCACGCTAAAAGATCTTTGGGATTTTCATAAGGCAAATACGCTGACATCAGACCAATTGCACCATGATATTAAATATCTTATCATAGGGAGCGTTATAGCGTTCATTGTAGCTTTATTTGCTATAAAAAGCTTTATTACATTTTTACAAACCAAAGGCTTTAAGGTATTTGGTTATTACCGGATAATAGCCGGTATTGTGATAATTGTGCTGTATTTTACTACGAATGCATTGCATAACGGATAATTCTAATTTTTCCCACCGCTCGTTGCGAGGCACGAAGCAATCTCTAAACTATACAGGGCGAACTGAAAGGTGTTGAACCTACATTTCCGCTCTTCCTATGGAGATTGCTTCGTCGTTCCTCCTCGCAACATGCGGGAAGGGCCAGGGTTCAATACAACAACTGATCGTACGGGTACCTTTCGGTATGCAGCGCTTTTACTTCCTCGTATAAAAGTGACCGGAACTCATCGATATTTTCTCTCCTCGTGGCCGAAATAAAAATGGCCGGGGCATTGTTTTTTGCCATCCAGCTATGTTTAAAATCATCCAGCGTTAAAGGTTCGGCTTGCTGCCCCATCTGGTGTTGCGTTGGCTGAAAGGCATCGATTTTGTTAAACACGGTAATGATCTTTTTGTCTATTGCGCCAATATCTTTCAGCGTATCATGTACGGTACTTATCTGGTCTTCAAAGTGCGGGTGCGAAATATCAACCACATGTATCAATATATCTGCCTCACGCACTTCATCCAGTGTTGATTTAAAGCATTCCACCAGTTGATGCGGCAGTTTACGGATAAATCCAACAGTATCCGACAGCAAGAAAGGCACATTTTCAAGAACCACTTTTCTCACCGTAGTATCCAGCGTGGCAAACAGCTTATTCTCGGCAAAAACCTCCGATTTGGAGATCAGGTTCATGATGGTTGATTTACCTACGTTGGTATAACCTACCAAAGCCACCCTGATTAGTTGGCCCCTGTTTTTACGCTGCGTGGCATTTTGTTTATCTATCAATTTTAGCTTGTCTTTTAACAAGTCTATTTTATTTAGGATTAAACGGCGGTCAGTTTCTATCTGCGATTCACCCGGGCCACGCATACCGATACCGCCCTTCTGGCGTTCAAGGTGCGTCCATAAACGGGTAAGGCGCGGTAGCAGGTATTGCAATTGCGCCAGTTCCACTTGCGATTTTGCCTGGGCTGTTTGCGCCCTGCCTGCAAAAATGTCAAGTATCAGGTTATTTCGGTCGAGTATTTTTACCTGTAGCTCATTTTCAATATTGCGTAATTGGGACGGGGTAAGCTCATCATCAAACACCACCATATCAATTTCTTCTTCGGTAACATAAGCCTTAATATCTTCCAGCCTACCCGAACCGACAAATGTTGCCCTGTCGGGTTTTTGTAGTTTTTGGGTAAATATTTTTACCGTTTCAGCGCCTGCTGTAGCCACTAAAAATTCCAGTTCTTCCAAATATTCCTTTGTCTGCTCTTCGGTTTCACCCTGGGTTATTACGCCAACCAGCACCGCACGTTCCTGCTTCACAGCAGTATCATAAAATTTTTGCCTCATTCAGTAAATGATTTACAATCAGGGTGCAAATTTAGTGAAATGGAAGGGAATAGATACCATATTCCGTTTTTTAGGTTTGGGGTGTTAGTGAGTTTCAGTATCCCCAATAAATTACTATTAAGATTGTTTTCACGATACCAACTCTTTTGTTAATTTTTGTTGCTACTTTAAGATGGCCGGATACATGTGGAGCGAATAAATTGTTAGATTTGGATTAAACAAAAAATATAAAATTGCAAGCAGTAGTAGATTACGAAATAAAAAATTCGGTTAAGAATAAACTTGATAAATCAGACAGGGAATTTCATGACTGGTACAGGTTTGTGCTTTCGTATCCACCACAACTTGTCAGGAAGTATATAAAGGAATTTAATCTAACTTCCGAAGATATTATTCTTGATCCTTTTTGTGGCACCGGTACAACCCTTATTGAGGCTAAGTTGCAAAATATTCCGTCAATCGGGATTGAAGCTAACCATTTTGTTCATTTAGCAAGCACGGTAAAAACAAATTGGGATGTAGATTCAATCGCTTTATTGAATTGTGCAAAAATAATTAATAATAATACCCTCAGGAAACTCGGCAAACATAAAATTGCTGATAATCCTACGTTAAATTCTGGTCCATTTTTAAATTTGCGAAAGCTGAATGAGGAGCAAGAAAAATTAATCATCAAAAACTCCATTAGCCCTTTACCACTTCATAAATCTCTTGTACTGCTTGATGAAATAGAAAAATATAAAAGCACTTCATTTTATAAATACTTTGTAATAGCTTTTGGTAATTCATTGGTAAATCAAGTTAGTAATCTTCGTTTTGGTCCAGAGGTAGGTGTTGGGAAAATTAAAAAAGATGCTTTCGTTGTATCAACATGGTTTAAACAAGTGCAGATAATTTGTGAAGACATTCAATTTTCAAATGGAAAACGTTTCGCTGAATCCGAATCGATTTTTTCGGACTCCAGGAATATAAAAAACCTTCTTAATGGACGAAAGATTTCAGCGGTTATTACATCTCCACCTTACCCCAATGAAAAGGATTACACGAGGACAACCCGATTGGAATCTGTTTTATTAGGCTTTATAAATAGTAAAGAAGAACTAAGGGGGTTAAAAAAATCCCTATTGCGATCAAATACGAGAGGAATTTACAAGGGCGATAACGATGACGAATACGTAAAAGGCTTTCCTGAAATTCAAAGAATAGCCTGTGAAATTGAAAGCAAAAGAATTGAATTGGGGAAAACTTCCGGATTTGAACGGCTTTATCACAAAGTAACCAAACTTTATTTCGGTGGAATAACAAAGCATCTAATTGAGTTGCAATCCGTTCTGAAACCTAATGCTCAATTGGCTTATGTTGTGGGTGATCAGGCATCTTACTTACGAGTTTTGATTCCTACGGGAAGACTTATAGCCGAGATAGCAGAATCAGTAGGATACGAACTTGAAAGGATTGATTTATTTAGAACAAGGTACTCCACAGCAACCAAAACATATTTAAATGAAGAAGTGGTTGTTTTAAGATGGAGAGGGTAATTACTATTAAAAAAATGTCTAAAACAAATCGTTATTCGCAGATTATAGAAGCTATTTTCTTTGATTCATATAAAACAGGGGCAACAGAAATACCTTTTACAAGGGAAGAAATTGAGCATACAGCAGCTAAACTTGAAATTAAACTTCCTAAGAATTTGGGTGATGTTCTCTATTCCTTTAGATACCGTACGGCGCTACCTAAAAGAATAATTGATACAGCGCCGGAAGGTTTCGAATGGATAATCAGATCAACAGGAAGGGCGTTATACAAACTTGTTATCACAAAACAAACCTATTTTAAACCGTCCGGGCATTTAGCTGAAACAAAAATTCCAGACGCTACCCCTGGCATCATTAGTAATTATGCAATGAATGATGAACAGGCTCTTTTAGCCGGCATAAGATACAATCGACTTATTGACATATTCACCGGCTTGACATGCTATTCATTGCAAAGTCACTTGCGAACAACCGTTCCGGATATAGGGCAGGTTGAAACAGACGAAATATATATCGGGATTGATAAAAGAGGCGTTCATTATATCATTCCCGTTCAAGCAAAAGGAGGTAACGATAAACTGGGCGTTGTGCAGATTGAACAGGATTTTGCAATTGGTGCGTCAAAATTCCCAACTTTAATTTGTAAACCTATTGCTGCACAGTTTATGAATAATAAAGTAATTGCATTATTCGAATTTGAAATGCTTAATAATGAGATCGCTATAACAAGCGAAAAACACTATCGTCTTGTTGGACAAGGTGACTTAACGGCTGAAGAATTAGAAGTTTATAAAACAAGAAACGGATAAAATCTTATCGTATATAATTTAGTGTTTAGTCCTCGCACTTGAATTATTCTTTGCCTATTTGCTCCCTGCATTCATATAATCCAATGTCAAATTACATAATGCCTTTACACCCAATGCAAATCCGCTTTCATCAATAAAAAAATCGGGCGAGTGGTTTGCGGGGGTAGTTTTTGGGTCGCCGCCTTTGGGCATGCCGCCCAAAAAGAAAAACAAGCCGGGTACTTTTTGCTCGTAGAAGCTAAAGTCCTCGGCGCCAGTTACGGGTGGCCCGATGCTTACGTTTGCGGCGCCGGCTATTTGCTGTAAAGTAGGCGCCATTTTAGCGGCCAGTTCCGGGCTATTATAGGTCACCGGATAATTATTGCCTAAAGTTACTTTTGCCGTTGCACCCTGCATTTCGGCAGTTTTAGTGACAATTTCGTTTACCTTATCCCAAAGCAATTTTTTATCCGCATCGGTAAACGACCGTAAAGTGCCATCCATCTCCACAGAATCCGGGATGATATTACCGCGGTTGCCGCCTTTTATGGCGCCAATGGTAACCACTGCCGGGTTTTCGGTAATGTTTATATCCCGGCTTACAATTGTTTGCAGGTTATTGATGATCTGGGCCGAGATTACTATCGGATCGATACCCATCCAGGGCATAGCACCGTGCGACGATTTTCCTTTTATCACAACATGGAAACCGTTTACACCAGCCATCTCACCTCCCGGCCGGTAAACAAGTGTGCCGGTTGGGATATATGAAATAATATGTTGCCCGAAAATCACATCCACTTTAGGATTTTCAAGCACACCTTCCTTAACCATTTCTTCGGCGCCACCAACCTCTCCCGGCGGTAAACCCTCCTCGGCTGGTTGAAAAATAAACTTTACGGTGCCGTGAAGTTCGCTTTTCATGGAGGTGAGTATTTCGGCAACCGCCATCAGCATGGCCATGTGCGAATCGTGCCCGCAGGCATGCATAACACCTACCTGCTGCCCCATATAGGTTGATTTAACTTTTGAGGCAAAAGGTACCGGCGTGCGTTCAGTAACCGGCAAGGCATCCATTTCCGACCGCAACGCCACCACCGGGCCGGGTTTGCCGCCCCTCAGAATACCCACTACCCCGGTTGTTGCTATTCCGGTTTTTACTTCGAGACCAAGCGCCCGTAAATGTTTGGCTACGATCTCAGCGGTACGGAACTCATGGTTACCGAGTTCTGGATGCTCGTGAAAATCACGGCGCCAGCTTATAACTTGATTTTGCAGTGAATCGGCTTTACGGCTGACCTCGCTTTTTAATGCGTTGGTTTGAGCAAATATGGGGCTTGAGCAAGCGCAAAGGATAAGCAGGTATAGTTTCTTCATTTCAGGGATTTTTTATCTAAGATAAAAGAAAAATACCACTTGACCTTTCGTGACAGGTAGCGATCTATCTTTTTAATTTGTGCTCCTTTATATATTGCCTTTTTTCATCTCTTCCGCTGCATGGTGCGCCGCCCTTGCCGCAAATGCCATGTATAATATAGATGGGCTTTGGTTACCTGTACTCGTCATACATGCCCCGTCGGTTACAAAGACATTGTTGCATAGGTGCATCTGGTTCCACTTGTTTAATAATGATGTTTTAGGATCATAGCCCATACGGCAGCCGCCCATTTCGTGGATATCAAGGCCGGGCGCCTGGTGGGTATCGCGTTTGGTGATGTCTTTCAGCCCGGCAACTTCCAGCATTTCGGCGCTTTGGGTTAAAAAATCGGCTACCATTTTATCATCGTTATCGTCATAGCCTATTGAGGTAATGAGTTGCGGGATGCCCCATGGGTCAACCTGGTCGCTGCTTAAACGCACATGGTTTGTTTCTTTCGGGATGGTTTCACCCTGCATAAACATACCGCCGAACCATGGGCCGGGTTCGGTTATGCCATCCTTATATTCGGCGCCAATGCCATCCAAACCGTCTTTATAAGCAGGCGGCCTGCCCGAAAAAACAAAGGTGAGGAAACCGCCCAAATAATTGGTGTCCTGCTTGTGCAGGTTGCGGTAGTTGGCAATGATAGGATTGGTAGGATTGCGGCCGTAATAATAATTATCCTTAAACCCATCATAAGTACCGCCGACACTTGCCCGGTAATTCTGGAAAGCCATAAACTTGCCCAGCAGGCCGTTATCATTGCCCAAGCCATTAGGGAAGCGGTGCGATTTGGAGTTGAGCAATATCAAATTACTGTTTAAGCATGCCGCGTTTAAAAATATCACTTTGGCATAATAGGTTATCTCCTGTTTGGTCAATGCGTCTATAATTTTAACGCCGGTTACCTTGCCCTTCTGCTCATCATAAATAATAGAATGCACTACTGAGTGCGGCCTTACGGTGAGGTTGCCCGTCCGTTTTGCCCATGGAAGTGTGGATGAAACCGAACTGAAGTACCCGCCAAACGGGCAGCCGCGGTAACAAAGATCGCGCGCCTGGCAGGCTGTGCGGCCTTGCTGAAGGTGGATATCGAGCGCTTTGGTTAACTGCGCCCAGCGGGTGCGCACCATAAACCTATCCTTATAATGACCGCTTATTTTACGTTGTATCTCTGCTTCAACACAGCTCATTTCAAAGGAAGGCAGGTATTCGCCGTCGGGCAAAGCCTCAAGGCCATCCCTGTCGCCGCAGATGCCGGCAAATTTCTCGACATGTGAGTACCAGGGGGCTATATCTTCATAACGTATCGGCCAATCTACCGCATAGCCATACCGTTGCGGCGCCGAAAACTCAAAATTGCTCCAGCGCTGACAAGCACGGCCCCATGTGATCGATTTGCCGCCAACCTGGTAGCCGCGTATCCAGTCGAACGGTTTTTCCTGGATGTAGGGGTGCTCTTTGTCCTTCACAAAAAAATGCTGCGTATCCTCGCCATAGGCATAGCATTTGCTCACCACCGGGTTTTCTTCCTTTTCTTTCAAAGACGTTTCCATCCGGTGCGGAAAATCCCACGGGTTTTTTGTTGCTGTGGGATAATCTTTAACGTGCTCCACATTGCGGCCACGTTCAAGCACCAGGGTTTTTACCCCCAGGTCGCATAATTCTTTGGCAGCCCATCCGCCGCTAATGCCCGAGCCGATGACGATGGCATCGTATGTTGTTGTTTCCATAAGTATAACTAATAACAAACTGTGTCATTGCGAGGTACGAAGCAATCTCGTCGCTGTGCATGACCGCGATGCATTGCTACGGGATTGCTTCGTCGTTCCTCCCCGCAATGACAAATTGGTTTTTTTGCTTGTAATTGTTGCCTAATTTAAAAATATCTCATCCATAAATACCCATCCGGGCTGCTTTTTTACCGGATCCCATTTGGGGAGGTTTTGTATGGGTTTGGCTATGATTTTTAAGCAGGATATTGCGCGGTTTGTGGCCAGCTGGCAATCGATACCCTTTACTATAAACGGATCATCCTTTTTTGGTGCAGCAGGTTTTACTGTGCTTAACAGCTTTAAATGGGTCGCATCCTTACCGCCCCAAACTTCGATTGCTATGGGTAAAAATATCTGGGTGCCGATATAGCGGAGGCAATTTAAGGTAACCGTATGCAAGTCAACCGGTTTATTGAATTGCATATAAACTATAAGGTCTTTTTGCGAGGCGATCCATTTGCCATTGCCGAAATTACTGCCGCCCAAATCTTTGTCTATTAATGTTTTTGCGCCGTCGCCGCTATATTTTTCGTTCGGCGCTGTTATAAAGCTGATACTATCGGGGGTATAAGTACTTTTATAAAAATTCACCTGTACTATATCGCTGCCATACCAGCCCGCCTTATAGGCTTTGGCTTTGATATTAGTATTTTGGGTGATGATGATCCCCGGCTTATAAACCATCGACTTTACGCTATCCGGGTCGGTGCCATCCGTTGTATAGCGGATCTCGGTACCTTTTATGGGATGGCTTAGCTCCAACTCTATCGGTTTGGTAAAAACGAAAGCGGTATTTTTTACCTGCGGGCCATTTATTTTCATTGGCTTGCCGTTATCCTTAAAGCCTTTTATAAAATCGATGTTTTTATTGGCTTTTTGCAGCACGGCAATTTCGTCATCGGGCAAACCGGTGTCCCACAAAGCTATTTCTTTAAGGCTTTTTATAGCGCCGATCTGTTTTATGGCCTGGGGGTTTAATTTGGTACCGGCCAGCGATAAAACCCGTAGATATTTAAGCGATGCCAGTTGGTTTATGGTTGCCCCTGTAATATCTGAAAAATTAAGGTTCAATGTGCGTAAGTTTTCAAATCCGGCGATAGTTTTTAGTTCTGCATCTTTCACGGGCATTTTATTCAGATCAAGCGATACCACTTGTTTTTTTATCCCGCTTAATTCTTCCAAAACCTTCGGCTGATAGGTTTTTTTATTGTAGATGTTTACCCCCAATGCCGGAGATCCCTGTGCTATAGGGTATATTGCCCGGTAATTGTTGTTGAGTTTTTTGATGAGCTTATCATCTGCTGTGGCGAAATCATATTGTTCTTCCTCTTCTTCCGTCGGCTTTAAATAATTTGCGGCAATTACTCTCAACGAATCACTGGGAGGCAGATCGATCACTTTCTTTTTAAAATCTGCATTTTCTTTTACCCAAAGGTAAAGCATGTTCATTTCATCGGCGGTGAGTTGCGGTTTCCCGGCAGGCGGCATATGTTTCTTTTCCCCTTCTGGCATGTGGATACGCTGCAACAACAGGCTTATCTGCGGCTGACCGGGAACAAATAGTTTACCATCTTTACCGCCTTTTAAAACCGACCGCTTATCAACCAGTGCCAGGCCGCCTTTGGTTTTATCAGGGTTATGGCAACTGATACATTTGCTGTCAAAAACAGGTTCAATAACATCCTGGAAAACAAATGCTTTATCTATAGGCACCAGTTTTTTTTCGGGATGCCATACCGGGGCCAATATAAAATTGTCGCCGTGGGTAATGTCAGCGCCATAATGCCCGGCAATAATGAGGCACAACACAGTGGCTACCGCGCCCGACCGGGCAATTTTTTGCGAGTACCATTCCCTGCTGCGGCACCAGTAAATGGCCGTTGAAACAAAGACAACCGATACGCCAAACCATTTGTGAAATTGTAAAGTATCGCCATCGTAACCCTGTTCTTTGGATAGAAACAGTCCCATAATTGCTGTAACTCCTGCAAACAGCGCGCCGGTAAGCCATAAGTAGGTGGTAAATTCGTGGTATAATTTTTCGGTACGGAGCCTTTCTTTAAACCGGAAAAACTCCAGCACCATAGCCATGATGAGTACTACAATTGGGAAATGGATGATAAGCGGGTGCAAACGCCCGATCGGCTGCAGCCACTGTGGTATAACTATGCCGCCGCCAAATAACAGGAAAAAGATGATAAAAATATTGAGGGCAAATAGCAGGTTCTCTGCAAAACCTTTATGGTGGGATTTTATCATCGTTTAATATAAATAATCATTCGCAGGTTTTAACACAGAGATACAAAGGAGGCACAAAGGCCACTGAGTTTGAATTACTGATTTATGCGTCATTTTAAATTTACTTTCCGGGAGTTTACAATATTTCTTTGCGTTCTCTGTGCCTCCTTAGCGCTCTCTGTGGTAAAAAAACTCTCAACTACACCCTCGTAAATTTATAAGGGTAAACCTTCCCCGATGCCCATTGCGCCACGTATAAATTTTCATCATCATCCACACAAACATCATGCGGGTTTAAAAATATCTTTTCGGCCTGGGCCATGGGCTGTAGTACCCCGTCTTTATAAATTGGTTCGGTGCCGCCAATGTTTGATACTACTTTATTGTCCTTATCCAATATAGTGGCAAAACCCGAGTCTCTTACCCCGAGATCAGGCGAACGCAGTACAGCCGCATATAAATAATTGCCTTTTATTACCGGCCGGCATACACAGGCGCCGGGCAGTTTTATAATATCCATCAGCTTGCCATCCATGCTGAAGCGTTTAAAGCAATTGCGGGTGCGGTCGGTGATCAGCAGGGTTGGGGTTGGATTACGGCGGTCTATCAATATGCCATGGGCATTATCAAAATGCTCATCACCCCCGCCGCGACCGCCCCAAAAGTTTACCAGTTTGCCGTTTTTATCATAATGCATGATGTATTGTGCGCCGTAGCCGTCGGCAATAAAAATATCGCCGTTGGTATCTATGGTTGTTTCGGTCGGGACAAATTCTTCCGCTTTTTTATAAACGCCGGTTTCCAGCGGCACATCAATGGTGAGCAGGATGCGGCCATCCATCGTGGTTTTGTAAACCTGGTGTTTTACCGTATCGGTGATGAAAAGAAACTCAGTACCGTTCTCATTCACCAAAGTCAGGCCATGCGCACCCGGAAAATCATGCCCCCAGGTATCAAGCAGCTTGCCCGATTTGTTATAGATGAGCACATTATTTTTTGTTTCGTTGGTAAGCAGCAATATCCTCCCTTTCGAATCCTGCACCATTTCATGGCAATCGTTCACCGGGTTTTTCATCGGGTCGGCCTTGCTCCAGGCAACGTCCATCCTGTAACGCATATTTCCGTGGCCGTAAATGGGCCCGTCTGGTTTTGCCATCATATCTTTTGCTATAAAAAAGGCCGCCGAGAATACGGCTGTTTGCTTAATGAAATTTCTTCTTTCCATGTTGGATTATTTTAAATTCCTTTTGTCTTAACCGTTGATTAAGCTGATTTTTTTGATTTCATTGATGATGGTTGTTAATGTCCCCCAAATCATTATAATCCCAAAATCAGGTTAACCGTTGATTAAGCTGATTTTTTTGATTTCATTGAAGGGCAGTAGAAGCCACATTTAAAAATCATTTTAATCAAAAAAATCGGCTTAATCAACGGTTCAGACCAATATCCCCTTCACTACATTCCCCGCAACATCCGTCAGCCTGTACCTTCGGCCCTGGCTTTTAAATGTTAATTTTTTATGATCGATGCCTAACTGGTTTAATATAGTAGCATGAAAATCATGCACATGTACCGGATCCTTCACAATATTATACCCAAACTCATCCGATTCGCCGTAAACCAAACCGGGTTTTATGCCGCCGCCTGCCATCCAAACGCTAAAGCAGCGTGGATGATGGTCGCGGCCATAGTTGGCTTTTTCTAATTTGCCCTGGCTGTAGTTGGTACGGCCAAATTCGCCGCCCCAAATAACCAGCGTTTCATCCAGCAGGCCGCGTTGTTTAAGGTCGGTAACCAATGCTGCCGATGCCTGGTCGACATCTTTTGCCTGACCGGCCATTTCCTGCGGCAGGTTGTTGTGCTGGTCCCAGCCCTGGTGGTATAGCTGCACAAAGCGGACGCCGTTTTCGGATAGCTTGCGTGCCAGTAAGCAATTGGCAGCGTAAGTGCCGGGCACCAAACAATCCGGCCCGTACATTTTTACAATATCATCCGGCTCTTTTGATACATCCATTATCTCGGGCACGGCAGATTGCATGCGGTAGGCCATTTCGTACTGCTGTATCTTGGTGGTTATTTCGGGGTCGCCAAATTGTTTATAGGATATTTCATTCAGTTCGGCAATTTTATCCAGCATTTTGCGGCGGTCGCGGCGGTCGATGCCATCCTGGTCGTTGAGGTACAATACCGGGTTTTCGCCGCTACTGAATTGAACGCCCTGGTGGATTGAATCTAAAAAGCCATTGCTCCAAAGCTTAGAATATACGCCCTGCCCGTTCCCTTTGCCTTTTGAAAGCAATACCGTAAAGGCAGGCAAATTTTTATTCTCGCTGCCAAGCCCGTAGCTCACCCACGAGCCCATGCTGGGGCGGTTGCCCTGTTGGGCGCCGGTTTGAAAAAAGGTTAAGGCAGGATCATGGTTGATAGCCTCAGTGTACATGGATTTGATGATGCAAATATCATCGGCTATGCTGCCAATATGGGGAAACAGGTCGCTAATCCATGCCTTCGATTCGCCGTATTGTTTAAAATCGTAAAACGACCCAACCAACGGGAAAGATTTTTGCTGGGCGGTCATCCCGGTCAATATCTGGCTGCCGCGCACCGATGGCGGCAATTCCTGCCCCATCATTTCGCGTAGCTTTGGTTTGTAATCAAATGATTCCAATTGCGATGGGGCGCCATCCTGGAAAAGGTAAATCACCCTTTTTGCTTTTGGTGCGAAATTGGGGATGCCGGGTATAAAATCAGCTTCGCTATCTGAACCTATGCCGCTGAAAAGATCAGGTATCAGTAATGAGCCCAAAGCAACGCTGCCCAGGCCAAGGCTTAACCTTGATAAAAAGCGCCTCCTGTTTATATTGAGGCGATGTTCTAAAAAATCTTTCTCCATATATCAGGTTTTTGTTATTGCTTCCTCTAAATTATAAATCGCATCAACTACTTTCATCATGGTGGCCAGGTTAATCTTATTTAAATTATCCGGGATGGGGTATTCGCCAACATTAAGCACTTTTATGGCAGTTTTCCTGTCCATCGCTTTTAATTCTTCATTGTAATAGCTGTTTAATATTGCCAGTTCCTGTGCATTGGGCTTGCGGCAGATGATTAGCCGGAAAGCCTTATAAATTTTGGCATTTGCAGTGCTGTTATCCTGCAATAATTTAGCGGCCAAAACCCGCGCGGCTTCAAGTACCGTTGGGTCGTTCTCCATCAGCAAAGCCTGTAACGGGGTATTTGTACGTAACCGTTTTACTTCGCATTGGTCGCGGTTACTGGCGTCAAAAATAGCCATTTCAACAGGTGGAACAGTTCGTTTTATCAATGTGCACATGCCGCGCCGGTATAGGTTAGGACCATGCACCTGTTTATAATTAGCCAATATCCCCCGGCCTGAAGTGGCATTTTCCCATAAACCCGGCGGCTGGTAAGGGTTTACACTTGGGCCGCCAATGGTACGTGTCAACAAACCGCTGCTTGCCAGCACCATATCCCTTACAAATTCAGCAGGCAGGCGCGAGCGGGGACCGTGTGACAGATAAGTATTGTCCGGGTCTAATTTTAGTGTATTTGTGGTTATCGCTGCCGACTGCCGGTAAGTTGCCGACATCACCATTTGTTTCATCAGCCGTTTTATATCCCAGCCATGGTCCATAAAATCAACCGAAAGCCAGTCGAGCAGTTCAAAGTGCGAAGGCAGGTCGCCCTGGCTGCCAAAATCGCCCGAACTTTTTACAATGCCTTTGCCAAAAATTTCCTGCCAGGTTTGGTTTACAAATACCCTTGCAGCAAGCGGGTTTTTACGGTTAAACAGCCATTCGGCCAGCCCCAGCCTGTTTTTAGGGTAGCTGTTATCAAAAGGCATAATTGCTTTTGGCGTACCAGCTTCTACTTCATCGCCGTGGGTATCGTAATTGCCGCGTTTAAGGATATACGTTTTGCGATAGGCCTCGCTATCGCCCATAACAGATACTATGAGCTTATTGGTATCCTGCTTGTTCACAAACTTTAAAATGCCTTTTACATCATCATTGGTGATCTGCATTAGCGGTCTTTTGGCATAAGTTTCGGGGCCGCCAACGGTTGATTGTATGCCCGGCTCTTTCACCTGGTTAAAAAATGCAAATAGGCTGTAATATTCTTTTTGCGAAAAAGGGTCGTATTTATGATCGTGACAGTGGGCGCATTCAATAGTACAGCCCAGCAGCGCTTTACCGAAGGTGTTTGTGCGGTCGGTAACATAGGCTACGCGGTATTCTTCGTTAATTACACCGCCTTCTTCGGTTATTTTATGGTTGCGGTTAAAGCCGGTGGCCAGCAGTTGTTCTTTGGTGGCATTTGGCATCTGGTCGCCCGCCAGTTGCCAGGTTATAAATTTATCGTAAGGCAAATTCTCGTTAAACGCATGTATCACCCAATCGCGCCATGGCCATTGGCTGCGGTAATTATCGTCCTGGTAGCCATGCGAATCGGCATACCGCGCAACATCCAGCCAGTGCAGGGACATCTTTTCGCCGTAGGCCGGACTTTTCATCAGTTCGTCAACTACTTTTTCATAGGCGTTAGGGCTGTTATCGGCCAAAAACCTGTCCATCATGTCAAGTGCTGGCGGCAGGCCGGTAAGGTCAAAACTTACGCGTTTAAGCAGGCGTTCTTTATCAGCTTCAGGATTTGGCGCCAGGCCATATTGTTCCTGTTTGTGCAGGATGAAATAGTCGATCTGATTTTTAGGCCATGTTTTATCCTTTACCTCTGGTATTGGCCATAATTTTGGCGGCACAAAGGCCCAGTGTTTCTCAAACTTCGCGCCCTGTTTTATCCATTTTTTTATCAGTTCGGTTTCATGCGATGTTAATCTTTTAAGGTTGGAGTTTGCCGGGGGCATCATTTCCGAAGTATCACCGGTAGATATCCTGCGAAACAATTCCGACATTTCAGGACTCCCGGGGACAAGCACATGCGCGTGTGGATTATCTCTTAATGCCTTAAATGCGCTTTCGGGTTTGTCAAGCCTTAAACCTGCTTGTCGTTTGCTGGCATCGGGGCCGTGACACTTATAACATTTGTCGGAAAGTATGGGACGGATATTAAAATTATAACTTACTGTATCTGGTATTTGCTCATCAATATTTGCAGTATGATGACAAGCATTCAGCATGCATAAAATACATCCCGCACACAATAGCCACAACAAATACAAATGCCGCTGCATAAAAATAATTTAATATAACGAGGTCAACTGGTTTATAACAAAGTTAAAATTAAACAAATAAATGTGAATTCAACAGCACCATAGGGGTTGATGCTACTAATTTTTTACACAGGACGACCGGGATTATGGGGATTTAAGGATTTACCGGGATTTGAAAGCACAATGATTTATAGAATATTAAAAATCCCTAAATCCTGTAAATCCAAAAAATCCTGGTTAAATTTGATTTATATAAACCTGAAAACCTATGGATAATATCGATAACCTGCCTGATGGGCCTTTAAGTGACGATCCCGAAGAAAACCTGCGAATGGAAAATGAACTGCTCCGCTTAAAGCTAAAGGCGGAGTTAGGCGGGGAATCATACAGTTCGGGGGGGCTTAACCCTGAGATTGAAAATGAGTTTCTGAAAAATGTAATGGCTTTTGAGCATAATTTTGCCACCGCAAAGCCAGCCAAAGTATATGACCTTGCCGGGAAACCTGATTTTAAAAAAGCAGACGATTTAAATGATGAGGAAATAGAAACAGAACTGGAGAAAATAACAGACCTGTTATCCGAAAAAAATATAGAGGTGTATTTTGGCGATGGTTATGACAGCCGCACACAATACTGTTTTATTACGGAAGAGCTATTTGAGCATGAAACCACTTTTATGCCAATGCCGGGCATGACCACATGTTTTGATTACGAGGAGTTTCACCCCAACCACAAAAAGGCTATTGAAAACAATACCGAAAAATTTTTGAAGGCCTGGTTGGAAAGGGATATTGAGGCCTGCGACTGGGAAATTGCCCACCAGGCTATACTGCCCGACCGTAAAGTATTGAGCAAAGCCGATGTACTTAAACAAATTGAGATAATTTTCGAAGCCTTTACCTCTTTTACTGATGAAAAGCACGAAATCTTCGATATTGGCTTTGACATGGACGCGGGCATGGGCCATGCCGAAGGCGGCATAAGGTACCGCGGTGTTTTAGAGAACGGCGAAACCATCCCCTTTGGTGGCGCTTTTAAACTTTACTTTTCCTATGACCGCGAATATTGGAGTATAGTTTATATGGTTTTGCCGGGGTTTAAATATTTTTGAAGGGAAAAATGTAGAGACGCAATACTTGCGTCTCCCGTATGCAAATCACTTTAGAAAGCGAATTTTTGAACACTTGTTAAATCCGGACATTTATCTTCGGAGACGAAAGTGTTGCGTCTCTACAAAAGATGGCATATAATACCAATGTTAATAAATCACCGGCTGCTTTTGTGCTTTTAAAACTTCTTTCAGTTTCATGAATGAATTGTAGGGGCCGATAGTTAATGTGGCATTAACCAGCCATGCCGGGATATTTCCACCAGGGTCGATGCTAAAAGTGTAATCTACTTTTAATTTATTATCCGGCGCCTGCGTTACTTTCCACTGTGCCAACGAATAGGGAACACGAATGTAACTATCGTACTTTGGCAAATAACCGGGGAGGCTTTTTGCCACAATGTTTAAAACCTCGGGCGTAGGCATAATATTTAGCTCAATAATAAGGTCACGGTCTTTTATAGGCCATGGTAAGTGCGACTCGGTATAATAAATGATATTTTGTGGGGTGATCATCTTTAATATAGTCGATTTTTTATTTGAGTAAACCCAGCTATTATAATCATTAATATCTTCGAGGGTATTGATAAGCTGCGTTTTTGTAGCATCCAGCTCGCAAACCACACGTAATTCTTTTATATTACCTTTTGCAGCTTTACGGGTATAAACCTGGATGCCATTGTCGTCTTTCTTTAATTCCCATTTTCCCTGGGCCATACTGGTAGAAAGTACAAAAAGCAATAAACTAAAAAGCAGGATCTTTTTTTCCATTAATAATTTGAATAGGGGCGATAACAAACAAAGTGTGGAAATTTAATTCATGATGTTGAAGAAATATTGTAGTTTATTAAACTGTATATTTTGTAAAAGCGTATAAGGCCGTTAAAAAAAAATCACTGTATTTAAAAAAAGTCCGCGGCTAAATATAACTGCTGGCCCGCATAAATTTTGCATTATTTACATTATAATTTCAATAAATTTTGGTTAAGCGAGTAGCTCATAGTTCATGGCTCATAGTTCATAGTTTTTACCCGAACAGGTAAGCCCCAAAAATAAAAGCCCCCTTGCACTTGCTGCTTGGGGGCTTTCAACCTAAACCTTATCACAATTGAACTGGCGGGTTGCCAGTCTTTACATATTATAACAATTACTATACCAAAAAATGCAAAGTTTTAATTTTATTTAAAAATACTGTTTTAAAAACGGGTGTTGCTATGACAAAGCCTGCCAGATCTGCACAAAAGCAATCAATATACTGCGACAATGTCGGTTTTTCTATACAATATTAACCCTGTTGTTGCAAGTTTTTCCTGCGGAGAAAATTATCAAACAGGTATAAAGCCAATACCAGGTCGAAAAATAAAAAACCCAGTATCACTGGTTTGGTAGTATATTTTCCAATATCCGGAATTTTTACTGCAGAAATTACATTTGCTGGAACGCCAATACCAGACAACCGGATGTTTGTTAAAGTAAACACTAACAAAACAGCGATGGTAATAACAAAAAATAAGGTTATCCCTTTTATTATTCTTTTATTAATAGTTGCCTTTAAAGGATTTTGTGCATGTTCGGTGCGTATGGCTTCCATCACGTTGTAGGTAAAGGCCATGGGTGGCTCATCAAGCTCCATTGCAGAAAAGGATATATTAAGGTTTAACAGCTCCTGGTATTTGAGCCGGTAAGCTTCATCCTCCGCAATAAGCGTACTGACGGCCTCTTGCTCACCTGGTGTGCAATTGCCATCAATATAGTTCCAAAGTTTTTCTTCCACGTTATTCATATCAGTTCCTTTGCTTCATGCTTTAAATTGCGTTCCAGCTTTTCTTTTAAACGCTGGCGCGCCCTGAATAATTTTACTTTAACAGTATTTGTTTCCATACCCAATGCCTGCCCTATCTCCTCAAGCGATAGTTCGCCCTTGTAAAACATGGTAATGATGGCCGCATCATCAGGTAAAAGTTGTTCTATCGCCTTATTCAGGTAAAACGACCTTGATTTGTTTTCGGCATCGTTTACATCATAGGCCGAAGACTGGCTTTCAACCTGTATAAAAACATTTTCATCGTCAATCGAGTCGGTATCAACCCTTTTCTTTCGCAAAAACGTCATGGCGGTGGTGTAAACAATACTGTACAGCCATGTACTAAATTTCGACTGTCCCTGGAACGACGCCAATGAACGGTACGCCTTTATAAAGCAATCCTGCGCTATCTCTTCGGCATCTTCGCGCCCTTTTGCAAAGCGCATAGCCAAAGTAAACACAAAACGCTGGTGACGTTTAACCAGTTCGGTATACGCCGATTGGTCGCCTGCCAGGGTGTGTTGTATCAACTCGATATCTGAAAGCTTGCTCTGCATCTGTTATAGCTCTCTGACGCGGTGTTAGCGGGCGAGGTTACACTTTATCAAAATTAGTTATTTTAGTTGTTGAAACGTTGTAAAGTTGAAAGGTTGTAATGTTATAAAATGCGATTGTATAAATATTGGGCCCACTATGCAGTAACCTTTCAACTTTACAACATTCCAACCTTCCAACAAAAATTTCACACACAGGTGTAACCTCCACAAAAACAATGTGGTCATAGCTTACAAATACACCGGAGTTGGTGATTTGAAAACAAAAATATTAACTTTTAAAAATTTAAATAACATGAACCACACAGGAGAACTCGCACTATTTATGGTTATAATAGTGTCAGTAGCATTAATCGCAATGATTTTTGGGATTGTTTATCTTGCTAAACGCGAAAGAATGGCAATGATCGAACGCGGAATGGACCCACGCAGGTATAAACCACAATCAGCACCTTTTCATACTTTAAAATGGGGGTTATTATTGATAGGCGCAGGTGTTGGCCTGTTCCTGGCCTTCGTGTTAGACCATACCGCATTTAAAAGTATCGGCAACGAATTTGACAACGACGGTAACGTAGCGATATACTTTGCAATGATTGCCATATTTGGGGGGTTGGGCCTGTTTTCATCTTATCTTATTGAAAAGAAACATAATGACAAAGAAAAGGGTGAGTAAGTGAGTGGTTGATTAAGTGAGTAGTTAAAAACAAATACAACTCAATAAACTTAATCAACTCAGTCTAACTTAATCAACTCAATCTAACTTAATCAAGAAAAGGGTGAGTAAGTGAGTGGTTGATTAAGTTGATTAAGTGAGTAGTTAAAAACAAATACAACTCAATAAACTTAATCAACTCAGTCTAACTTAATCAACTCAATCTAACTTAATCAACCAACTATAAATACTTCTCCTTTAAAATTTTAATATGGTGCAACGCATGACCCGCCGTTAAATAAGCTAAAGCTCTTACAGAAACAGGATTGCCGCTGGCAATCCCTTTTTGCGTTGATTGCTCATCAGTTATTGAAGCAAAAAGATAAAGGCTTGATTCACGCACCGCCTTAAACTCATTTGCAATATCTTCGAGGGTGCGCGTGTTATAGGTGCTGTGTGCCAGGTAAACATCCTGGTCGAACCCGGGCAGTTCGATACTTTCGCGCGAAAAGGCAAGCGCCCGATAAACAAATACACGTTCGGTATCCACCATGTGCCCTAAAACTTCCTTAACGGTCCATTTTCCTTCGGCATAGGCATAATTTTCCTTATCGGCGCCAAGCCCCATAAAAAAGTCATAGGTGTTTTGCTGCTCTTGCTTCAATATTTCCAGTATAGGGCCTTCCCCTACATGGCTAACGTACACGGCCGCGTAAGCCGGGTATTCATTTGGTTGCGGTCTGCTTATCATGTCGAATATTTTTTAATACAATTCTAAAAGTTGTCCCTTTTCCTACCTCCGAGTCGCGCACAAATATCTGCCCGTTGTGGTAATTCTCCACCATACGTTTGGTTAACGACAGGCCCAGCCCCCAGCCGCGTTTGCGGGTAGTGTAGCCCGGCTGAAAAACGGTATCGAATTTTGAGCGTGGAATGCCTTTGCCTGTATCCGAAACATCAATAAATACCTGCTTTTTAATTTTATTTCCGGATATATCAACCTTTATCTTCCCTTTACCGTCAATGGCGTTTACCGCATTTTTTAGCAGGTTTTCCAGCACCCAATCAAACAACGGCACATTCAAGCCTGCCAGTAAATGAGGGTTGCCGGTCAACTCGAAGCTGATGTTTTTGCTTACGCGGATCCTGAAATAGTCAACAAAATCCTTAACTACATCATAAACTTTATGTTCTTCCAGCTTCGGCGTCGAACCTATTTTCGAAAAACGATCAGCCACAATTTCAAGGCGTTTCACATCGTTTTCCATTTCGCCAATTAGCGGGTCATCTTCGGCGTTAAACTTCTCTTTCATCAGCTCTATCCAGGCCATTAACGAGGATATTGGCGTACCCAGCTGGTGGGCAGTTTCCTTAGCAAGCCCAACCCAAACCTGGTCCTGCTCCGACTTGCGCGACGAGCTGAAAGCCGCATAAGCCATCAATAAAAATATCGCGATAAGCGAAAGCTGTATGTATGGGAAAAATTTTAACTGCGTAAGCAAGGGCGAATCTTTATAATAAACCAGCCATTGCTGCCCCAGCACTTTAAGCTGGATAGGCTCGTGCTGCTTTTTCATATAATCCAACTCAGATTGAAAATAGGGAGGGTCGTATTTCAATTTTTTATTGCCTTCGGCTTCCAGCTTTATAAAAACTTTGGTGGAATCTAAGCCGCGTGAAAGCTGTATATCGCCCCTGTTGTCGGTAACGATGGCCGGCACTAAGGAACTATCTCGTACAGCAAAAACATAATTCAGGAAATCATTATCGTCCGATGCCAGCACCTGCTTCATGCTCATGGCCCAAACCTGCGCCCGCGTACGCTCGGATTTTGCGATATTGCGTACAAGGTAATTGGTATAAAGCAACGAACCGCTGGCAATAACCACCGCAAAGGTGAGCAACGAGTATTTCCAGCGTTTTTTCTGTTGGTAGGGGTTCATGTCTATTGAGTCCGAAAGTCGGAAAAGTCAGTAAAGTCCGAAAGTAAGACAAATTTTGGAAAAAGTCCGAAAGTCGGGAAAGTCAGTAAAGTCCGAAAGACAAAAAAGACAGTTATGAACATGACATAAGTCCACGTTATAAAAAAACATCACGAAGCAACTTTAGGGCTTCCCAAACAACTTCTACTTTCGGACTTTACTGACTTTCGGACTCTTTTTAACTACCAGCTCCCGCTTGATCCGCCGCCGCCGAAATCGCCGCCGCCAAAGCCACCGAAGCCCCCGCTATCTCCACCACCACCGCCGTCGCCACCAGAGAAACCACCCCAGCCGCCACTGCCGCGCCCAAGCATGGCGCCGCCCAGGAACCACCAGAACGGACTTGCCCCGCCACGGCCGCCAATGATCTGCCCACCGCCGCCGCCACGGCTACGGAATATGATGATTATAATGATAATTACAATAAAGAAGAGTATGGCGTAACTGCCGCCACCGCCGTCTGAATCCGCATGCTTTCCGGTGCCCTTGTATTCGCCCTTCATCAGTTTCATAAGGTCGTCGGTACCGGCATTAAGACCACCATAATAGTCGCCCTGTTTAAAACGGGGCCTGATATCATTGGTGATGATCTCGTTGGTATTTTCGTCTGTTACTGCCCCCTCGGCGCCATAACCGGTTTGTATGGATACCTTATGGTCATCAAGCGCTACCAATATAACTATACCATTATTTTTACCTTTTTGCCCTATGCCCCAGGCACGCCCAAGTTTTTGGGCATAATCGTTAATGTCATATTCGCCAACTGACTTAATAACAACCACTGCTATCTGGGTAGAAGTAGAGTCATCAAAGGCAACCAGTTTATTTTCAAGCAGCTGTATGTCACCGGGCGCAATGGTATTGGTAAAATCGGTAACCAGCGTGGCCGGTTTTGGCGGCAATTGCTGCGAAAAGCCCATAAGGCCAATTAACAGCAGGGAACATAATATTGTGAGTTTTTTAAACATGATCATGGGTTTAATCGCCATCCATAAAGGCAATATCATCAGATAATTCGTTGCTGTCGCCGACTTTGTGGGGGAAATATTTTTCGAGGTGATTGCCTGCTATTTCCAGGCCGGTTACAATACCTTCAACCAGGTTGCCGCGTTTAAAATGCTCCAGCATATCTTCTTTGGTATCGTCCCAAAAAGTAGGAGGTACTACTCTGTTTATCCCGGCATCGCCAATTATGGCAAACTTGCGGTCCACAACAGCTACATAGATAAGTACGCCATTACGCAGCTTTGTTTTATGCATATCCAGCTGATGGAAATACTTTGCCGCGCGGTCGAGCACGTTTTCGCTGCAGGTTTTTTCAATACAAACCCGTATCTGCCCCGATGTATGCTTTTCGGCATCCTCAACTGCTTTGTGGATACGCTGTTGTTCCTCGTCGTTAAATATTGCCATCTTTTTTATGATTTCACCGATTATTAATTATGATTTCACCGATTGGTTTTGATGATTACACCGATTGTTTTTTGTGATTGCGCCGATGTTTTGTGCAATCGGTGAAATCATCCTAAAATCGGTGAAATCCCAATATTAAAACGATACTTTCGGTGCATTTTGTGCGTTTGCTTCTGCTGCAAAGCTGCCTTTTTCGCTAAAGCCGAAAATTTTGGCAGTGATAACAGCGGGGAACGAACGTATTGTAGTATTGTAATCCTGCACGGCGCTGTTAAAGTCCATGCGGGCCACGTTTATGCGGTTTTCGGTCCCTTCCAGCGAGGCCTGCAGGTCGCTGAAGTTTTGATTGGCTTTTAAATCAGGGTATCTTTCCGATGCCACCAGTAAACGGCTTAATGCGGTGCTTAACTGGCCTTGTGCAGCCTGGTATTTTTGTATGGTTTCGGGATTTAGCTTGGTTGGATCAACCTGGATAGAAGTTGCCCTTGCGCGTGCATCGGTAACTTCAACCAAGGTGCTTTTTTCGAAATTGGCAACACCTTTAACAGTTGCTACCAGGTTGGGGATCAAATCGCTGCGGCGCTGGTACTGCGATTGCACGGCGCCCCATTTTGCTTTTACAGCCTCATCTTTTGATACCATACCATTATAGCTGCACCCGCCTATCAGGCAAATGAAGATAATTACCCCTAATACTATTAATAAATTTTTCATTGTTTTGAATTTTAGATTTAATTCCCAGGTAAATACAAGGTGAATTTACAAATTAGATGATAAAATACATACCGTTGTTACATTACGATTTTGGATTTACGAATTACGATTTCGGATTTATTATTAATTCGAATTTTCGTCCCGATAACTATAGGGATCTGAATGTTATTGATTTTGGATTTTGTTATTGTTTAAAGTATTGACGTTTTTGTAAATGTAACTAAAAGAATTTGGAATTGTCAGGACCGGATTTACGGTACAGGGAAATGGCTTTTAAAATGATCTGTCGCTAAAGAAACATCTATGCTCGCGGGGGCGACCACAAGGGTTCGCCCCTACGGAGGATTTTTGACATTGGCGGGCAAATTTTAATAATATTGTGATGATGTGTAGGGGCGATCCCTTGTGGTCGCCCTTTGACAGCGGTCGAACCCGGCTGGAAATTATTTATCCGATGAATCAAGCACGCTAAAAAGGTTAAACGCTATTTCCCTGATTTAGGGTAGGGTCTCACTTTGAGGTAGTTTTAAATTTCCGAGCTATAAATCACTCTATTAATAAACCAAAATGTTGTATCTATCCGTGCTGTAATTTTTTTCGTTTTATTCCCATCTTTATAAAAGATATATGCATAACTGGAATTGGAAACATTTCCGTTTTTATTCATAATGGTTAACGATATATCATCGGCTTTAAAATCACCATTCGATAATAACCCCGGCCACTTATATTCAACAAATGTTAATCCTTTCTCACTTAACTTAGGTTCTATAAATTTTCTTAAAGCCTTTTTAACTATGAGACGATAGATCAGTATGTTTAAACCTATTATAAGCGGAAATATTAAAATGGCTAAAGAATATAATAAAATCATAGTATAATTTGATGAAGAATAACAAAAAAGCCACTTGTTAGGTGGCTTAAATATATGAATAAGTTATTTGCAAATCAATTTGATAAGCGCACTGCCATTCACATTACTAAATCCGAAATCGTAATTCGTAAATCTAAAATCCTATTGCCCTAATATCCAGGCAAATATCAGCGGCACAACTATAGTAGCGTCAGATTCTACAATAAATTTGGGGGTATGGATGTCCAGTTTGCCCCAGGTAATTTTTTCGTTTGGTACGGCGCCGGAATATGAGCCATAAGAGGTTGTTGAATCGGATACCTGGCAAAAATAGCTCCAGAAAGGTATTTCGGGCATTTCCATGTCCTGGTAAAGCATCGGTACCACGCATATCGGGAAATCGCCGGCTATGCCGCCGCCGATCTGGAAAAATCCTACGCCCTTGCCTGATGAATTTTTTATATACCAATCGGCAAGCCAGGCCATGTATTCTATGCCACTTTTCATAGTGGTTGGCTTTATTTCGCCTTTTATCACGTACGAAGCAAAGATGTTGCCCATGGTGCTGTCTTCCCATCCGGGTACCACTATCGGCAGGTTCTTTTCGGCAGCAGCCAGCATCCACGAGTTTTTTGGGTCAATTTCATAATATTGCTCCAGCTCGCCGCTAAGCAGTATTTTATACATAAACTCATGCGGAAAATACCTGTTTCCGCTGGTATCGGCATCTTTCCATATTTTATGAATATGTTTTTGCAGCCGCCTGAAAGCTTCTTCTTCGGGTATACAGGTATCTGTTACACGGTTATAATGGTGCTCCAATAGATCCCATTCGTCCTGCGGACTAAGGTCACGATAATTTGGTACGCGTTTATAATGCGAATGCGCCACCAGGTTCATGATGTCTTCCTCGAGGTTAGCGCCTGTGCACGATATAATGGCGATTTTATCCTGGCGTATCATCTCGGCCAGCGATATACCTAACTCGGCGGTGCTCATGGCGCCGGCTAAAGTAACCATCATTTTGCCGCCTTCGGCTAAGTGGGTTTCATAGCCTTTTGCGGCGTCAACCAATGCTGCTGCATTAAAGTGCAGGTAATTTTTTTCAACAAACTGCGATATCGGGCCCCTGGTAATACTCATTTTTTTAATTGGTAAATTTTTGTGCAAAAGTATATAATTTGCCGAATTAACACTCAATATCATTTTGTTAAGCCCAATAAATACCGAAATCCGTTATCTTCGCGCTATCTACCCGAATGAAGAAACTTATTACGCTATCTATATTTTTACTTAGCATGCAGTCCCTTTATGCACAACTGGACTTTTTGCCAAAGTTTATCCGCAAAATGTATTTTAATACGGATACCAGTCGGCGGAGCAGCTTTGTGGTGTTGCCGGTCTTAAGCTCATCGCCCGAAACAGGCCTTGAATTTGGCGGTGCGGCCCTGCTTTCTTTTTATACTGACACTGTTGATCACCATACCCGTGTTTCAAACATATTTGGTTATACTACGGTTACCACCAGGGGGCAAACAAAACTGAGCCTGAATGCCAGTTACTGGACGCCGCAAAACAAATTTCATTACTCCGCAACCCTGGCCTATTACGATTATCCCAATTACTTTTACGGCATCGGCAATAATACGCTTTTGGCAAACCAGGAACTTGTTAACGAAAAGCGGTATAAAGCCAGTTTTTCGGGCGAGGAGCTTTTTGGCAATGATATTTATGTTGGCTTTGTATCAGGCTTTACAAAGTATTTTTATCAGTATACTGAAAATGTGAGTTTCATTATAAAATCAAGCCCCGATGTGCAATACCGGCACGGCGGACCGGAGCTGTACCTGGGGCCAAGCTTTACGCTTGATACGCGCAATAATAATACCTATACCACAAAGGGCTTGCTTATTAACTCCTATTTTTATGCATTGCAAGGTATTTACTCAAATCACGCGTACGAGGGCGGTTTTTTTAATATTGAATATTCTGAGTTTTTTGCTTTGAGCAAAAAATTTGTTTTAGGCACCAATATACAGGAGCAAAGCCTTATGGGCGGCACTGCCCCATTTTTTTTGCTGCCCGAAATGGGTAATGACGCCATTATGCGCGGCTATTACCAGGGGCGTTACCGCGACCGTAACCTGATTGTAGGGCAAACAGAACTCCGCTATCGCATTGGCGACCGTTTGGGGCTTGCCGCTTTCGCAGGCACCGGCGAAGTGTTTCACACCGGTTTCAGCTTTCCGCAATTAAAGCCCGATTATGGCGGCGGGGTGCGGTACTTTTTCGATATCCAAAAAGGCCTCAGTTTTCGTTTAGATTACGGCGTGGGTGAAAAGCCTGTAGGTGAACCCCGGGAAAGCGGGTTTTATATAGCGCTGGGGCAGTCTTTTTGAGTTGGCTCATGGCTCATAGTCCATAGACCATAGCCAAAGCTGACTATTAGGTAAGGAGTAATCGTCAAAGTATCAAAACAGGCCTTAGCGCATTGGTTGCAAGGGCGTTGGTGATGCTTTTGTGGGTGAGATTGTAAAAGAAACTGTATTTACCCGGCAAGGCAATAATCAATTGTACATCGTGCTTGCGGGCAAAGGTGAGGATGCCCTGAACAGTATCTTTATCATCGGTGTTGTACACTTGATAATCATACCCTTCGAGCATGTCAGCAAGTCCTGCCGCCAGTTTTTCACTGCCCGATAAATGGTTTTGTTTAGGATCAGTATTCAATACCGCTAATTCGGGATGTATCCACTTTTGGCGGGAGTTAAACCCATTTAGTGCGCTCAGGCGCGAAACAGCAGCAAAATCACAGGGCACTAATGCATGGTCTATCTTTTTGTATTTTACATTGCTGGGGATGATCATTACCGGGATCGTGCTCGTTTTTGCTATCGCGATAATCTGCTCGCCCGACCTGCTATTGCTTTCGAATGATGTTTTATCGCTGCCGATCATCACCAGGTTGGGCTGGTTAATAGCTATCTGATCGTGGATAGCGCGCAGCAGCGGCTTATCGCTTAATGCAGTTTGTATTTCAACAGCCCGGCTGCATTTCTTCTGTAATTTACGGCTGGCGTCTGCCAGTTTTGCTTTAAGCTGTTCCCTTTCTTCTTCAATATCATCGGCACTTAGCTGAACAAAATCAGGCGAGGGCAACAGTTGCTGGTACACCGAAACATAATGGCATTTTAAAAGGATAACACGTTCAACACAGGTATCCAGGCAAAATTCTGCTGCATATTCAAGCACATTTTCAGCAGCATCCGAAAGGTCGACAGGTATAAGTACGGTCCTCATAGCAATCCAGGTTTGTTAAGCAGGTTTTTATTGGTGTTGGATATATAACCCCTAATATACGTGTTAAGTTTTCTTTAAATTAACTGTCATTTTATTTATTGTAATTAACACCCGTTCAAGGCCGTTTATACCCAATCCTTCCGAAGCCATATCATAAACTTCAATAGTCAGCAGATATAGTTGTTTTTTAAGATTGAGCCCTCTTTTGTAAGGTAAATGAGTTTGTTGCGCCTGTCGTTTTCATCTTAAACCCGGTGTACTAATTTACGTTTTACAAGGTTATCAAGCAAATAGGTCATGCCCGACTTATCGCGGAGCGTAAGGCCGGCAATTTCCTGCCGGTTGATGCCATCGTTCTTCCACAAGCAGCTCATTACCTCCAGCATCTCGAAGGTGATGTTTATCCCCTGTTCTTTTATTTTTAGCTGTATAAACTGCCTTACGTGTATCCTTAATTCGGCCATGGCCTTGCCGACGTCAAATGCGGTTTCCGGTTTTGTTTTAGTTGTCATGTGTTTCAAATTTAAACAAAATGTGTTGCTT
>Ga0207026_1036_pt1 | contig 29167 bp, 18 predicted proteins | sample Alteio_BWMinCont_42_FD_153274 | JGI IMG/M metagenome (GOLD analysis project Ga0207026, IMG submission 153274) | Enriched cells from forest soil in Barre Woods Harvard Forest LTER site, Petersham, Massachusetts, United States -... | ecosystem: Environmental > Terrestrial > Soil > Temperate forest >...
TTAATGTCCCAGGTGTCATTTACGCCATCGCCGTTGGGCGTAAATGTATTTGGGATAACTACCATCAGCGGCACAGGGTTAATGGTAAGGGTGCCTTGTACAAAAGTGATATTATAATTGGATGATATTGCACCGCTCACCGTAATGGGGTATTGGCCCACCGGCGATGCTGTCAAAGCGGTTGTAGTAATAGCTGGTTGGGTTGTTAATTGAGCGGGACCGTCGTTATTTACAAACCCGACGTAAGTCACAGTTAAAACCGGGTTAGCTTCACCAACAATTTTACTTTTATTATCTGCCGTGATAGTCAGATCAGCCGGGGTAACATTGCTTGCAGGCATAGCAACATTAATGGTGGCTGCACCTATACTGGTCAGCACGATATTGCCTGAATAAGGGCCAACAGGTGTGGAGGATGCCAGCCTGATATAAACTGCAGTGGCTGCAATTGCGCCTGATGAGCCTACGGTAACTGTGCTGCTAAAGCTAATATCATTGGTACTTACCTCAAATCCGGTAGGAGGGGTTACCAAAATACCGCCAGAAATGTGGGAGCCCGATACGGTAAAAATGGTCGACGTTGATGGCGTACCATAAGTAGTATTTAATGGTGACGGAGAACCTGTTGCTGTAATTGCTGCTGGGTTTACAGTCGATGGGTCTACGGTAATTGTAAAGGTAACAGGGGCGCCGGGGCAACCGATAGTCGGCAAAATAAAGTTGCCCATTGAAATAGGGTTTGAACCAACCGCTATAGTCCTCGTTACAATACCAGTTGCGGTGTTGATTACATCAACATTATTTGAGTTACCTTTTGTAACAAACAACTGAGAACCATCGGGTGTTAATGACAGGCCTTGTGGATTATATCCAACCGGGATGGTCGAAGCTATCGAATTGGTTGAAGCATCAATTACCAAAACATTGTTTAACCCGGAGTTTACCACATACACCCAATTACCGTCCGGGTTTATTGTAATGCCTAAAAGATCCCCGCCGGGGGCCTGTATAGTAGTTGTTACTAAATTGGTTTTTGCATTGATAACAGCTATACTGGTTTGGCTTGTCACGTACACCTTGTTGCCATCGGGGCTTACGGCTATTTCATTAGGTATATTGCCTACAGGGATGATTGATACAACGGCGTTTGTCCCGGTATTGATTACCGAAACTGTGTTATCGCCATTATTTGCAACATAAATCGTAGTGCCATCCGGGCTTACTGCTATACCCTCAGGATGAATGCCTACATCAATTGTAGAAACTATGGCATTTGTTGCGGTGTTAACTACAGCTACTTGATTCGATTGTTCGTTCGCAATATAGAGTTTGCTGCCATCGGGGTTTACTGATAGCCCCTGGGGATATCCATGGGGCGCTACCCCCACAGAAATAATAGATGTAACCGCGTTTGTTGTTGTGTTGATAACATAAATTGTATTATCATTATTGTTAGCTACATATACCTTACTGCCATCAGGGCTTACCGCCACCGCTTGTGGGTCGTGGCCAACCGGTATTGTAATTACTATGCTATTTGTTGCAGTATTAACAACCGAAACATCGTTGGAGTTGGCATTTACAATATAGGCAAATCCGACTGGCAGAGGAGTGGCCGTAATCTTTGCCACCACCGGGCTGGTCCCCGCATTTATTGCGGTAAAGGGTGCAATGTTGCCGTTGCCACTGCTGGCTAAACCTATGCCGGGCGTATCATTTACCCAGTTAATATTGGTAGCTGTACCTGTAAAAGTAACACCGGTTGTTAAAGTTCCGTTTGTAAAGGCTTGGTTTGAAACAATATTTAATACAGGCAACGCGTTTATCGTGGCTGTTACTCCCGGGGAAACCGTTGAAGCGCCGGACGAAGTAATTGTTATATTGCCGGATAAATTACCCACGGGAGCAGAAGCCGCAGACCTCACATATATAACCGTATTGTTTACCATTCCTCCGGACTGTGTAAGTGTTAAAGAACTACTATAGCCGCCGGTGGCTGAAAGCGAAATTTCGAAGTTAGGCGGAGCCGTGATAGTGATATCGGCTAATAAACCAAGCCCCGAAACAGTAAATTGCTGGAGTTGAGGACTTGATGATGCAGATCCGGCACAAGCGGAAATAGTGCCGGTGACCGGGCTGGCTGATATGGCAGCTGGTTGTGCCGTAGTTGGATTTACCTTAATAGTAAACGTAACCGGGATGCCTGCGCAACTTGTACCGGGTGTAATAAAATTACCGACTGAATTGGCGCCTGTACCAACTGTAGCCCCTGTTACGCCATTAGTTGCAGTATTGATCACCGAAACAGTGTTGGAGCTTATATTTGTTACAAATACCATGCTGCCATCCTGGTTTATTGATATGCCATAGGGAAATGACCCCACTCCGATTGTCGCAGTTACTGAATTAGTCCCCGTATTAATTGTTGTCACAGTACCGCTCGAAATGTAATTAGATACATAGAGCCTGCTGCCATCGGGGCTCAACGCTAACCCTGCCGGACTGATACCAGCGACTATTGTTGTTATAACCGTATTAGTGAGGGTATTTATCACCGAGACTGTATTATCACCCTTATTTGTAACATATACCCGGCTACCGTCCGGGCTTACCAATATACCGGTAGGACCGGTACCCACTGTAACTGTTGTAACCGCATCAGTTGCCGTATTGATTACTGAAACCGTGTTCGATTCAAAATTTGCTACGTAAACATAGTTGCCATCCGGGCTTACTGACAGCCCTTGCGGATTTGTACCTACTGCGACAGTTGCGGTAACTGTATTGGTTGCTGTACTTATTACTGACACGGTATTTGAACCGTAATTTGCAACATATAGCGTAGTGCCGTCCGGACTTACACCTACGCCATGAGGGACTGAACCAACCGTTATAGTGGCTACCACCGTATTGGTTGCTGTATTGATGACCGAAACCGTGTTTGAGCCCGCGTTTGTCACATAAACCCGGCTGCCGTCCGCGCTGGCCGATACGCCATAAACTGATGTAAGTCCCGGGATAGTAGCCACCACCGCGTTGGTTTGCGTGTTAATTACTGATAATATATTTGAAGCGTCATTCGCGATATATGCGTAGCTGGCATCTGATGGTGTAGCTGTAATAGTTGCAGTTACCGGGCTGCTACCTGTATTTACTGCTGTAAATGATGCAATATTGCCAATCCCGCTTGCCGCCAACCCAATCCCCGGTGTATCATTAACCCAGGTAAACGTATTTCCCGTTCCTGTAAAATTAACGGCCGTTGCAGGTGCGCCGTTATTAACGATTTGATCGGCTACTTTATTTACTGTTGGCAGTGCATTTACTGTACCGGTTACAGCTATTGTTTGTGTTGTAGCACCTGTGGAAGTTAGCGTTACATTGCCTGATATTGGGCTGGCCGGATCGGAAGCCGCAGAACGCACATAAACCACGGTATTATTTGCAGTGCCACCTGTTTCAGGAATTGTTACACTACTGCCATAAGCACCACCGGCAGCAAGCGAAACCTCAAAACCAGTTGGAGCAGCTGCGGTAATATTTCCTGTTAAATTATTGCCTGAAACTGTAAATTGCTGTATTTGCGGGCTTGCCGAAGCAGTGCCCACGCAAGCAGATATAGTGCCGGTAGCGGCGGCGGCAGTGATGGCTGGCGATGAGGTAGAGCTTGGCTTTACAGTAATAGTAAACTTGGCAGCCACGCAACCTGTGCCACCCGTGGTAAAATGACCTATCGATTCAGGGCCATACCCCACAGCAACGGTTGCAATTAATGTATTGGTTATCGTGTTTATAACCGATACTGAGTTAGCCCCACCTGCAGCATTTGCTACATATAGCCGGCTACCGTCTGAACTTAATGATTCGCCGACCGGATCATTGCCAACATTTATTGTTGATATTACCACGTTAGTCGAAGTATTAATTACAGAGACGGTGTTATCTCTCCCGTTCGTTACGTACAACATTTTGTCGTCGGGGCTTAAGGTCACACACAAGGGAGACGTACCAACTGTGATCGTGGATAATACGGTATTTGTAAGCGTACTTACTACCGAAACAGTATTCGAATTAACATTCGTTACATACAGCAGGGATCCATCGGTACTCAAGCAAACATCATTTGGCGTTTCACCTACCGGAATTGTGCCGACCAATGCATTGGTTGCCGTGCTAATTACCGAAACTGTATTATCACTAAGATTTGCAGTGTACAATTTACTCCCATCGGAGCTTATTGCTAAGCCATAGGGATTAGCACCTACCGGAATTGTGGTTATTAATGTATTTGTTATAGCATTAACTACTATTAAAGTATTATTAGCATAATTTGTTAGATATAGTGTATTGCCATCCGGGCTCACCACTATGCCCGTTGGGTTTGCCCCGGTAACCGTTGGTATCGTAGTTACCACTGTATTGGTTGCGGTGTTTATTACAGAAATATCGCCTGAAGATTGATTAGTTACATACACGCGGGTACCATCAGGGCTTACCGATACGCCAATCGGATCTGCTTTTACCGGAATGGTTTTTATTACGGTGTTGGTCGCGATATCAATCACAGACACTGAGTTGCTGAGGTCTCCACTATTAGCAACATAGGCAAACCCTCCGGCTGCCGGGGTAGTAGTAATAGTGGCCGTCACCGCACTGTTCCCGTTGTTCACTGTAGTAAATGAAGATATATTTCCTGTGCCACTTGCGGGTAAACCTACCCCAGGCGTATCATTAACCCAATTATAGGTACAGCCTGTACCAGGCATAGTAATAGCCGTAGTAGGGCCACCATTAGCAACAGTTTGGTTTTGCGCCTGCATTTTGGGGCACGAAAAGAAGAGAGCTATAAAAGTACCTATGGCAAGTAAAAGTCTTTTCATGTGTTTAGGCTGATTAACCTCCTCGCTGCAGATTTCTTTTATTATTAAATTTAACAGCTAATATATCACTATTAAAAATATTTTTAAGGCCAAAAATCCGGGGCAATATATTTCTGACTTTCGATCCTTTCCTGGCCAAAAATTATCTTATAATAGCGATAAAGCCCGACAAAGGTTCACCTCCGTTTTTGAGGTTGATTATATAATAATAAGTACTGGTTGGTAAAGCAGCGCCTTTGTAAGTGCCGTTCCACGGCGTTCCGTAACCAATTGACGAATATATACTCTCACCATACCTGTTAAATATTTCAACAGTGCAGTTCGGATAAGAATCGATGTATTTAATATCCCAGGTATCGTTTACTCCATCGCCGTTAGGAGTAAAAGTATTGGGTATAACCACCGTTAATGGTACAGCGGTAACAGTAAGGATACCCGGCACCGGAGTAATGTTATAATCAGGTGACGATGCCCCGCTTACCGTAATTGGGTACTGGCCTACCGGGGATATCACTGTTGCAGTAGTGGTCAATATCGGTTGAGATGCCAGTTGCGCTGGGCCATCGTTATTTACAAAACCATTATATGACGCAGTTAAAACAGGGTTAGCCTCGCCAACGGTTTTGCTTTTGTTATTAGCCGTGATAGTTAGGTCGGCCTTGGTGACCGTGCTTGCAGGCATTGCAACATTAACCGTAGCGGCACCCGTGCTGGTCAAACCTATATTGCCCGAATAATTGCCGACATGGGTAGATGCAGCCAGCCTTATGTACACTGTGCTTGTTGCGATAGTGCCGGCGGCCCCGATAGTTACCGTACTGCTGAAAGTAATATCATTAGTGCTTACTTCGAATCCCGGCGGCGGGCTAACTAAAATCCCTGCCGTCATATTTGCACCTGATACGGTAAAAATTGTTGATGTGGAAGGCGTGCCATAAATTGTATTTAAAGGCGATGGGCTGCCTGTTGCCGTGATAGTTGCCTGGCTTGCTGCCGATGGGGTTACTGTAATTGTAAACGTAACCGGCGCACCTGCACACCCGGCGCTATTGGGGGCAGGTGTTGCAATAATAGTGGCCACCACAGGGCTGCTGCCTGTATTTATAGCTGTAAAAGGCATAATATTACCATTGCCGCTTGCAGCCAGGCCTATGCCGGGGGTATCATTTACCCAATTAATGTTAGTTACTGTACCGGTAAAAGTAACACCACCCGCTAAAGTGCCATTTGTAAAAGTTTGGGGTGGTACGGCATTTAATATTGGCAATGCGTTTATAGTGGCACTTACTGTAGGATAAAGGGTTGAAGCGCCGGATGAAGCTATCGTCACGTTATCGGATAAACTTCCTGCCGGGGCATTAGCCGCCGACCTCACATACACAACGGTATTATTTACAGTGCCGCCGGATTGTATGAGTGTTAAAGCATTAACATAACCACCGGTAGCCGAAAGTGATATTTCGAAGTTTGCGGGTGCCGTAATGGTGATATCGGCCGTTAAATTACTGCCTGAAACAGTAAATTGCTGAAGTTGCGGGCTTGCCGAAGCCGTGCCGGCACAAGCAGAAATACTGCCTGTTGTAGGGTTAACCGATATGGCGGGTGGCAGCGCCTGGTTTGGTTCCACTGTTATAGTAAATTTAACCGGTGCACTGCTACAGCCCGCGCCCGATACAAAGTTGCCCAATGCGTAGCAACCCACGCCGACATTAACCGTGGTAACTATCGCTTCAGTTGCTGTATTTATTACCGTTAAAGTACCTGCATTTAAATTTGTGGCATAGGCCAGTGTACCATCGGGGCTTACCGATACGCCTTCCTGCGTTAAACCTACCGGGATATTCCAGTCGACGGTATTGGTTGCGGTATTTATAACCGACAAATTGGTTGAGCCTGCCTGGTTTGCAACATACACCCTGCTGCCATCGGGGCTTACCGCTATTTCAAAAGGATCGTTCCCTACCGCAACCGTCGCAATTATTACATTATCAGCGGTATTTACAACTGCAACCTGGTTTGTAGCCGCAAGTGTTACATATGCAGTATTTCCATCAGGGCTTATTGCCACAAACCCCGGTTGAGAACCGGATGGAAAGGTCATGGTAGAGACCAAAGCACCTGTTGCGGTATTGATAACCGATATATTTCCACCTCCGCCATTTACCACGTACAGGCGACTGCCATCCGGGCTCAACGTAAGTCCAAATGGATTGCTGCCTGCTGTAATAATAGATGTGACTGTATTGGTTGCAGTACTGATAACCGAAACAGAGTTTGACAATTCATTGCCAACATATACCTTACTGCCGTCAGGGCTGATAGCTATGCCGACAGGCGTATTACCAACCGGGATTACTGCTATAACCGCATTGGTTGCCGTATTGATAGCCGAAACTGTATTATCGCCATTGTTTACAACATAAACCAGCGAACCATCCTGGCTTACTGTTACACTTTCGGGAAATTTGCCTACCTGTATAGTTGTTACTACTTTGTTTGTTGCAGTATTTACGACTGAGACGTTATTGTCAACTGCATTAGGAATGTACGCAAAACCAGAAAAAACGGAGGTTGCTGTAATAGTTGCAATAACAGGGCTACTGCCTGTATTTACAGCTGGAAATGAAGCAATGTCCCCCGTTCCGCTTGCTGCCAAACCTATACCCGGCGTATCGTTAACCCAATTAAACGTATTGCCTGTTCCTGTAAAATTAACTGCCGTTGTAGGTGCGCCATTGTTTACATTTTGGGAAGCGATGGTATTTACCGTTGGCAATGCTTTTACGGTGCCCGTTACTGCTACAGTTTGGCTTGTGTACCCCGCCGAAGCAAGTGTAACATTTCCTGAAATGCTGCCGGCTGAAGCCGAAGCTGCCGACCGCACATACACTGTCGTGCTGTTTACTATGCCGTTTGATTGCGTGAGTGTTACGCTGCTGCTGTACCCGCTGCCCGCAGACAACGACACCTCGAAGCCTGTCGGTGATGAAGCTATTATATTTCCCGCTAAATTACTTCCTGAAACTGTAAACTGTTGAATTTGCGGGCTTAACGAGGCGGTGCCAACGCAGGCGGAGATAGTGCCGCTGGCAATACTTGTTGTAATAGTTGGGGGTGATGCCGGTGATGGATTTACTGTTATAGTGGATGTTATGGTGCTGCAACCGGCACCAATGAAAAAATTGCCGAATGAATATGGGGTGGAACCCACTGTAGTACTTGTGGATACCATGTTGGTGGTAGTATTGATCGTTGAAATACTATTTGTGCCCCTTGTTACCACGTAAACACTATTGCCGTCCGAACTTACGGAAACCCCATAAGGCAAAGCTCCAACAGGAATGGTGGATGTAACACTATTTAGTGCCGTATTGATGACGGAAATCGTATTATCCGCCAGATTTGCTACATATACGTTTTTTCCATCCGGACTTGAACAAATACCATACGGGGCTGCGCCAACGTTTACGGTAGTAATAACGGCGTTGGTAGCCGTATTTATTACGGCGACATTTTGCGTATCGTGATTTGTTACGTAGGCCGTGTTGCCATCCGGGCTAAAACATACGCCAAATGGATGAAGGCCAACTGTAATAGTTGCCGATACTGTATTGGTTGCGGCCTGGATAACTGAAACGGTATTTGAATTGCTGTTGGCTACATACACAAATGCGCCATTTGGGCTAACGGAAACCCCAAGAGGATTCGGACCGACAGTTACAGTTGATATCACTGAGTTCGTCAGGGTATTTATTACCGAAACTGTGTTGCCTCCGATAATTATACCGTCGCTGTTATTTGTTATATATGCACGAGTCCCATCGGGACTGACCGCGGCACCGTCGGGATACGTGCCCACCGTGACGGTTGCCATCACGGTATTGTTTGCGGTATTGATAACCGAAACGCTTTTTGAATACTCATTTGTAATATATACCCTCTTGCCATCTGCACTGACGGCAACGGCAAATGGAAATGCCCCAACCGGGATAGTTGATACGACGGTATTTGTTGCCGTATTAACCACCGAAACCGTGCCGTCGCCGGAGTTTGGAACATAAGCAAATCCTCTCTCTGTTGGTGTAGCCGTGATAGTAGCCTTCACAGCAATAGTTCCATTATTCACAGCAGTAAAAGAAGGTATATCCCCCGTGCCGCTTGCGGCCAAACCGATGCCTGGGGTATCATTAACCCAGTTATAGGTACAGCCTGTTCCCGGCATAGTAATAGCTGTAGTAGGGCCACCATTGGTAACGGTTTGGTTTTGCGCCCGCACTTTTGGGCACGACAAGAAAAGAGCTGTAAATATACTTAGGATAAGTAAAGTTCTTTTCATGTGTTTAGGTTGATTCACCTCGCGCTGCAGATTTCTTTTTTATTAATTTGAACAGCTAATATATCATTATTAAAAGCGCTTTCAAATATTGATGGCTGAACTGCCGTGCAATCGAATTAAAATAAGCCATTCCGTTTTATAGTTTCAAAAATTTATTGGTTGCGCTAAAACACTCTTTTAACTTGTATGCCATTCAATATAGTTTCTTCTTTTATAGGTTTAAAGTTAACATCAATGCCAACACCATTAATAACATCAATGATGTACCTTACAGAGAACGCATGTTCCGGCTCGAGATAATTATCATCACCTAAGGCGTCAAATACCTTTTGACTGTTGATATAAACATCAAAGCTGCGGTTTGCGGCTTCTTCCTTTTGGGTAGTGTTGTTAAGATCGTAAACCAGGCTTTGGCGCTCTTTATTTGAAAGTAGTTCTGTAAAAAGTAAGGTTACCTGGTATTTGCCATCGGGTACATCCAGCTTAAAATCACTTAGTCCAACCTTTTGAGTAGCGTAAATAGGATCATCATTTGTACCCAATATATTTTTGTTCGTGCCAGCTTTTTGCAGGGCGCTGCCTTTCATACTAAAAACATGGCCGCCAATATACCCCCAGCTACCGGGAGTATAAGGTTTTTCTGGAAGCCAGAATTGTTGCAGCTTGCTGTCAGTATACGAGCGCGTGTCGCCCAGGCTTACGTTGAGTTCCTTAAATGGAAGGTTCAAATCTTTAAGTAGCGCCGGTTGCATTTGAAAATTTATGGAGGTAAAATCCTCATAATTAACACCATCTTTTATACCTAAAGCTTTCAGGTTATTCATTCCATTGGTAAATGGCACATTAAACAAAGCCACTTTGTTGGTTACCGTTTGGGTGCTTAGTAATTTGCCATTAAGCCATAGGCTCACTTCTGATAAATTGCTGTAAACCTCAATCGGTTGGGTGCATGTCGCGTTGGCATCGGCTATTCCGCCCCTTACAGTCCAGTTACGCGAGCCGATTTTTACCACAGGCTGTTTTGAGAGGTTGGCCTGGTAATAATAATAAACATCCTTCGGCACCCTTTCATTAGTTGCCACGCCCTTGGTATTGGTATGCGGTGATGCATCGATACGGGCGTACGAATTAAAATCGACCAAACACCACATGGCCGCCCCGGCTACAAAAGGCCTGGCCATAATTTCTTTCAGGTATTTTTTATGATAGATGGTTTGATATTCAATGGTTTTGTCAAAGCGTTCAGGGTTGGCGCTGTGCAGTCGCGTGTCGCCGTCGGCCCCATATTCTGTAACCATTACCGGTTTATCGGGCAGTTCGCGGTGGTGCCTGGCTAAAAACTGGCCGAAGCCTTCAAAATCGGGGGCATACCAGCCGTAGTAAAGGTTCCATCCAATAATTTGAGGTATCTGGGTTATGCCGACTTTATTATAACGGTCAAAATCACCATGACAGGATATCATTGTATAGCGCGATGGGTCTTCATTACGGGTAAGGCTGTCAAGCGCTTTGGCAAGTTTGGCAACATCGCCAAAATACTTCTGCTGTTCTGGCGAGTCCCGCTGAAAACGCGGCTGCAGCAGCACTTCGTTCATATAGGCCCATATAATTATGCTTGGATGGTTATAATTCTGCCTGATCATCTCCAGCTGCATCCGCTTGCAGTTTTCGGTAAACTCCTCCGATTGGGTGATGCGGTTTACAATAGGTATTTCCTCCGAGGCCAGTATGCCCAGCCGGTCGCAGGCTTCCAGTACAGCAGGGTCTTGCGGGTAATGCGATATACGGATAAAGTTGGCGCCCATTGCCTTTAAAAGCGCTATATCATTTTGGTGCAGGGCATCTGGCAGGGCATTGGCCATCCCCGGATAATCCTGGTGCCTGTTTGCGCCTATTAATTTTAATGGTTTACCATTTAAATAAAACCCTGTTGCGGCATCGAACTTAAACCAACGAAAGCCTAATGGATTGGTTTGCTGGTCGAGCAAATTTCCATTGTTATCGTAAATACTGGTGACGATATGGTATAAATAGGGATCATCCGTCGACCATAAATGCGGGTTTTCTATCTTATCAAGGTTTTGAGAAAATTTGGTTATGCCGTTTGCTGCCAGGCTTACATTGCTTTTAATTTCCTTTATCAGTTTTCCATCAGCAGTGAAAACAGACGAAAGTATCTTTACGGTTTCTTTCCTGTTTAAACTATTGGCTATCTCACCTTCAACAGTAACGTTTGCCATAGCATCGCTTACCAGCGGCGTTTTTATCCTTATGCCGTTTGCTGCGCTACTGTCTATATTAAAATGAACTGGATTGGTACTGATTAGGTAAACGTCGCGGTAAATACCGCCAAAAAAAGTAAAATCGGCATTTAAAGGTGGTATTTTTTCATTGGGGCTATTATCAAGCTTAACTAATATCTCATTAGCTGTTATAGAATCCTTATAGTTAAGTAATTTACCTACCGGGAAGCTAAATGCGGTATAGCCACCAATGTGTTTACCTGCAAGCTGCCCGTTAACGTAAACTTCAGCAACCTGGTTGGCGCCTTCAAAATACAGGCAGGTGTTTTTATTTTGCCATGATGAAGGCACATATATTGTTTTTTTATACCAGCCAATGCCCCGGTAATAGCCGGTATCCTGGTTTACATCCACCGTATTCCAACTATGGGGCAGGGATATTTCTTCCCATTTTACAGCGGAATTATTTTTAGCTGGAAATCCGGCAATGTCCCCTTTATGAAATCCCCAGTTTGAATTGATGGTTTGTTTGATGGCAGGCTGGGCCGATAGGAGCCCCAGGAAGCCAAAGATTAAAATTAAAACCAATGATGCGGGCTTTTTCATATCTGAAAATTATTATGAAACCTTATTTATTTTGCAGAGAAGTAGTACTTGCGTCTCCGCCATGCAAATTAAGTCAAATCATTCGTTCAGAGGCACGAAAATATTACGTTTTACGGCACAGGGTCATGCCCGTGCCCACCCCATGGATTACAACTGCCAATACGTTTTAAAGTTAGCCACCCGCCTTTAAAAGCTCCATATTTTTTAATAGCCTCAACCCCATATTGTGAACAGGTGGGGGTATAACGGCACGATGCCCCTGTTAAAGGCGAAATAAAGTATTGATATATTTTGATCAGGAGGATAAAAAAATATCCTACTATCTTTTTTGCTATATCAATTATAACCTTCATTTCGCAATTTCAGCGCTAAGTTGTGCCAAAAGTTTCAGCATCTTTTTCTCGGTAAAATCATAAGGGGAAATCTCTTTGCCGATATAGCCAAGCGAAAGCACGATCTTTTTTTTCCTTGCTGAGCAGCAGGTCGTACAAATATTGTTGTTTGTTAAGCCGGTAGGCCTCACGCATGCGCCTTTTTATCAAATTACGGTCGACAGCACGTTTAAAACGCTTTTTGGCGACAGAAAATACAATTTGCACAGGAAACTTTTGTGGCACGTCGACAAACATCCACGACGCTTTAAAGGGATAACATAAAAAAGAAGAACCGTTATGAAAAAGCCCGTCAATTAGCTTTTTATTACATAACCGTTCTTCTTTTTTAAAAGTGTACATTGTGTTGCTAAGTTTGAACCGAAATTTGAGTAAATGACCGGTTCAAGCCCCGTGCCGGAGAAAGCAACCAGCTTTATGCTTTGTGGCTACGCTCGTCAGATACTGACAATCTTTTTCTGCCTTTGGCTCTTCTTGCTGCTAATATTCTTCTGCCGTTAGCAGTTGACATGCGCTCACGGAAACCGTGTTTATTTCTTCTTTTCCTTTGTGAGGGCTGAAACGTTCTTTTCATGGCTATTTTATTCTATTCGTCGTTTTTAAAACAAGAGCGCAAATGTAGTGTTATTTTTTTTCATTTCAAATATTTTAGTGAATGGTTTATTGGTTGATTGGGTTTGATTAAGTTGATTGGGTTAGATTAAGTTCATTAGGTTGATTAAGTTTGTATAATTAATATAGCAACCTAATGAAGCCATTTATTTTATTCATCGCCCTCCTCCCTTTATTTGCCTTTAGCCAGGATTCCTTGTCAAACCATTATAAAATATACAGCACATCAAGGCAAAAGCAGGTTAGCCTGGATGAGATAATAACAGATATGGCCAATGCCGACGTATTGTTTTTTGGCGAGAACCATAACGACTCCACCGATCATCGGTTGGAATATGCGCTTTTTGAAAAGCTATATGAAAAGTATCCCGGCAAAACCGCTTTATCCATGGAAATGTTTGAAACAGATTGCCAAAACGTGCTCGACGAATATTTGGATGGCTTTATCCGCGAAAAAAACTTTATTACCGAAGCGCGCGCCTGGCATAATTATAAAGATTACCGCCCTTTAATTGAGTTTGCTAAAACCAATCATATACACATCGTTGCCGCCAATGCGCCGGCACGATATGTAAACATGACTAACAGGCTGGGCTTAGCCAGTTTAGCACAACTAAACAAAACAGGCAAATCGTACCTGCCGCCATTGCCTGTTGATACAGCATCCGGTGCTTATTATGAAAAGTTTTTGGAGGTTATGGGCGGTCATAGCGCGATGGGCGGTATGCAAATGTTCCAGGCGCAAAATTTATGGGATGCTACAATGGGTTGGTCAGTAGCGCGTTTTGCAAAGGCACACCATGGTTATAAAGTATTACAGTTAAATGGCGGCTTTCATAGTGAAGAAAAATTGGGTGCTGCGGCACAGTTAAAAAAGTATGCAACAAAACTCCGTATCATAAATATTGCCACTTATGATGATGAAAATTTTGATGTCCCTGACTGGGACAAGCTCAGAAAAAATGGCGATTATATAATTGTAACCGATCCAAAGCTGCCGAAGACTTTTTAGTTGTTCATAGTCCATGGCTCATAGTTCATAGCAGCAAGAGCCATTATGAACCATTAGCCATCAACTATTATGCTTTCTTAGCAAGTAAATCCCTTATTTCAGTAAGCAGTAACTCTTCTTTAGTAGGTTCCGGATCTGGTGCCGGCGCGGGGGCTGGTTCTTGTTTCTTTAATGCATTTATCACCTTTACAACCATGAAAATGCAAAAAGCAACGATCAGAAACTGAATAACTGTATTGATAAAACTACCATATTTTATTGCGTTTTCCAACACTTTATGTGCTGGGTCTGCTTTTATCAACGTGATTTTTTTGTCCGAAAAATCAACGCCACCGGTTATGTAACCTATTGGCGGCATAATTACATCTTTCACCAGCGAAGTGACTATCGAGCCAAATGCCGCACCAATAATAACACCAACAGCAAGGTCAACAACGTTGCCCCGCATAGCAAATTCTTTAAATTCTTTACCAATAGCCATAGATTAAATGTTTACGTTTATTAAAGTTATAAAATTAATAAAGTTATTAAATAAATTTTTTCGTTTTACATTTAACACTTGGGTGCCTTATCCGAACTTATTTTTAAGTTTAAGGTAATTGATGTATTTTTGCCGTCATCCGATTATGCTTAAACAAAATCTTCAACAAAAGTTATTACAAAAGCTTTCCCCTCAGCAAATACAATTTATTAAATTGTTACAGGTGCCTACTGTTTCATTGGATACCCGTATCAAAGAAGAGCTGGAGGAAAACCCCGCCCTTGAAGACCTGAGTTTAACAAATTTAAACGAGCCCGAAGAACAGTACCCCGACCGCGACCCTGAAGAGGATACCTATAACAGCGACGAGGAAAAAGGCGAAGCAGATGAATTTAACATTGAGGATTACCTACAGGAAGATAATGTAAATGAATACGGTTCGCGTTATGACCAGAATGGCGATGATGAAGACGAGCGAAAAGAAATACCGATAGCCGTACAAAGCTCGTTTTTTGAAAGCTTGCAGTTACAACTCGACTTGTTGCCATTATCGGATAAAGACTTCAGGATTGGTAAGCAAATAATAGGCAGCCTTGATGATGACGGCTACCTGCGCCGCCCGATAACCTCACTTACGGACGATCTTGCATTCTCACAAAACGTTATGGCCAGCGATGAAGAGGTAGAAGATATGCTGAAAGTGATACAGAGTTTTGACCCGGCCGGCGTGGGCGCCCGGAGTTTACAGGAATGTTTACTTATACAGTTACGAAAAAAAGACCCTAATGATACCATCATAAAAAAAGCCATAATGGTGGTGGAGCATTACCTTGATGAATTTACACGTAAGCACTACGATAAGCTCGAAAAATCGTTAAACATGTCGTCAGATGAACTGCGGGGAGTTGTAAATGAAATTTTAAAGCTTAATCCGAAACCAGGCGATTCAAATGAAGTGAACACCAAGCAAATGCAGGTGATCCCCGATTTCCATATCACAAATAATGATGGTTTCCTGATACTTACCTTAAACTCAAAAAATGCACCTGAGCTGAGAGTTAGCCGTGGATACCAGGAGATGTTTGAACATTACGAGAAAGCATCATCAAAAGATAAAAAATTAAAAGAGGCCGTACAGTTTGTAAAGCAAAAGCTCGATTCTGCAAAATGGTTTATCGATGCCATTAAACAGCGGCAGCAAACCCTTTTAAAAACGATGAATGCTATTATGCAGTATCAGTACGAGTTTTTTTTAACGGGGGATGATAAAAACCTGAAACCAATGATCCTTAAAGATATTGCCGACAGGATCAGTATGGATATATCCACTGTTTCGCGTGTAGCCAATTCAAAATATGTACAAACAGAGTTTGGCACCTTCCTGCTAAAATCATTTTTCTCGGAAGCAATACAAACGGAAAGCGGTGAAGAAGTATCGAATAAAGAAGTTAAAAAAATATTGGAAGAACATATTGGATCTGAAGATAAACAGCACCCCCTTGCTGATGAAAAGCTTACCGAGATTTTAAAAGACGCCGGGTACAATATAGCCCGCCGTACAGTAGCCAAATACCGCGAGCAAATGAATATTCCGGTGGCAAGGCTGAGGAAAGAGTTGTAGTTTACAGTTTCCTGATAACGACGAACTGACCACTCACTACTGACCACTCACTATTCAACCTCTTAACTAATTTCGTTAACTTAGCATTTTGTTATTTTTTAAAATATCAGCTGTCTTTGACATTTGCCTTATAAAAACAAATACTTTTAATGAAAAAAAAATTAATAATTACTGCTTCGGTCTTTGGGGCATTGGCGGTTATAGCCGGCGCTTTCGGCGCGCACGGATTGGATGGTTTACTATCGCCTAAAAATATGGAAGTATGGCATACCGCCGTACAATACCAATTTTTTCATGTTTTTGCGTTGCTGTATCTTTCGAAGATGACGAGGCATAAAACAAGGCTGATCAATGACTGCTATTATCTTTTTACCTTTGGGATAATATTTTTTTCCGGCTCATTATACCTGCTCTCATGCCGCGAACTGTTGGGCTGGCGCTGGGTACAATTTGTCGGCCCCGTTACCCCGCTTGGCGGGTTGTTCCTTATAGGTGGTTGGGTAACATTGGGTATTGCCGCCATCACAAATAAATTAAATTGATGTTAGAGTTTGCTGAAGCACAATATACCGACCGCGAAACGCTTTTTGTTGAGGTTATACTGCCTTTGGCAATAGCCAAAAACTACACCTACCGGGTGCCGTTCGAAATGAACGATGCAGTAATGGTAGGCAAAAGGGTTGTAGTCCAGTTTGGCAAAAGCAAGCTTTATACAGCCGTCATAGCATCAATTGGTACGCTTGCCCCTGAGAAATACCAGGCCAAGTATGTTATCGAGCTTTTGGACGACCGTCCTTTAGTCATTGGTGAACAATTGCAATTTTGGCAATGGATGGCCGAATACTATATGTGCAATGTAGGCGAAGTAATGAATGCCGCGCTGCCATCAGCATTAAAGCTGGCCAGCGAAACACGCATTATGCTTAATAAAGGTTTTGTGTACGATAAAGCTGCGCTGCACGATAAAGAGTTTTTGATTGTTGAAGCCCTTGATATCCAACCCGAACTGACAGTCAGCGACATCGTAAAACTCCTGGGGCAAAAAACGGTAATGCCCATCCTCAAATTACTGTTCGAAAAAAACATCATAAATATTTCGGAAGAAGTAAGCGAGCGTTATAAACCACGCACACGCACATTTATCACGCTTAACCCTATCTATCATAACCAGGAAAATTTAAAGGAGCTGTTTGTCATCCTTGAGAAACGGGCGCCCAAACAGGCGGATGCGGTGCTCGCGTATATAAAATTAGCGCGACATCAGAAAAGTATATCAAAAAGCGAGCTGATTGAGGAAAGCGGCGCAGCTGATTCGAGCATAAAATCGCTGATTGAAAAAGAGGTTTTTATTGCGGAAGAAAAAAATGTGAGCCGTTTATATTACGAGGAAGAAGAGGTGTTTGATACCTTTGAACTAAGTGAACAACAGGGGGACGCGCTTAAGCATATCAGGGAAGAATTTAAGCAGAAAGATGTAGTGCTTTTGCACGGCATAACCTCATCAGGCAAAACGCAGGTTTATATCCGGCTGATAGAAGAAATGATAGCTGAGGGCAGGCAGGTGCTTTATTTATTGCCCGAAATTGCACTTACCACCCATCTTATTGAAAGGCTGCGGATGTATTTCGGCGCTGATATCGGTATCTATCATTCACGGTTTAATGATAATGAGCGGGTTGAAGTTTGGCAAAAGGTACTCAATAACGAATATAAAGTAGTTTTAGGCGCGCGTTCATCAGTATTTTTGCCTTTTAATGATTTGGGCTTGATTATAGTTGATGAAGAACACGAAACATCCTACAAACAATATGATCCGGCGCCGCGCTACAATGCCCGAGATGCTGCCATTTTCTTGGCAAACATGTATAAGGCAAAGGTGTTGCTTGGTTCGGCCACGCCGTCTTTTGAAAGCTATTATAATGCCAGGATGAATAAATACGGACTGGCCGAGCTTACTGAACGCTATGGTGGGGTAAAACTGCCGGAAATTGAGGTGGTAAGTATTACTTTAGAAACTAAAGGCAAAACCATGCAGTCGCATTTTACAAGTGTGCTGATGGAAGATATAAAACAGGCGCTTGCTAATAAGGAACAGGTTATTTTATTTCAAAACCGCAGGGGCTATGCGCCCTTGCTGATGTGTAAAATTTGTGCCTATACACCAAAATGCATCAATTGCGATGTAAGTTTAACCTATCATAAAAGCAGTGGTAAGCTGCATTGCCATTACTGCGGTTACAAAGAAGACGCGCCGCAAATTTGCCCGGCCTGCGGATCAACACACCTGGAATATAAAGGCTTTGGTACCGAAAAGATTGAGGATGAACTGGCTATGTTGCTACCCGATGCCCGTATCACCCGGATGGATCTTGATACCACGCGCTCACGCAACTCGCTGCAAAATATATTGAACGACCTTGAGGAGAAAAAGATCGACATCCTGATAGGTACGCAAATGGTTGCAAAGGGATTGGATTTTTCGGGCGTAACAGTTATCGGTATTATAAACGCCGATAGCTTGCTAAAATTTCCCGATTACAGGGCTAATGAGCGCAGTTATCATATGCTGGCGCAGGTGAGCGGTAGGGCAGGCCGCCGCGGCAAGCAGGGCAAAGTGGTAATCCAAACCTACGACCCTAACCATCGGGTTATTAAACAGGTAATTGAAAATAATTATACCGACTTGTACCTTACCGAAATGGAGGAGCGCCGGGGTTTTAAGTACCCGCCATTCTACCGTATCATCAACCTCGACATAAAACACAAGAACGCTGAAATAGTAAATAACCAGGCCGAATACCTTGCTAATCAGTTGCGCAAAAATTTCGGCGACAGGGTAATAGGACCTGAATTCCCCCTGGTTGGGAGGATACGGAACTATTATATAAAAAGCATCATGCTAAAGTTTGAAAAAGAGCTGGTGTCTGTAAATAAAGCTAAAGCTATTATCCGGGATGTGATAACGCAGTTTCAGACGACTAAGTTGAGCAAGGGAAGCGTTATCCAGCCTGATGTTGATCCCTATTAGATTGATGATTTCACCGATTGTTGAAAGATTACACCGATTTTGAATCACGGATTTAAGCTGATTTATTTGATTACACTGATGATTAATGGCGAAAGATAAAATCTGTGTAATCCTATAAATCAGTCAAAATCTGTGATTAACTTCGCTCTTATAAATGGGATACAAATACGTTGATAATTACAAAGAGCAAGGCGCTCGTAAACAATTAGTTGGAGAGTTAAAGAAAAAGGGCATAGAAGATGAGCGGGTACTGGCGGCCATAGGCAAAGTGCCCCGTCATTATTTTTTTGATGAAACTTTCTGGAACCAGGCTTATAAAGATATTGCTTTCCCGATAGGCGAGGGGCAAACTATTTCGCAGCCATATACGGTTGCCTACCAAAGCCAGTTACTGCATATTCAAAAAGGGGATAAGGTGCTGGAAATTGGTACCGGCAGCGGGTATCAGACCTGCGTTTTATTAGAACTTGGGGCAAAGGTTTATACCATTGAGCGGCAGGAAAAATTATATCATCATACCGCAATAATTTTACCTGAAAAAATGGGCTATCATGCTAAGTTTTTCCTTGGCGATGGATCGCGCGGAATAGCTAAACGCGCCCCCTATGATAAAATAATCGTTACTGCCGGGGCGCCAACTGTGCCAGATGAATTATTAAAGCAATTGAAAGTAGGCGGCATACTGGTAATACCTGTGGGCGACCAGCAATCACAAAAAATGGTTACAGTGCTGAAAGTTAGCGAAAATGATTATGAAAGAACAACGTTGGATACTTTCCGGTTCGTCCCTTTGTTGGGGGATAAGGCATGGTAATTAATTTCGGAATTCGGATGTTTGATTTCGGATTTACTTTTGAAATATAAATAGTTTATTATCTACATTTAGGTTCCTTTACTGAACCCGCCTGATGAAAAAGATATCCTTTCTGATAGTTGCCGCTGCATTATTAAGTTTTACAGTTCGTGATAAAACAAGTACGAGTTCCGAAGAAGGTACTAAAACAAATGAAGTTGCTTTCCTACAAAAAGAGCATACTTTTAGAGGTGGTGATAATGATACCATAAGCATAAGTACAGATGACAGCACGGCAATAAAGGTAACAAAAGGCGAGTTAAAAAGGATACTAAAAAAAGATCCGGAGCTTAATAGTGATCTTCCTTTCCCTCCTGACATCTGTTGGGGAAAAAGCTTAAAGAATGATATCGAATTCGATTGTGAAGCTTGCCGCGATCAGTATTACGCATTGTATGCTTATTTTTTGAGAGAAAAAAATGGCGAGGCCAAATATCGTGCACAAAGAAAAACACTGATTACGTTGTACAGGGATATCAATGATGTTTTCGGTATGCTGAACGGCGGAGGTACTTATTACGGGCATCAATATATCCGTATATTAGGCTATGCCGAGTTTTCAGTGTATGCCGGTAAAGACAATGATTATTACAATAGACCACACAATTTGGCCGGGCAGAAAAGTCTTTATATCAAATCATTGAAACAATATATTTATGACGAAGTAAACAACAATACCGAATATTCGCCAAAAGAGAAAGTGGAAAAACAAAAGGAAACGCTGAAAAGTGTAAAAGATATTGACCGTTTAATTACAACGTACTTCTATTTAAATATGGCGCAGGAATTTCAATATTCGCATTATTGAAATTTCAACCACAAAATATAATTCCGAAATCCAAATTCCGAAATTATCTCTTCATCGCCCTGTCCATTTCCACTTTCGTATCCCGTTCCTTCATAGTTTCCCTCTTATCAAAAGTCTTTTTACCTTGTGCAAGGCCGATTTCCAATTTTGCGAAACCGCGTTCGCTGATGAATAAAGCAAGAGGGACAATCGTCAACCCCTTTTCTTCGCCGCGGGTTTGGATTTTTTTTAGTTCTTTTTTATTGAGGAGTAAAATGCGGTCGCGTTTGGCTTCATGGTTGTAGAATGAGCCGTAGCTGTACTCGGCAATATGCAGGTTGCGTACGTATAGCTGTTCGTTTATAAATGTGCAAAAGGCATCGTTTATATTTGCTTTGCCTTCGCGGATGGATTTAATTTCGGTACCCAGCAATTTTATCCCGGCTACGTATTTATCCAGTATATGGTATTCAAAATAGGCTTTTTTATTTTTTATATAGATGTTCTGGTCCATTTGCTGCAAATATGCGAATTATTTTCTTTGGGGATAATTGTTGGACGAATTCAAAGTGTCGCATAAGTATTAACACGCGATTTGTCATTCTGGAGCGAAGCGAAGAATCTTCTGAGATATACCTATCGAACTGTGCATAGCGGACTGTTACAGGGCGTAGAAGATGCTTCACTCCGTTCAGCATGACAAAAAGTAAAAAAAGGAATTATTTTGGTTGTAATTGCGGTTTAACAACCAGCACGGGCACGTTAACCATGTGTCGCACAGAGTTAACTGTTGTGCCAAAAATAAGGTCTTTTAATGCTTTATGGCCATGTGAGCCCATTACTATAAAATCAATTTTTCCATCATTTACAATCTTTGCAATAGAACTTGCCGCACTGCCGAACCCGATATGGGCATGTGCTTTATAGCCTAAACCTTTCAATGTTTTTACGTAGGTATTTAAATTATCAGCATCGCTTTGGGTTTCGTGGTCCATTACCTCGGTGCCGTAATAACGGGCGCCGGCAGTTTCAACAACGTGTATTAACGTATAAGTTGCGTTTTTACCTCCCTGCATAATCGCGTTCCTGATGGTGTCCGTATCGTTTTTTGAAAAATCAATGGTGATGGCAATGTTTTTATAGATAATTGGTTCCAGGTCTTCGATGGTGGTAGCCAAACCATGAGGCACCGTTGCGGGCGTATCATAGTGTTTAAAAAGTAATGGACGTAAGAAAACGTAGATCAATAATAGTGCTATTGCAATTGTTATTGGGACTACAAGTATATTTATCCATATAACGGCTGATGGGAATTGTTTCGCCCAATCGCCAAGTTGTTCAATAACCAATTTCCCGTTCAGGGCCACAATCAGCGCTGCGCTTAGCCAGGCCAGTATTTTTACTTTTAAGCTGATGGCAAATTTTCCCATCCGTTTACGGTTGGATGTGAAGTGGATGAGCGGTATAACAGCAAAACCTAATTGCAAACTCAATACCACCTGGCTAAGGATAATTAGGTTGCCGAGGCCTGTCTCACCAAAATAAATAATGGTAAAAACGGCTGGAACAATGGCCAACAGCCGGGTCAATAGGCGGCGGAGCCATGGCTCGATGCGCAGGTTGATGTGCCCCTCCATGATAATTTGCCCGGCAAGCGTACCGGTAATGGTTGAGCTTTGCCCCGAGGCTATTAAAGCTATGGCGAACAGGGTGGGGGGCAAGCTTTCCGAAAATATGGCCTAATAGCTTATAAGCATCCTGTATTTCAGCTACTTTGAAATAGCCGTTGGTGAAAAATGCTGAAGCTGCTAATATCAATATCGCGGCATTTACAACAAATGCAAGGTTTAATGCAATAACCGTATCGAAAAGGTTAAACCTTATGGCTGCTTTTATGCCTTTGGGCGTACGCGTTATCTGCCGGGTTTGTACCAATGACGAATGTAAATACAGGTTGTGCGGCATAACTGTGGCCCCTATGATCCCGATTGCAATATACAATGCACTTCCTGATAAGTTTTGTGGTACAAACCCTTTAACAATGCCTGCCGCATCAGGGCTTACAATAAACATCTCGATCAAAAACGAAAGTCCCACAATAAATATCATCGACATGATGAATACTTCCAGCTTGCGCATGCCCCTGTTCATTAAAAAAAGCATTAGCACGGTATCAGTAAGTGTAAGCGACACGCCCCAAATAAGCGGCAGGTGGAAAAGCAACTGCAAACCGATGGCCATGCCTATGATCTCGGCCAAATCGCAAGCGATGATGGCAATTTGGGCCAGGATATACAGACAAAAGTTTACAAACCGTGGGTAAGCATTTTTTGAGGCCTGCGCCAGGTCAAGGCCGCGCACTATGCCTAACCTGGCGCTTAGTGATTGTAACAACAGCGCTATAAGGTTTGATGCAAACAGTATCCATATCAACCTGTACCCAAACGCGCTCCCGCCTGCAATATCAGTTGCCCAGTTGCCCGGGTCCATATACCCAACGCTTACTAAATAGGCAGGGCCAATAAAGGCAAGGATGCGCCGCCAGCCTATTTTATTTTCGGTTTTTATAGAGCTATGTACATTACTTAAAGATGGGGTAGGGGTATTGTCATTCATATGGCGATCAGTAAATTATTAGCCACTTCGCGGCTTATTTGTATTTCTTTAGTTTCGGTTTTTAATAGTACAGAATGATCGAATTCAACGATCTCTAAAACTATGATCTGCTTGCCGATAATTAGTGATTGTTTTTCAAGGTATTGCAAAAACGCTGTTGAATGCTCCCGTACGCCGGATATTATCCCGCCTTCATTAATACCGATGGCTGAGACAGGTTTGAGGTTATGCGTTTTAAATAAGCCGTTGCAATCGGGTATCGGGTCGCCATGCGGGTCGTATTTTGGGTAGCCCATAAATTTGTCAAGGCGGTCTATCAGTTCATTCGAGGAGATATGTTCCATCTCTTCGGCCAGTTCGTGTACCTCGTCCCATTTAAAATTCAGCTTCTCCACCAAAAAATATTCCCACAAACGGTGCTTCCGGATAATATTTACAGCAACTTTTTCTCCCGCCGCAGTCAGCGTTACGCCCTGGTAAGGGGTGTAATTGATCAGGTTTTTATCCGCAAGTTTTTTTAGCATGTCAGTAACAGACGATGCCTTGGTATTTATAAACGCCGCTAACTGGTTGGTGCTTACGCTTTCGGTGTTTTGCGATAGGTGATAAATGGATTTTAAATAGTTCTCTTCGGCTAAAGTATTCATTTTTGCAAATCTAATAATAAATTTAGACTTGTCTAAATTTTATTTAATAAAAAATTTATTTCTGCCAAAATACTTTTTAAAGAAATTTTATTTGGCGGATTAACTAAAATCATATCTTTGCCTGTACTATGGCAGCTGAATTAGACAAAATAGATCTCCAGATCCTTAAGATTCTGCAAGAGAACGGAAGGATCACCAACCTGCAACTTTCGAACGAAATAGGGCTTTCGCCGGCGCCTACTTTAGAGCGTGTACGCAAGCTTGAAAATGCCGAATACATAAAGAGTTACCATGCTTTGGTTGACGAAGAAAAGCTTGGCCTTGGCATAAAAACCTTCATCCAGATATCGCTTGATTTCCATCAAAAAGATACCATTCATAAGTTTTTAGAAGAGATACAAAACATCAAAGAAGTTACCGAATGCCACCACGTAACCGGGCAGTGCGACTTTTTGCTAAAAGTTTATGTAAGGGACATAAAATCGTATGAGCAACTCATTATGGAAAAAATAAGCCGCATCACCGTGGTGAAAACTTTCCAAACGATGATGATCATGTCGACCAGTAAGAAGGAGCCGATTGTGCCGCTGGAGTATTGATGTGCAGATTTCGGATGTGCAAATGTGCAAATGAGCTTCAGACTTTCGAAAATCATTTCGTATTATTATGAAAGACCGGAAATCACAAAAGATAATTTTAATAATATCGGTAGCTGTTATTGCCTGGGGTATATTCGATCTTGCGACAGGGGACTTTGCCGACTTTTTTAAAGTAAATTCAATTTATAGCCCTCCAAGTTCAAGAAACATGTCCTTTGCTGTTTTATTTCTGCTCGCCATTGTTATGGCATTCTTTAGTGCCAAGAATCTTTTGAACAAGGAGTAAACGTTATATCAATCATTCGCACATTTGCACATCGTCTTAATGTATTTGCCAATCTACAGGTTTCTTCCCTTCTTTCTCTAAAATCTCATTAGTTTTTGAAAACGGTTTTGAGCCGAAAAACCCCCTGTCGGCCGAAAAAGGTGATGGGTGCGGTGATTTTATGATGTGGTGTTTTGTTTTGTCGATCAATTCGGCTTTTGCCTGGGCAAAGGCGCCCCATAGTATAAATACAATGCCTTCTTTTTTGTCGGATATAGTTTTGATAACGTTATCCGTAAACTCCTCCCAACCCTTTTTTTGATGCGAGCCGGGCATGCCGGCTTTAACGGTAAGGCTTGCATTTAACAATAATACACCTTGCCCTGCCCATTCTGTAAGGTTACCGTGGTTTGGCGTTACAAAGCCGGGTATATCGGTAGATAGCTCTTTATAAATGTTTCGTAATGATGGCGGGATAGTTATGCCTTTTTGAACGGAAAATGATAAGCCATGTGCCTGGTTTTCGCCATGGTACGGGTCTTGCCCTAATATCACAACTTCAACTTTGTCGAATGGGGTTTTGTTAAAGGCATTAAAAATATCGGCGCCTTTGGGGTATATTTTATTGCCTGCGTCTTTTTCTTCTTTTAAAAATTTCTTCAGCTCAACCATATATGGTTTGCCAAATTCGTCACCCAAAACCTCCAGCCACGAAGGTTCTAATTCTATTGCCATAAATCTTTAATTATTATGTTGATTAAGCGTACAAATAAACGGATATTTGTGTGCTAATTTAGTATTGCAAAACGATGTCGAATATAATAAGGTTAATTATTGCATGTGTAGTTATGGGCGCCGCTGTTGCGCTTTGTGCATTTGGTTTTTGGGGCTGGGGGATATTGGTGCTGTTTTTAGGCGGCATTGTATTGCTTACCTACTTTTTTAATGAAAACATGATCCTTGCTCAATGGTTTTTGCGTAAAGAAAAATCGGAAAAGGCAGAGGAATGGTTATTAAAAATTACCGATTACGAAAAGCAATTGAACAAAAGCCAGCACGGCTATTATAATTTGCTGATCGGTTTGATCGAGTCGCGCAAATCGCCTATGAAATCGGAAAAATATTTTAAGAAATCACTTTCCCTCGGCATGAAAATGTCGCACAATACAGCTTTGGCAAAACTTAGCCTGGCAGGGATAGCAATGGCTAAACGCAATAAACGCGAAGCGCAGATGTATTTATCTGAAGCCACTAAAGATGATAAAAACAAATTGCTTACCGAACAAATAAAAATGATGAAAGCCCAGATGGGGCAGATGGATAAGCAACAGGTAGTAAGGGGCGGGTACCGCCATTTTTAGATATTATCACGGAGACAAAAAACAAGACGCAAGTATTGCGTCTCTACAATTTCTCTTGATTCTTGATTCTCTCCCCAATTACTTTTCTTCTAAAGAGCTATAATAATCAGGCTCGGAAGAGTGATTTTGATTAGCCGAGATATGTCTGTCAGGAACATAATAGCCGTCTTCAGACGGATTGGCTACTTCAACAATTTTAAGCAGGCTTCTGATAAAGGACAAGTTAAAGTTGCTACGGTTCAACTTTATCAGGTATTCGTTTTCTGTTATTTCGAGGATGGAATTAGTCATAACTTTAGTTATAAGTGTATATGCAATTATAAACAACACATTTAATACCAAAGTTGTATTCGTTTTATCCTTTCGTTAACAAATTGTTATTAATAGACAGGTTTACAGTGAATTATTTTTTTTTCAACATGGTGCAAGTGTAGTCTATTGAGTGTGCAACAATGTATGGCAAATATTTTATCTCTTACATCCCGTGTCGCCTCACCTAAATCCTCTCCAAAGGAGAGGACTTTAACTTCGCATTCGTAAAAATATTCTTTTTAAGCCCCTCTCCTTTTGGAGAGGGGTTGGGGTGAGGCGAATTGCGCAAATGATTCACTTCATTCAAACCAGGCCATCACCACCTCTTTAACAGGCATGGTAATTTCAAGCTTTAATTTTTTGCGCATCCCGCCAAGGTCATTAAATACCTTGTTCGGGTTAGCTGCTTTTAATTCCTCAACGGTATTAAAGCCCATTTTATTAAGTACGGGCACCCATTCGGCAGGTACCCCAATGTTTACAAAATCATCTGCTGCAGCTATTTTTGCCTTTTTTTCAGGCCGCATTTGCGGGAAGAACAATACTTCCTGTATGGTGCTTTGATTGGTCAGCAGCATTACCAGCCTGTCGATACCAATACCGAGGCCCGATGTTGGCGGCATGCCATATTCAAGCGCGCGTAAAAAATCATCGTCCATGGCCATAGCCTCATCGTCTCCGCGACCTGCCAGTATCAACTGTTCTTCCAAACGTTCGCGCTGGTCGATAGGATCGTTCAATTCCGAATAGGCATTTGCAATTTCTTTACCATTAACAAACAACTCGAAACGCTCCACCAAACCTTCTTTCGAGCGGTGTTTTTTGGCCAGCGGCGTCATCTCAATAGGGTAATCGGTTATATAGGTTGGCTGTATCAGGTTAGCCTCAACTTTTGCGCTAAAAATTTCGTCTATCAGTTTACCTTTGCCCATGCTTGCATCTGTCTCAATGCCCAGGTCGCTGCAAGTTTGGCGTAAAGCCACTTCATCCATAGCCGAAACATCGATGCCTGTATATTTCAGGATAGAATCATACATCGAAAGTTTTTCGTACGGCCCTGCAAAATTGATTTCGTTGGCGCCAACCTGCACTACCGGGATACCGTGCACTATCCTTGCAACTATTTCAAGGCATTCCTCCACCATGGACATCATCCAGTTATAATCTTTGTAGGCTACGTATATCTCCAGCCCGGTAAATTCAGGGTTGTGTGTGCGGTCCATGCCCTCATTACGGAACATTTTACCAAACTCATAAACACCGTCAAAGCCCGCTACTATAAGGCGTTTTAAGTACAACTCGTTGGCAATGCGCAAAAACAGCGGCATATCCAGCGTGTTATGGTGCGTTACAAACGGGCGCGCCGCAGCGCCACCATGCACGGGTTGTAATATCGGAGTTTCCACTTCCATCCAGCCCTGCTTGTTAAAGTATTCACGCATCGAACTGATCACTTTCGACCGGTTGATGAAAATTTGCTTGTACGATGGGTTAACTGTAAGATCGACATAGCGCTGGCGGTAACGCATTTCCGGATCGGTAAAGGCATCATGAATATTACCTTCCTCATCGCGTTTAACAACCGGTAATGGCTTTAACGATTTCGACAGCAATACCAATTCACGCACATGTACCGAAATTTCGCCGGTTTGTGTTAAAAAAACATAGCCTTTAATACCGATAAAGTCGCCGATATCCATCAGCTTTTTAAATACAGTATTGTATAAAGTTTTATCCTCATCAGGGCAAATATCATCGCGTTTCAGGTAAATCTGTATACGCCCGGTTGAATCCTGCAATTCGGCAAATGAAGCGCTGCCCATAATGCGGCGCGTCATTATACGGCCGGCGAGGGTCACATTTTTATAAGTTTCGGGGAAACGGTTAAAGTTGTCGGTAATATCCTGTGCCCATGCATTTACCTTATATTCCTCGGCGGGATAAGGGTTGATACCTAATGCGCGCAGTTGCTGTAATGATTCGCGGCGTAAAATTTCCTGTTCGGATAGTGCAATACTCATATTGGCGCAAAAGTAAGAATTTTTGTTGAGGCGGAGATAGGAGATGTGTTTTTAGTCCGAAAGTCGGGAAAGACCGGAAGACCGAAAGAAGATGGTAAAGAAAAAACAGGTTTGCTTAAATCAAGGAAACCGGGATAGGTTATAATCGATGATCAATTCTTATATTGTAATATGGAAACCAAAGAATTAACACAGGATTCTTTAAATGAGCAACAATTGCTCATGTTGCGTTTGTTAAAAAAGCCCATGCCCGAAGCTTCATTTATCCAGATCAGGCAACTTGCTGTTGAACTTTTGGCCAAACAGTTGGAAGAAAATATTGATGAATGGGAAGTAAAAAATGGCATTACAGAGGAATATTACGAGGAATTAAGTAAACAGCATTTTCGCAATTAGAATTTTCCTCTGTGAACGCGGTGCCTTCTCCGTGTCTTCGTGTTAAAAAATAATTAACCACAAAGGCCACAAAGGTTTTCGCAAAGAGCACTAAGCTTT
>Ga0207026_1021_pt1 | contig 28705 bp, 11 predicted proteins | sample Alteio_BWMinCont_42_FD_153274 | JGI IMG/M metagenome (GOLD analysis project Ga0207026, IMG submission 153274) | Enriched cells from forest soil in Barre Woods Harvard Forest LTER site, Petersham, Massachusetts, United States -... | ecosystem: Environmental > Terrestrial > Soil > Temperate forest >...
GTGGCAAAGTCCATTGATACTATAGTGTGTACCGAAAGTACCAGCGGTGTTGAAATACCTGCCAATATTAAACACACAGTTTCAAAACGCTGCCATGTTTTTACTGAACCTGTCCAGCCGAAAGAGCAAAAAGAATATATTTTGCGGCGCAGGCCTGTAGCGCGGTCGCGGATACTTGCCAGATCGGGCAATAAACCTGTGTACCAAAATACTAATGATACCGAGAAGTAAGTTGATATCGCGAATACGTCCCAAACAAGCGGCGAGTTAAAGTTAACCCATATAGAACCGAACTGGTTTGGCAGCGGCAACGGCCAGTAGGCTAACCATGGGCGGCCCATGTGCGACACTACATATGTGGCCGCACAAATTACCGCGAAGATGGTCATCGCCTCGGCAGAGCGGTTAATGGAGTTACGCCAGTTTTGGCGGAACAATAATAATATCGCAGAGATAAGCGTTCCGGCGTGACCAATACCTACCCACCACACGAAACCGGTGATATCCCAAGCCCAACCCACTGTTTTATTTAGTCCCCACTCCCCTATTCCGTACCAAAATGTCCAGCTTACTGCAAATACCCACAGGCAGGCACCCAAAGAAGCCACGGTAAAACCTATCCACCATGCACGTCCTGGCATCCGTTCTACCGGCGCCAATATATCATTGGTGATCTTGGCGTATGTGATGTCTTTCCCCGTTATTAACGGTTCCCTGATTATTGATTCACTATGAGATGCCATATTTTAAATCTCTCTTGTAATTAATTTTAAGCTTCTGTTTCAGATATATTTCTAACTTTTACCTGGTAACCAACACCCGGCTGCGTATTCAATTCCTCGAGCACGTAGTAAGTCCTTTCGCTCTTCAATGCTTTTGACACTTCAGAGTTAGGGTCGTTTGCGTTACCGAATACTATTGCGTTAGCAGGGCAGGTTTGCTGGCAGGCAACTTTTATATCGCCATCCTTAACTGCGCGTTTTTCAATTTTTGCTTTAAGTTTACCGGCTTGTATACGCTGGATACACATCGAGCATTTTTCCATCACACCACGGAAACGTGTAACCACATCAGGGTTAAGTACTAACAGTGTATGGTCGTTTTGTAAATAGTTTTCAAAACGCGAGTCGTTCCAGTAGTTAAACCAGTTGAAGCGGCGTACTTTGTATGGGCAGTTGTTTGCACAATAACGTGTACCTACGCAACGGTTATAAGCCATGTGGTTCAACCCTTCGGATGAGTGTACTGTTGCCAACACCGGGCAAACTGTTTCGCAAGGTGCATGGTCGCAGTGCTGGCAAAGCATTGGCTGGTAAACAACTCTTACGTTGTCAAGGTCTTCCAGTTTTGAAAGCTCCCTTTCGCGGGTTACACCGCCGTTACCGTCATCGTTAAAGCTGTAGTAACGGTCAATGCGTATCCAGTGCATTTCTCGGCGGCGGCCAACTTCGGCCTTGCCAACTACGGGCACATTATTTTCGGCGCTGCAAGCAACCACGCATGCGCCGCAGCCGGTACATGCGTTAAGGTCGATGGCCATTACCCAGTTATACTGAGGGTGGTCATATTCCTGCCAGAAAAGGTTGTTTTCGTTATAGTCTTTATGCCCCGATTCATTGCCTGAACCTGTTGAAGGGTTTTTCAGGTATTCGGTAAAGGTGGCTTCTTTTATAATACTGTTACGCCCCTCGATAGAGTGGTGCGTTTGTGTTTGCGAAAGAGGAGAATTGTTACCGGTTGCTGTAATTGTAGCGACAGCGCTTGTTTGAAATGTGCCGTTGCGAAGGCTGTGGAACGGATAGGCATTTTGGCCTACATTATCGCCTACAGGACCTGAAAGCGTACGACCGTAACCTACAGCTACCGAGATAGTGCCCTGTGTTTGGCCTGGCTGAACCAATACCGGTAAGCTAATAGTGTAACCGTTAGCGTCAATTTTTATAACATCGCCATCCGCGTATCCCCACTTCTTCATATCGCTTGGCGACATGGCAGCAAAGTTGTCCCAGGTTACTTTCGAAACCGGGTCGGGCATTTCCTGCAGCCACGGGTTATTTGCCCTTTTACCATCGCGCATTGCTACGGTTTGGTAAAGTTGCAATTCAACTTTTCCGGCATCAGCTGCAAGCAGGTTGCTATGGTCAAGTATGGTTTGCGCAACAGCATTCAGGTCGTGCCCGAAAGTATAAGTCCCTGAAGTAACAGGAGTTGCTTTTACAAAGCCTGTTTGCAATAGGGTTTCCCATCCTTTTTGGCCTGATAAACCACCTTTTGCAAGCAGGTTTTTATCCCAGTTGTTCCTGATATAAGTATAGTAATCTTTACCAGGGTTGTTACCCCATATCATCAGGCTATGTTCAGCCTGGCGGGTATCATAAACAGGGTTAATAGCTGGCTGTATAATAGTGTAGTACCCTTCGATAGCATTGTCATCACCCCATGATTCAAGGTAATAGCTGTTTGGCGCAACTATATTACAAGCCGATGCTGTTTCATCCATGTGGTCGGCAAATGACACTTTCAGGCGTACTTTCTTCAAGCCCTCGGTAATATCCTTGCTGTTATAATAATCATAAACAGGGTTTGCATTCAGGAAGAATACTGCATCAACTTCGCCGCGGCTCATTTCCTTAGTAAACTCAACCAGTTCAGCATCATTACCTGAGTATTGGTGCGATGGGTTGTCCAGGTCGATAGTAGTACCGTAGCTGCCCAACAGGGAATTGATGGCGTTAACCAATACTTGTGTAGCCACATCGTTTGAACCCGCAACTACCAGGGCTTTGCCTTTAGCTGCTGTCAGTTCTTTTGCGACAATAGCAATTGCTTTATCGGCATTGGGGTTATTGGCTAATTTTTTGCTGCCCGGTAATGTTGTGCCCGATAAGGCATTATATAAATTAACAAGTGCAATACCTTCTTCAGATGGTTTGATAAGGATACGCACATCCGCATTTGAACCTGTTATGCTCATCCCGGTTTCAAACTGGATGTGGCGTGACATCTTTTTCGCTTGCAGCGATTTGTTGTTACGGTTTTGAACGTATTGCCTGATAAACTCGGTTGGAGATATCCATGTACCCAGGAAATCGGCGCCAAAGCTTACAATTACATCTGCTTTATCAAAGTTATAATGCGGCAATACTGCTTTATTAAAACTGTTTTGATTAGCCTGAATGATACCTGTATACGATACAGCATCATAGCTGATATGCTTGGAGTTAGGGAATGCTGTAATGAAATCAGCGATAACCGCTAAAGTTGAAGGGCTGGTTATGGTTGATGATACGATGCGTATTTTTTTGCCGCCGGCTTTAATGGCTGCAAGTTCGCTTTTTATAAAACCATCAGTTTGTCCCCATCCGTAATCGCTGCCATCGCGCATTGGGTTTTTTAAACGGTTGCTATCGTACAGGTCAAGCACTGATGCCTGCGCCTGGCCGCTTAAACCGCCCTTTGCTAAAATATCATTTGGGTTACCTTCAATTTTAATTGGCCTGCCTTCGCGGGTTTTAACCAAAATGGCGCTACCCTCGTAAGTTGAAACATAATAGTTGGCCACACCCGGGGTTACTTCTTCGGGCTTTATTAAGTAAGGAATTGATTTATGAACAGGCACTTTTTGACAAGCAGCCAGTGTTACTGCGCCAACGCCAAAACCCAACGCTTTTAAAAAGTCGCGGCGCGGGGTAGTACCTGCTAAGCCGCCGCCAGTCAAAACATCTTCAATAGGAATAGGCTCCGCGAATTCGTGTTTATTTTTCTCAACAAATTCAGGTGTTTTGTTCAGCTCTTCTAAACCTTTCCAGTATTTTTTATTGCTATCCATTTAAGCTATATAAACTGTAATGCTGTGTTTATTCAATTATTAATAGTGGCACTTTCCGCACTCGATACCGCCCATTTGAGCAACCGTAACCGGTTTGCCTTCTTTTATAAGGTCGTGTACTGCCTGCATTTGTGTATAGTAAGCGTTGTCTTTAAAGTCAACTTTAGTACGTTTGTGGCACTGGATACACCATTTCATGGTAAGCGGCGAATATTGGTAAACCTCTTTCATGGTTTCAACCGGACCATGGCAGGTCTGGCATTTTTGCTTTCCGGCTACTACGTGCTGCGAGTGGTTAAAATAAACCAGATCGGGCAGGTTGTGGATACGGATCCATTGTATAGGCCGTGCTTTGTCGGCATCGTATTTTTGTGTGGTAGGATCGTATCCCAATGCGTCATATATTTTATGTATTTCGGGAGATTCCGTTTTAACTGTTTTATGGCAGTTCATACACACGTTTAAAGATGGGATAGATGCGTTTTTTGATTTATATGCACCCGAGTGGCAATACTGGCAGTTAATTTGCATAGCGCCGGCGTGCAGATCATGCGGGAATTTAATAGGCTGAACCGGCTGGTAACCCTGGTGAACGTTGGTAGTCCACATGGTAACCCATGTCCAACTACCGAGGGCTAAAGTGCCGCAAAGCAAAACAAAGAATACGAATTTTTTATTTTTTGCAAGCCGTTTTACAGTAGCGAAACGGTCAACAGTTACTAACTCAATTTCTTCTTCTGTTATAAGGATGTCCTTATTTTTCAGCAGCAGGCGCTCAAGGGTTGTTACAACCTTATTTAATACCAGTATAATAATAAAGGCAAGTATGATAACGCCTAACAATGCCCAGATCACGAGGCTGCTTGGGCCGGTTTCTACAGCTGGCCCAACAGGAGTTGTAGGTTTTGCCGCTTGTTCGGTTTTCCAATCAGCACGTACATAAGCAATAATGTTCGCAACATCACCATCAGATAACTGGGCAAACACGGTCATGTTCGACTGGTTGTACTGGTTATAAATATCAGTAGCTTTTTTGTCGTGGGCTGCAATTAAGGCCTGGTTGTTCTCGATCCATTTGGTCAGCCATTTATCATCAGTTTCGGAACTGATGGTTGGGCCTAATGCAGGGCCAACAAGCCTGATATCAATTTTATGGCAGGTGGTACAATTGGCTTTAAAAAGAGCCTCACCCTTGGTAGCATCCCCTTGCGCATAGGCCGAGGACACCAAAAAAGCAAAACCGGCAATCAGTAAAACCGACCTTGAGAATTGTTTAAAAATCAATGAGAAACTCCTCATAAAGTGTATTTATACTAAATAATTTTCTATATTAATGATTGTGATCCACGCAGAGATGTATATAATATCCCATTTTTTCAGCCACAAAAGTATAATTTATTACAGTATCACTGACAAATTAATGACAGTAATAATTAATTTATAATTGTTCTAAATAAGTGTAAAGATTGTTGAATTATGCTTTTAATAGGGCTAATTTATGTAATAATTATATTAAACCATAATATTTTCATTGTCAAATTGTTAATCAAAAAATGACATTGATCACATGATGGTCAACTGGCATAAAAGTTGGTATATTAATGACTTTTTTGCTTTGGCTGAGTGAGGACCTTTACTCCCAATTTCTAATATAATACACGCAAGGCCGATAGGTTTTTAACTGTGGAAGCCTGGCAATTGGGTAAAGGCCTTGTATATCCCGATATTTTTCTTTTTGCTGTCAAATCATTTATTCGCACTGTCGTGTGGCCAATTTTATGCTTTATCGATGCAATTGTATTCCATATTTTGGAAAATAGAAACCTTATTTGGAAAAGCGATTATTTTAATTATTGATAACATTCTGATTGACAATATATTATAATCATGGCAATTAAATTGTTATAGGTATGCCAAATGAAGGCTAAGCTTAAATAATTTGAAAACGATCATTAAATACTGTATTATTTTTTTACCCCTGTCAGTATTCTCTAACTATAGCATGGGTGCAACTTATTATTGGACAGGCACTACTTCGGCGTGGAACGCGCGAAGTAGCCGGAGGTTTGTAACAGCGCAGGTATCGACAAATGAGGAAAACAGCCGGGCTAATTGTGGACAATATTTTTAAACTATAGGATATGAAAAAGTTGTTATACGGGTTTTTTACTTCAATTGTATTAATATTTAATCTTAATGGCGCTGGCGCCCAGGCCCCTGTTATTACTTATGCAAGCCCGAAGGTATATATTACAGGGGTGGCCATCAGCCCTTTGGGCCCCAATAATACAGGTGGCGCTGTGGGCAGTTATGGTGCAGTTACCACTTTTAAAAGTATGAACAGCCCTTATTCGATAGTGCTTGATGCATCTAACAATGTATTCGCAACAGATAACGTCGACGGGGACCTTTATAAATTTACCCCTGCCGGTGTTGGCGGTACAATTTACCTTTCGTTAAACGCACCAAACGGTATAGCGGATGATGCATCAGGAAATATATGGGTATGTAACACAGGCAATAATACGGTTTGTAAGTTTAGCCCTACCGGGACTTTGTTAACTACTATAGCGGGTTTTAGTACACCTTACGGCATAACTATCGACAATTCAAACAATGTATTTGTTGTAGATAATGGAACCGGTTCTATTATAGAAATACCTGCAGGAACAACTACCATAAGTACTTTTTTAACGGGTTTTACCAATCCTTACGGGGTAGATATTGACGCATCCGGAAATGTATTTGTATCGCAAATAACCTCAAATAGTATAATCGAAGTAGCTTCCGGCAGTACAACGCACACCACATTTGCAACCGGTTTTAATTCCCCGCGCAATATAGAACCCGATGGTTTTGGCAATTTATATGTGGCTGATTTTGGTAACAATGTAATAAAGCGCGTCACATCTGCCGGTGCAGTCAGTACTATTATCACAGGTTTAAGTTCGCCCCGTGATGTGGACATTGATGCCACCGGGAACATTTACATTGCCGACTTCGGCACAAACACCATTAAAAAATCAGTTGGCACGGGCTACGCCGTTACCAACGGCACGTTGCCGGCGGGTTTATTTTTAAATGCTTATACCGGTTTCATCAGCGGCACCCCTACTACAGTTGCTGCCGCAACCAATATAACTGTTACAGCCACCAATGGGACAGGCAGCAGCAGCGCTACTTTTAGTATTGCTGTTAACTCTGCCGCCCCTGCTATTACTTATGCAAGCCCGCAGGTATACGCGGTTAACGTAGCTATCCCTCCTTTGGGTCCGGTTAATACCGGCGGGGCCGTTGGCAGCTATGGCGCGGTTACTACTTTTAAAAGTGTTAACACCCCTTACGGCATAGTTGCTGATGCATCAAACAATGTTTTTTCAACAGACGAAGCCGATGGGTTCCTTTATAAATACACATCTGCCGGTGTTGGCGGCCCGGCATATCTTTTTTTAAGTCAACCGACAGGCATTTCAGATGATGGATTGGGAAATATATGGGTATCTAACTGGGGTGCTAATACTGTTTGTAAGTTTAGCGCCTCGGGAACTTTGTTAGCTACAATATCCGGTTTCAACTCACCTTATGGTATAACTGATGACAATTCAAACAATATGTATGTAGTAGATAACGGCACCGGCACCATCATAAAAATAGCTGCGGGAACAAACGCAACAAGTACTTTTTTAACCGGGTTTACAAACCCTTACGGGATAACTATTGACGCATCCGGAAATACATTTGTATCGCAAATGACCTCTAATACTATCATCGAAGTAGCAGCCGGGAGTACCACACATACTACATTTGCAACCGGGTTTAACGCACCCCGCAATATACAGGATGATGATGTTGGCAATATATATGTGTCTGATTTTGGCGATAATGTAATAAAAATGATCACACCTGCCGGTATAATCACCACAATCGTTACCGGCTTAAGTTCGCCGCGCGATGTGGACTTTGATGCTTTGGGGAACCTTTACATTGCCGACTTCGGCACCAACACCATTAAAAAATCAGCTGGCACAGGCTATGCCATTACCAGCGGAACTTTGCCGGCGGGTTTATTTTTAAATACTTATACCGGTTATATCACAGGCACCCCTACAGTAATTGCTGCCGCCACCAACGTAACAGTTACAGCTACCAATGCCAATGGCAGCAGCAGTGCAGTTATCAGCATAGCTATAGGCGGGACAGTGTCATGGACGGCAGGCAGCAGTACTACCGCATGGGCCACCGGCGGCAACTGGAGCACAGGTACGCCCCCGGGTCAAAATGATGCTGTCAGCATCGGCGTTTCGGCTTACCTGCATGCCTTCGAGCCTTCAATAACGGTAGCAAATGTCACCGTCAATTCGTTAACATTCGGCGCAGCCCACGCGGGCGTCCTTACAGTGGGAACAGGAAAAACATTAGCTGTAGGCAATAGCCTTACTGTAAATACCGGCGCCACCGGCACACTTACAGGGACAGGGACCGGGGCTGTAAATATTGAACCGGCCGCTACTGTAAATATTACCGGCACAGGGGTATTATCCATCACTACACCTTCAAGTTTTACGCTAATGTCTGATGTTACAGGTTCAGCATCGGTAGGCCAGGTACTTTCTACTTCAATTGCAGGCGCCGGCGCCAGCACAATTAATGTTCAGCGCTATTTAACAGGCGGCGCCATAAACTATCGCGGCTACCGCTTATTATCCTCCCCGGTAAATGCCGGTACGGCTGGCGGCAATAAGGTTTACAGCATTAATTATTTAAAAACTTCTATCTTTCTTACCGGTACAAGCACCAGTGGCGGTTTTGATAATCCTGGACCGGCCAACCCCACCCTGTATTTATTCCGCGAGAACATGACGCCGACTTATGCTACTTTTTTGGGCAGCAACTTCAGGGGAATCAATAATATTAACGCTTCGCCCCTTTATGGCATGGATGACGCCACTTACCCTTCGGTTAATATTCCGGTTGGCAACGGGTTATTATGCTTCTTCAGGGGAAACAGGGGCTCCGCAGTTTATGCTACTGAAACTGTGCCGACCTACGTCCCTCAACCGGCAACTTTAACTACAACGGGAACATTAAACCAGGGCCAGATCACCGTAAAGGATTGGTTCGCCCCTTCACTTTCAACCTTAAGTTATACGGCAGCTTCCCCCACTTCGGTACAAGGCTATAACCTGGTGGGTAACCCCTATGCCAGTTCTATTGATTGGGAAACGTTCCAGACTACAACTTCTACCACAGGCATTTATGGCGTCAATATTGCCACCGCCATATACGTAATTAACCCGGCAACCCATAATTATGGCGTTTATTTTAAAGGCGGCATAAGTACCAACAACGCTTCAAATATTATTGTAAGCGGGCAGGGGTTTTTTGTGCTGGCTACCGGCACGGGCGCGCAATTAACCTTTAACGAGTCGGCCAAGAGCGGTACAAATGTTACCGGGCCAAGCATGTTGATGAGCATGCCTGTTTTAAATACTGCCCGCCAATACCTGCGCCTGCAATTAGCCCAGGATTCTATAAATACAGATGAACTAATTATCCGCTTTGATAACACTGCCGCTACCGTGCCCGATTTAAATTTGGTTGCCCCTTATTTGGCGGGATATGGCCTGGTTAACCTTTGCAGCATATCAAACGATAATATTAAAATGGCAGTTAATGCGCTCGCGCTACCTAAAAAAAGTGAAACCATAAGGTTAATGGTAAAAGCAAAATCGGATGGCATTTATAAATTAAACATGACACAATTGAATAATATACCCCAGCTGTTTGATATATGGTTAATGGATGCCTACAAAAAAGACTCCTTAGATATGCGTCATAATTCAACTTACGCATTTAACATATATATGGCAGATACTGCGAGCTTTGGCTTGAACCGGTTTAGCCTTGTTATTCGCCAAAATCCGGCCCTGGCTTATCGGTTATTAAATTTTACCGCAGCAAAGGTTCCAACAGGGGCACAGGTCCGGTTGGCCTGGACAACCGAAAATGAGCAGAATTATACCAATTTTACCGTGGAACGAAGTACTGATGGCGGCAAAACTTTTACAGTATTAGGCAACCTCGCTTCAAGCGGATTGGGCACCTACAACTTTTTGGATCAAAATCCTGCGCAGGGGGCCAACCTGTATCGTTTAAAATTAACAGACCTGAACGGAACCGTTAGTTACTCAAATGCTGTTACCTTGATGTACCAGACCATAAACAGCCTGGTAAAAACCGGGATTATTATTTATCCAAATCCAACCGGGGCTACGCTGAATTTAAATGTAGCGGCGGGTTTTAACAACACTAATCCGACCACACTTCAAGACCCGGGACCACCTTCAATTACTTATACCATCCAAATCGTAAATATTGGGGGTTCGGTAGTAACCAAGGCAACAACCAACGAGCAAAACTGGCAAACCGATGTAAGCACGCTTATGCCCGGTACCTATATTGTTAAAGTAAATAATGCAAGGGACAACAGCAAAGTGGGGCAAGGCACATTTGTTAAATTATAGTTTTGTATGCACGCCCCTAAATAAACGTTGAAATTAGTTACCAATGAGGTATTATTTTTAAAAAACATTCCATACCATGTTTCACAGCTTCGTATTTTGTCAAACTGCAAAAGATGGGACCATCCCCCATATGCAAAAGCATGAGGGGTCGGCAACAGTGCCATTAACAGGGCCGAAACGCGGTGTATTTTCGTTGCAGTTGGCCTTCAAATCTAAACTTTGGGGAAAAACGTCGTGGGAAGCAAGCAACGTGGCGATTAATGCACAGCCCGTGGCCCGGGCCACCAACATGCAGTACCTGGCCGCCGTCAGCCTGTTGGCCGTTTTCCTCATCAACATCCTTACACCTCCCGACTTTGTCATTGACATACTGTATGTATGCAGCATCGTTCTGGTCTTTAGGCAAAATACCAAAACCATTTTGCGCTTCAGCATAGCGGCCTGTATCCTGATTGTTATCAATGCGTTATTTTTTGACGTTGTGGCAGGGCATCACATATCATTGTGGATCAATCGGCTAATCTCTTTGATTGCTATTGGTATTACTTCCTACATTGCCATCCGCTATAGGCGACAAACCAAGGTCAGCACCCAAAAACAGCAGCAGTATGTAATAGCATTAGAAGCTATGCTCTTTATGATATCGCACGAGGTCAGAAAGCCGGTGGCCAATATTTTAGGGCTTGTTGAAGCTATCCATACAAATGGTGCTGAGCTATCGGGGGCTGATATACAGGAACTATCGACATATCTTCGTTATTCGGCCACAGAACTTGATACCCTAATTACATCCCTGAATACTTTTATGGAACAAACTCAAAAAGAGCATCAGGAAACTGCCGGACATTCGCCTGCTGCCTCATGGTCTGCATGAATCGGAGCGACAGGTTATCCCGCCTCTGACCGAGCGGCGCTATTGTTTCATTTTGGCGCCCTTTCCGTAACAATTTGATAACCAATTGTCTCCAAGGGTCACCTTTTTGGCAATTCCGGTATAAATAGCAAAACCAAACTAATTACATCATGAAAACAAAATTTTTAATTCCGCTATTAGCGGGGGTGGCGCTTTTTTGTGCCTGTAAAGGGCATCGCGGCGGCTATGAAGTTGTAAATAACGGCAGCAGCGCTGCCGCTGATTCTACAAAAATGGACTCGGTGAATATGAGCAAAGTCAAACTGGTAAAAACCGCCGCCATCAGTTTCAAAGTAAAAAATGTGCAGCAAACCGCCGAACATATCACCGCCCTGACCACAAGCATCAACGGCATGGTAATGCACCACCAGATGGGTTCGGCAGCTGAACGTAGCCAGGATGTCCGCATCAGTAATGACTCTGTTATGCGGGTAACTTCCTTTAATACTACAGCAGACATGACAGTAAAAATACCTTCTGAAAAACTGGAGGCTTTTATGGACGAAGTTGGCCATATGGGCATTTATGTTAACGATCGTAATATGGATATAACTGATAAATCCCTTGATTATCTTTCATCCCAGCTAAAACTTAAAAGCCGCATGGAACTCGTGAACCAGCAAAAACAGGGAAAGGTGATCATAAAAAACCCGGAACATGTTTTAAACCTGAAAGATGATATGATAGACCAGCAAATCGGCAACCGCCAGATCGATGACGCGGTTAAAAACAGTATTGTTACCCTAAGTTTTTTCCAAAGCAACACTATTAATAAAGAGGTAATTGCGAATGACGACCCATCGGCCTATAACCTGCCATTTTTTAAACGACTGGGAATAGCCCTGGAAAATGGTTGGGCTTTATTTGTAGATATGATTATCGGCATGGCAAACATTTGGGTATTTATTTTGGCGGGATTTGGTATTTGGATGATAATACGGTTTTATAAAAAGAAGGTCTTGGTTAAGGTGTGATCGCTCCCGAGAGTTTAGCGTAGCGTAACTCGTGGTGCGGCATGGCAGCAGTTTTCAACTGCACCAAACGAGTTAACTTTGAATATTAACTCATCAAATTACGGCTGCAAGGGCTACGTAACAAAACCAAACCATTAAGGCCTGATATTTGTTAAGTAACAAAAAACCAAAGTTATGGACAATACGAATAAAATCGGGGGCTTCGACAGGGACAGGATCAATATTTACGAAAATTACGAAGTGGAATACTGGACACAAACATTTGATATATGCCCTGAATACTTAAAAAAAGCTGTTGAAGCGGTCGGCACTTCGTTGCAGGCTGTTAAGCAATACCTAAAAAAATAAAACCCATGGGCCTGGAAAAATATGTAACCAAGCGCGATTTCACAAAAACCACCGAACCGAAAGCCGGTAAAAGCAAGGATAAAGGCCAGTTGCTGTTTGTGATACAAAAGCACGATGCCTCGCGCCTGCATTATGATTTCCGGCTGGAGATGGACGGCGTTTTAAAAAGTTGGGCCATCCCGAAGGGGCCGTCAACCGACCCAAAAACAAAAAGGCTGGCCATGATGGTGGAAGACCATCCTTTTGATTACCGAACTTTCGAGGGTATTATCCCGCAAGGCCAGTATGGCGGTGGAACGGTAATTGTTTGGGACGAGGGCACTTATGGACCCATTGAAGAAATAAAAGGTAAAAAAGCACAGGAAAAAAACCTGCTGCAACAGCTAAAATCAGGCTCGTTAAAAATAAAACTGCACGGCGAAAAACTGCATGGCGAATTTGCCCTTGTGAAAACACATGGCATGGGCGAAAATGCCTGGCTGCTGATAAAGCACAACGACCAATTTGCTTCCAAAAAGGATATTACTAAAGAAGATAAATCGGTGCTGTCCGGGAAAACCATCGCAGCGATGGAGAAAAACAGTGAAAAGGTTTGGCAGCACGGGCACGAAGAAGAACTGGAAAGGCCAAAGAAGGGCAGTAAAAAAAAAGCCCCGCCGGAACCGGCTGAGGCGCTGGCTGGTGAAAACCCCGGCGTGGAACTGGCGGCTACGGCTGGGGCCGATGCTTCGGCGCTTACAAAATCGGCGCCAAAATCTGCCATCCCCAAAAACATAAAACCTATGAAGGCCACATTGGTGGATGAACCTTTTGATGACCCTGGCTGGTTTTACGAGGTGAAATGGGATGGGTACAGGGCCGTAGGTTTTGTAGATAAAGGGGGCGCTGAATTAGTCTCCCGCAATAACCTGTCCTTTGACAAATTTTACCCTATTGTCAACCTGCTAAAAGAATGGAAAATTAACGTGGTAATTGATGGTGAGATAGTTGTATTAAATGATAAAGGGTTATCTGACTTTGGCGCACTGCAAAACTGGCGCAGTGAGGCTGATGGCAACCTGGTTTATTATGTATTTGATATATTATGGTATGAGGGCAAAAACCTCACCGGCCTGCCATTAAAAGACCGGCTTGCCATTTTACAGGATGTTTTGCCCACCAGCGATGATCGGGTACGCCAAAGCAAAGTTTTTGAAGCCAGCGGGATAGAATTTTTTAAGGCTGCCGAAAAGATAGGGCTTGAAGGCATTATCGCCAAAAAGGCAAGCAGCGTTTATACCTCCGACCTGCGCTCGCGCGAATGGCTAAAGATAAAAGTACACCGCCGGCAGGAAGTTGTTATAGCAGGCTTTACGCGTAATGCGGGTACCCGCAAACCATTCAGCGCTTTGGCATTAGGAGTTTACGACCACGGCACGTTAAGGTATGTGGGTAAGGTGGGCACGGGGTTTAATGAAAAAATGCAAAAAGAAATGATGGCGCAGTTTAAACCGCTCGTCACCAATAAAAGCCCGTTTGATGTGGAGCCTGATGTGGATAAGCCATCCCGTTTCAGGCCGCAGCGTTTAGGCGCCAAACCAACCTGGCTTAAACCTGAGCTGGTTGGCGAAGTGGCTTTTGCAGAAGTTACAAGCGATGGCGTATTCAGGCAGGCTTCATTTAAAGGAATGCGTATGGATAAGAAAGCAACCGATGTGATTTTGGAAACACCAAAACACACAACCGAAACAGTAAAAGAGGCGGACGAACAACAGCCAGATAACCATTCAGCTGCTATTAAACCGCCAAAAGAAAAAGACAGGAAAACCCTGCTGAACCCAACAGATGAAACGCAGGTACGCAAAATTTGCGGGCACGATATTCAATTTACCCATTTAAGCAAAGTTTACTGGCCCGAAGACAATGTAACGAAACGCGATATGTTCAACTACTATTACCAGGTGGCTGAATATATTTTGCCTTATTTAAAAGACAGGCCTATGTCGCTTAACCGTTTTCCGAATGGTATACATGGGCCCAGCTTTTATCAAAAGGATATAAAAGGTAAAGCACCCGACTGGATCAACAAAACATATCCTTATACTAATGGTGAAGGTGAGCACAAGGAGTATTTGGTAGGATCGGACGAGGCGGTATTATTATGGATGGCTTCCTTAGGCTGCATTGAGATGAACCCTTGGTTTAGCCGGGTGCAATCACCGGACAATCCTGATTATTGTGTTATCGACCTTGATCCTGATAAAAACACCTTCGACCAGGTGATAGAAGCGGCGCTGGAAGTAAAAAAAGTTTTAGATGCTATTGATGTGCCCTCATTTTGCAAAACATCGGGCAGTACAGGTATGCATATTTATATACCCCTCGCTGCAAAATACACCTACGACCAATCGCAGATGTTTGCAAGGATAATAGTTGATATCGTTCATAAGCAAATCCCGGATTATACAACCCTTGAACGGATGGTAGCCAGCCGTCACGGTAAAATGTACCTTGATTTTTTGCAGAACAGGCCGGGCGCTACCATCGCCGGCGCATATTCGTTAAGGCCAAAAGTTGGTGCAACGGTATCAATGCCCCTCCATTGGGACGAGGTAAAACCAGGCCTTACCATGAAAGATTTTACGATCTTCAATTCGATAGCGAGGCTAAAAACCGAAGGCGACGTTTTTAAAGGTGTACTTGGCAAGGGTATTGATCTGGAAAAAACCATTAAAAAAGCGCAGGCGCTATTTGGCAGTTAGTTTATTTTGCAGTTCCAGTTCCAGCAGGGTCTCTCTCAGAACCCTGCGCTGTACAATATCCTGGGGCGCAGGGTCCCGTTCCGAAGATCCTGCGGAGACGTAAAAAATTCCAAAATTTCAAAGTGTAAAAAATAGAACCTTTGATTATCAATCATTTATCAATTTAATTTTGGGTGTGCTATGGTGAAGTGAACGCTGACCACCTGATTTGGCCATTCCAGCTCCAGCAGGGTCTCTCGAGGACCCTGCACTGTATAATATTGAGGTGTGACGGAAAAAATTCCAAAATTCAAAGCGTAAAAATAGAACCTCTGATTATCAATCATTTATCAATTTAATTTTGGGTGTGCTATGGTGAAGTGAACGCTGAACTGCAAACTGCTTACCGAAAACTGCAAACTGCATTTATTATTTCACCAATTCACTAAACATTTATATTTTTGCTGCGCATTAAAATAAAGATCAATAAAAATGAACGCAACCGAAGAAGCAAACTCAGAAAAGCACTACCTTTTAATAGTAGTTGCAGTTATTATAGGTATAGTAGGTGTTTACCTTCGCTTTGCCGATTTCCGTTACAACAACATCATTGCCAACATTATTTTAATAATCGGCGTGGCTATTGCTTTAAAAGCTGTGTTTGCGATCTTGAAATAAGTCGAAAGTCTTAAGTAGTAAGTCTTAAGTCAAAAAAACACTTATCCGACTTCGGACTTTAGGCTCCAGACTTTAGACTTTCGTCACTTCGGTTTGTAATGCGCCCCGTTTAATATTTTCTGTGCATCGTTGTCTGTCATCAGCTGCTGGAGGGTGACATCGGGGTTCCTTTTCATATACTCCTTTACAATTTGCCATCCTGTCCAAACGGCAAGCTTTGGGGCCGATTCATTTTTTTCGCCAAGGCCGGGGGTAAACGGCGCCGGGTTTAAATATTTCTGAATTTTAGGGAAATCACTTTCATACAATAGGTCCTGGTCCAAAAACCAGGCCCATATTTTCGATTGAAATTGCTGGCACCATTTCATCTGGGCATCTGTATAACCAATTTTAATGGTATCGGCCACATCGGGCATTATCATATCCATAAAATACATCACCTTGCCACTATAGATCATTTTCGACAGCAACGTTTTACTACTGTCACTTTCGGGGAACATATCTTCGCGGGCCAGGCCCTCTATAATACGCGGACAAATGTTTTGGGCGTTAAAATTGCGCGACAAATAATGTGGCCATGCTTCTGTCAGTACAGGATAAAACCTTGAATTGCCGCCCAGAAAAAGATCAAGCCCGATGCCTACGTAGCCGTCCCCAATCATTGTCTGCAATTCGAAACCCGAATAATAAGAGATCACCCCTGGCAGCTTTTTTTCGGGGAAATAATATTTAATATGCTTAAAGGCATCCGTCAGTTCAGCCTCTTGTTTATCCATATTGGGATAAACGGAGTCAACGTCATGGTTCAGCGCAAGCCAATCTTTTGTTGCAAAAACCCTTCGCAATAAGGCAAAATAGGCGGTATCCCTGGTATTTATATCATCGTCCTGCAAAAGCACGCCGATGAAGTTATGATAAAAGGGCCCATATTTTTTTTGGAGATAAGCGACCTGTTGCGCCATGGGTTTTGTTTTCATGGCGTAAAATTCCTTATCAAAACGCTCAATCTTTACATCAACGTGTATATTGCTCACGTCAACCCTATTATTGTGCTTGCAGGCGGTTAATAGCAGGCTGATCAAAAAAAATAAATAAATTTGCTTTGTTTTGTTTGGAATGGTCATTTTTTATCCTTTGGCCAAAATTAATTTTTTATTTGCATTAAACACCCTAAATAGCATATTTCAGGCGTTAGTTTAGGGAACCGCACAAAAACCAATAATTTACAATGAAGATTGCCTTAGCCCAGCTTAATTACCATATCGGAAACTTCGAGTCAAATACCGCTAAAATTATAGAGCATATAGATAAAGCGCGTACTAACGGCGCCGACCTGGTAGTTTTTGCCGAATTATGCGTTTGCGGCTACCCTTCGCGCGATTTTTTAGAGTTTGATGAGTTTATCGACCTGTGCGAAACATCCGCTCAAAAAATTGCTGCGGCCTGTACTGATATTGCCTGTATAATTGGCCTGCCAACGCCAAATCATCGTGCCGAAGGCAAGGAACTTAATAATTCGGCCTATTTTATCGAGAACGGAAAAGTAAAAGGAATTGCCAATAAAGCGCTGCTGCCCAACTACGATATATTTGATGAGTACCGTTATTTTGAGCCTTCCACGGAATTTAACTGTATTGAATTTAAGGGCCATCGTATAGCGCTCACCATTTGCGAAGACTTGTGGAACACCATAGAAAACCCGCTTTACATTACGCGGCCAATGGATATACTAATACAGCAGCGGCCTGATGTGATGATAAATATAGCAGCCTCGCCCTTTGCATATAACCATGATGAGGAGCGTATAGAGATTTTAAGTGATAATGCCCGTCGCTACAACCTGCCCTTGCTGTATGTAAATAATGTAGGCGCACAAACCGAACTTATTTTCGATGGTGGTTCATTAGTGTTTGATAATACAGGTAAGCTGATAGATGAGCTGCCTTATTTTACCGAAAACATGGCGTATTATACACTGGATGATAAAGGCAACGTCACTTTTCAGCACCCTGCCACGTTGATGCCACAAAGGGAAAGCGACATTGAGCAGATATACCACGCCATTATTTTAGGCATAAGGGATTATTTTTTTAAATCAGGATTTAAACAAGCTATTTTGGGGTTATCCGGCGGTATCGACTCGGCAGTGGTTTGTGCCCTGGCAGCAGAAGCGCTTGGCGCTGAAAATGTTATGGCTGTATTGCTGCCTTCTCATTTCTCCAGTGATCATTCCATAAAAGATGCCGAAGACCTGGTAAAAAACCTGGGCTGCATTCACGAAACCATCGCGATAAAAAATATTACCGAAGCTTTCGAGGCCACTTTAAAACCGCAGTTTAAGGACTTACCCTTTAATATCACCGAAGAAAATATCCAATCGCGCAGCAGGGCGGTGCTGTTAATGGCCATGTGTAATAAGTTTGGCTATATTTTATTAAATACTTCAAACAAAAGCGAGGCCGCTGTTGGTTATGGTACATTGTATGGTGATATGTGCGGCGGAATCTCGGTTATTGGCGATGTTTATAAAACACAGGTTTTTGAGCTGGCGCGATATATTAACCGTGAACGGGAAATTATCCCAATAAACTCCATCACAAAACCACCATCCGCAGAGTTAAGGCCAAATCAAAAGGATACCGACTCGTTACCCGAGTACGATGTTCTTGATAAAATAATTGCCGAATATGTAGAAGGCAGAAGCTCATCGGCTACGATAATTAAAATGGGGTATGATGAAAAAACAGTAAGGCGCGTTATAAAATTAATTAACCTTGCAGAGCACAAGCGTTACCAAACCCCGCCAATTTTAAGGGTATCGCCAAAAGCATTCGGCATGGGCCGGCGGATGCCTATAGTGGGTAAGTATTTGACGTAAACCGGGGATGCAACTAAGAGTCTCTCCGCCGGATGGCGAAGGAGATTTAGAGGGGGCTAAAAAACTTAAAAAATATTTATTTTAGCATTAAACCTTTTGCACATCGTTTGTCTAAGAGAATATTGGGTGAGACATTCGTTTGAAACAAGAAAATATAGAGGATAAAATATTATGAAAAGATCAATTTATTTGGCGGTAACAGCCATGGTACTGGTGGGTTTATCAGGCTGTACAAGTTACGATTACTACACCGCCGCAATCAACAAATCGAATTTAACCAGTTATCACACCTTTGCCTGGATGCCTGATGGCAACAAAAAAATGGTAAACGGCCAGGCTGACGCCAAGATCAAGGATGCCACCACAACCGATCTTTCGTCAAAAGGCTTGCAATTAAACCAAAGGAATCCCGACCTGGTAGTAAATTATACTACTATTGTTGGCAAGGGCACCCGCACAAATTATTACTCGCCTTACTATGGCGGCTGGGGTTGGGTCGGTGGCTGGGGCTTCGGTTGGGGTCGTGGCTGGGGATGGGGCCGTGGCTGGGGTTACGGTGCATATTTCGGAGCCCCATTTGATTATTATGGCGGCATTACCTATGCGGATCAGGAGCATTACAAAGAAGGCACATTAATAATCGACCTGATTGATACACATACCCACAGAATTGTTTGGAGAGGTTTTGGCGTCGGCGAAGTTCATAACAACCCGCAAAAAACTATCGATGACCTGCCAAAAGTAGTAAATGGTATATTAGACCAACTACAACTTTCGCAGGTGCCTTACAGGCATGGCCATCAATCATAAATATAAAAGGCTAAAACAACAAAGCCCCCAGGTTAATTGCCTGAGGGCTTTGCTGTTTATAGCGTGTTTTGTTGTGAACGCTGTTTGCGGGACAAATGGATGGCTGCAAATACAGTAGCAATTACAGCCAACACAATTACCCAGGTATCCAGTGGGCAGGTTGCATCAGGGTCGGTCCCTCCGCAAGGTTCGCCGGGCTGGGCGTATAACACGATCACATTGAGCATTAATAGCGCCAACGCCCCGCAGAATATTTTAATTCGCATAGACCTATTATTGGTTAGAACTACAATTTTACAAATTTACTCTTTCCAACCACACTTTTATCATAATTATTGACAACTTCTACTATATAGGTCCCGGGTAGTAGGTTACTTACATTATCCTGCCATGATGGTTGCGATGAAACTGCTGTTCTTACTAACAATCCATTGGTCGACATGATCTTTATATCGTAAGATGAATCATTGTTGCCGGATGATTTTGCTGTACTTTGAACGATAGACAAATTAATAGTGTTTACCGCAGGGTTAGGATATAAAGCAATGGTATTTTTAACAATAGGATTGGCAAAAGCCCCGTACATTAACGTAACCACCTGCGAATAACTGACAGAACCGTTGAGGTCGGTTATCCTTAAACGATATTGGTCGGCAGTAATAAGCGGGTCTTTATCCAAAAAGCTGTAAGTACCAAGCGAACTGGAAACAAGGCTGCTTAATGTACCGAAGGTTACGCCGCCATCGGTGCTTCTTTCAACAGTAAAGTTTGTATAATTTTGTTCATTCTCGGTTTTCCAGGTTACCTGCGCGCCGTTGGATGCTTTTACCGCAGTAAAATCTAACAAATGAATCCCCAAGGCAGGATCCTGGCGAATCACCACGCTAAACCTGTTTGAACCAAAGCTATTAGTGTCGCTTTTGATAACATCAAATTTATACGACTCGTTATGCTTTATATCCAGCGAATCCTTTTTATAAGCATCCATCAGCCATACCTCATATAGTTGCGGTATGTTTTTCACTTCATTGGTATTCAAACTATAGGCGCCATCTGAAGTAACACCTACATTTAATTTAATGGCTGTTTGTTTTAGCTTTGGATATGGAACGGTATTTATGGCCAGTGCAACATCATCAGATGATGAACTTGATAACCCTACCAATCCGCTGCCGGGCATATACTGCGAATCTTCGTTTACTACAAACTGGTCTTTTGCGGCATTATTAAAGCTGATGATCGTTTCATCGTTATTGATCGTATCCGCTGCCAGCTGTAAGCGCAGGTATTGAGGGCCGCCGGCCGTACTTGCAAGCGGCATCGCATCCAATAATAGGGTCGTCCCGGATGACTGGGTAGGGCCGGTAAGCTGCGAATTGGTTTTTGCTGCCTCATTAAAGGTTAATGTTGGCGTACCTGTGCCCGTGGCCTTTACGAAAAACCCCTGCCCGCTTGGTATTACATTACTGCCCCCATTTGTGCCCAAACCGCCATTATAGGTAGCATATACCTTTTTTACCTCATTTAAAATATAGATAGTACTGCCTACATTGGGGGCATAAATGCCAGCAGTTGATGAAGTTGCGCTGAAAGTATTCCAATCAATTGAACTTGCATACGGGTTGCCGATTAAATTAAACCCCGAATAACCTGCATTGCCCGTAACTACCGAATATTGCAATTGCGGTAACTGGGTGTACCAGTTTACTACGGTTACCGCCTGTTGGTTCAATGTGCCGGTGGACACAAAAAGATTGGCTTCGGCAACAGTGGTTGTTATCCACTTAGTGGCAAGGTTTGATAAATTCCCGCGGTAAAAAAACATTACGCCGGTACCGGGATGCAGGTTATATGTTCCGTCAAAATCAACACCTACGGCATAAAGCGGTGAATTATTGATCTTGTTTATCCCTCTGAAATTACCTGTATTAAAGGTACTGTTGGTAAATGCCTGGTTATCACGGTATAAATACATCGACGGATTGCCGCTTTTAGTAAGGCCGCCTGCTGTGCCGCCCGTACCGGTAATAGGGGCGTAGGTGGCAAGGTAAGCCAGGCTGAAGTAATAATTACTACCCGAGTTAGCGGTATAAACCGATGTAGATAAAAGCCTGTAACCGCGGTACGCATTGGTACCGCCGCTTATATAACGTTGTACATTAACAAGCCCGGTTATGCTTGAGTTTGATGGTATGGCCCCTACTGTGGCTGAGCCTGTGCTGGCCGAGCTCAATGTAAGGATATTGCCTGTTTGCAGCACGTTGCCTGCTTCCATGGTGAGTACGCCAACTGAGGACACGGCAAAACTCCCTGTGCCTGATAATGTTTTGGTGCCGCCGCCTTTAAAATCAACATTGTTAAGCGTAGTGCCTGTTGTACTATTATCAGTGAGCGATTGCGCCGATGCACCGTTAAAATAAACAGTACCGGTGCCGGCGGTGAATGTTCCGCCGGCGCTATTGGTGTAATTGTCGCCAACAGTTAAACTCCCGGCCCCCAACGTAAGGGCAGATGAATTTGTGAGGCTGGCATCAATCGTAATGTTTCCCGAGCCTGCTGTAATTGTTGAAGTATTTGAAACACTGCCGCCAACTTCTAATATCCCTGTTGATAATGTTAAATCACCCGAGTTTGTTATATTGCCTGTAATAGCCGTTGAACCTGAGCCTGCGGTTACTGTAGCACTGTTGTCCCAGTTACCGCCTACTGATGTGTTGGTGCCGCCTGTGGTATTAAAAGTGGTAGTGCTGGCGGTGGTGAGGTCACCGGATACCTTTAATGCACCCAATGTAGTACCGCCTATGGTTGCTGTCCCGGTTCCCTGGATAGTAAGATTGTCATAGCTTGCTTTAGAGGTATCGATGGTGCCACCACCTGTGCCAAAACCTCCGGTTGATGTAGTATATACAGTAGGGCTCGCTGCGGTGTAAGTAACAGTGCCGGTGCCGCCATGGTCACCGTAAAAATTCACCGACGCATGTGGCGTAGGGATGGTGCCTAACGGGTTGGGGTTCGAAAGATATAAATGCGGGGTTGTATTAGTTTGCGGTGTTGCCTGGGTAATTGTATTGATAGTAAAATACGAGGCATTTGATGCCGAGATGCCACTTAAAGAGGTAAACGTTATTACCCCGGACAGGAACATATTCCCGTTCTCTAACCTGAAACCGCAGCCGTTTTGTTTATTTACATTTGATATGATAATCACATTACCCGAAACATTAAGATTGGCAATATCCGACATTAAGAAGTTAAAGGTGCCGCTTGTGCTTGTACCGCTGCCAACAGTTATGGTAGTACAGGTAATGGTACCGGTACCCTGCAAATAATCAAAAATTGTATTGCTGCTGGTGGTGGTATTAATATCCTGGGTTATGGTGTTAACAGTTAATGTAACGCCTGTTACTGTTATAGCAGTCCCGGCTTTTTGAATACCGCCGCCAAATTCAATTGAGCCTACGGTTAAAGATGTAGTTAAAGTGGGCTGATTAGTGTATGATGAGCCGGTAACGCCGAACCTCACTATGTCTGTTGTCCTCCCACCCGACCCAGGATAATCACCTGAGCCGTTTGATTCATTCCATGAGCCTGAAGATGTCCAGCTGGTACCCGATCCATTCCAATCAAATGTTGGTGTCGATGCCAATGCAAAGTTTAACGAAAACGTCGCTATTATTAATGTTAGTAAAACAGACTTGCCCATAGTTATTTTCATAGCTAATGAAGGCCCCGCCACGTTTTATTAAGCAATAATTTATCGGGTATATAAAATTACCATTACAAATGTAAACATGTTACAATATCCGTACCAAATTATATTTACTTTTTAATTAATAGCAAGCGTAACAAGTTTGTTAATCAGCACTATTATAAATTGCATGTTAATTAATTATTAACATTGACAAAAAAACGGGGAGGCATATTTTCCACAATCGGGAATGTTCATAAGGGTTATTGGGGGGCTATTGCTATAAATGGTTTAAAAATAAACCATTTCGATTAAATTTGTTTAGCTCTGTTGATGAGCTGTTTTTAAGCGGGGCTAAAAATTGCAGCCATGCACAACCACAGGTTACAAAACTGCGGGAAAATAGCAATTGCCATAAAAAAATACTGGCCTAAGCTAAATGCTCAAGCTAATATTGTAAACAAAAAATTACGGAGGATTAACTCTTAAAAACTTACAATTTAATAAACGAGCCTTTTCCAACAACGCTGCTGTCGCTATTATTTACAACCTGCAGGATATAGGTTCCGGGCACGAGGCCGCTTACATCAGTTTGCCAGTTTTGATCACCAGTTGTAGCTGTTTTGATAACCTGGCCCAATGAGTTTACTATTTTTATATTATAAACATTACTACCTGTGGATGCAAGCGCAGGGATACCCGGATTAAGGTTTTGCTGCGTAGCTGGGTTTGTTTTAAATCCCGGGGTAATATTCAGGTTCAACGTGCTTTTTGCAGGATTAGGGTAAATAGTAATATTTGTTTTAGTAAGGCTGCTGTTGGCATTGCCATATATCAGCGTAACTATGTTTGAATAGGTTATGCTGCCATTTAAATCTTCCAGCTTTAGGCGATATTCATCTGTACCTTGCGCCGGGTTTTTGTCCAAAAGACTGTAGGTACCCAAAGCGCTCGAAGCAAAGCCACCTAACACTGTAAATGTTGCCCCGTTATCCGTGCTTCTTTCAACAGTAAAGTTTGTATAGTTCTGCTCATTTTCTGTCTTCCACACTGTTTCCGCACCGTTGGATGCTTTATTTGCGGTAAAATCCAATAAGTGTACTGCCAAAGCCTGATCCTGGCGTATAACCAATTGAAAACGGTTGTTGCCATAACTATTGGTATCGGCAGTAATATCAAATGCATAGGTTGTATTCTGCCGCATATCCAACGAGTCCTTATTAAAACGGTCCATAAGCCAAACTTCGTAAAGTTGGGGTATACCCGTTAGCTCGGTCATATTTAACTTGTAAGTACCATAATCAGTGGCAGTCGCAAATAATCGTATAACTGTTTGGTGCACCCCTGGCAAAGGCAATTTATTTATTGCCAGTTTGACGCTATCACTGGAAAATGAAGAAATCTTTACTTCCCCTTGTCCCGCCAGGTACGGTGCATCTTCGTTCACAATATATTTAGCGCTGGCCGTTGAACTAAACCCTATATACGTATCATCAGTGTTTATAGAATCAGCCGCCAATTGGATGCGTAAGTGCTGGTCGGAGGCTGTATTATTCAACGCAGCAAAGTTCGGCCTGGCATCCATCATAAGCTTAAGCCCTGTATTTTCAGTAGTTGTTTTAGCCGTTTCGTTGAAAATTAGCTGCGGGTTAGTGGCGCTGGAGGCCTGTACAAAAAACCCTTCTCCGCTGGATATTATATTTGAGCCATGGTTAGTAAATGCGCCGCCCTTTTGGTAAGTATTATAATTATGAGTTAAAGGGTCAAACTCCCAAATTGTAGTCCCTACATTATTGGCGTATATGCCGCTGGTGGCAGTAGTGGTGTTATATTGTTCCCAATCAATTGAACTTGCATAAGGGTTGCCTACCAAATTAAACCCACGCACCGGCTGGTTTGTTCCCGTTCCGGCACCCGTGTACCCCAGGTACGCAGAGGTTGGGGTATACCAGTCATGTACTATTACCTGGCCCTGGTTTAACGGGCCGGATGTAACTGTAGTTACTGTTACCGGGGTAATGTATGATGGCGTCGTCTCAGCAGCCAGCGACGCGGAAGCCCTGTTTCCTCTGAAAAAGAACATAACCCCATTGCCAACCGGCAGATAATCATTAACAGTTACATTCGCGAGCGTACCTGATACAGAATAATTATAAGGGGTTGAGTTATTAATTGCGCTTATACCCCAAAAATTACCGCTTATAAATGTCGTGTTTGATGGGGTCTGGTCTTCGCGGTACAAATAAAGCGTTGGGTTCCCTGTTTTATCAAAGCCGCCACCGGCATTACCTGTCAGATAGGTATAGCTATCCAGGTAATTTATGCTGTAAACTTTATTTGAGCTTACCGAATCCAGGTAAACCGGCGATGATATCAGGCGGTAACCACGGTAATTGGCGCCCCCGGTAATGTAACGTTCAACGTTTACAGTACCTGTAATTGAGCTTCCCGAAGGTATTGCAGTGACATTTGCCGTTAATGTTGCCGTGCTTTTTAAAGTTAACGCCGCTGGTGATGCCCCAATAACAAGGTTTCCTTTGGTCATTGTTAGTGAACTGAAAATATCAACCGGGCCGCCGGTGATGTTTATTGTTCCTCCGGTGGAATTCTTTACTTCCATAGCGCCAAGTTCTGCAGTAAGCGCCGTACTTGTGCCATAATAGTACTGGGCTGAAATTGATCCGTCCCATTGGATTTTTGAAGAACTGCTACTGGCATACATTATCTGGCCCCCGCTGCTGTTATAAATATTACAGCCTACTTTTAAAGTATGCCCGTTTAAATTGATATAAGCACCTGCGGCAATAGTTAACCCATAAAGAGCGGTATCTGTGGTTAAAACAGGATAATGCGATAACCCGGCCGGTATAACCCAATTAACATTTCCATTAACCGGGACTTCGTTTGCTACCCCCGAAGTCGTGTTGTTCCAATTGCTGGGGCTGGTTATATCGGTGCTTGCCCCTTTCCAGGTATAAACCAAATAACCCGCAACGGCCGAAGCCCGTACCGAATTGGTTTGCATGGGACCCGACGTTGTAAAGGCATCAGGGTTTTTCTGGTTCACATATTCGGCTTTTATCCAGTCAGCCGTTAAAGTAGTGCCAATGACATGCGACTCATCCATCGTTCCTGTGTAACTCTGACCCCCTACTATTTTAGGGCCCGAAGGTATTTGGTTGTTGATATAATCGCCGAAGGAAACCATAGTTACTTTTCCGGAAAATGGCTTATTAGAGGAATTAGAAGTAGGCCCGGCTAATAACGCCCCGTCGAGGTACAGGTAGCTTTTGTTGGCAACAGAGTCATAAGCGTAAGCATAATGATGCCAGGTAACCGCAGTTGGAATGGTGGTTGACGAAACCAGCGGCGTTAACCTATTGGCCCATCTCCATGTCTGTAAAGTTGTAGCAGAGCCATTGAGTAATACCCCCAATTGGGTGCCATTACCTGTTGTGGCCGGATTGGTGCCGTTTTCAAGAACAATTAAATTTGCCGTGTGCGGCGGCGTAGATGGATAACTCGCCCATAAAGATAACGTTTGACTGGAAGTGGTGTTTGGCATCGCCGTAGCAATAGTGTCAAGTACCGATGTAGCCGTTAATGTAATGCCATTACCTATTTGAGATGACGTATTTTGTGTTACAGAACCCAAGCTGCCAAGGTAACTTCCAACGGTTAAGTTATTATTGTTTACTGTCGCATCAGAAAATTGGGGCGAGGAGCCCGACGGATTTTCATTGAAGTGCCACACCCCGGAGTAAGTAATGCCCGGAGCCGTAGTGACAACATTGCTCCAGGTTAATTTTTGCCACGCGGTACTGTGTACTACCGATGGGTTTGTTGTGCCAAAATAGCAATATAATTTATTTGATGTTGATTTATACAAGTCAGGGATTTTCACCCAAAAGTAAATTACACCTGTCGTGGTGTTGTAATTCTCAACCTGGTAGTTTAACTCTTGAGTAGTTGAATAAGCGCTGTCAATAATAGCGAAAACAGGGATTGATGAAGATATCCCCCCTGTTTGATCTGAACAAACCCCCGAAACAAAATTTGGGCTGGTTACTTTAACCAATGCGACAAAATTTGTTTGGTCGGTAGTAATTCCTAACGAAGCATTATTTAAAGTTAATGGTATGCGAAAAGCATAAGTATCATAATAGATTGTTTGAGCGTACACACTATTACTGAAGAAAACCAGCATTATTGGCACGATAGCCAATTTTAATAAATAGTTAGATAAATTGAGATAACGAGTCAGGTTCATTTTCATAGCTTTTTAAGGCCCTGACAGTCAATCACCAATAATTTATCGGGTGTACAAAAAAATAGCAACGTAAAAATAGGTGAATTGGAATAACTATACCAAGTGGAATTTAATTTTTGATTAACAAAAATTGTAACAAGTTTGTTAATCAGCGCTGTTTTAAGGCATGTATTAATTAACTGTTAATACGGCTAAGTAAATATGAGTTTGTATTTTTCTCGATTTGGGACATTTTTGCAGTTTATTTGGGGGATAAAAATTAAGTGGTTGTAACAGCTGGTTTAATCGGCCAATACCTGGCATATCTGTTATCCCTGCCTATTTTGGAACAGTTGTGAGACGCACCAACGGGCCATACGCCGGCATCAGCGGGAAGCCATAAAACAATAAAGACATAAGCCAAAAACCTAAGTCAGTACTGTAATCAAACGATGGAAAATTAGTTCTTAAATCTCTACAACTTAATAAACGTTCCCTTGCCAACAACGCTGCTGTTGTTGTTATTGATAACTTGCAGAATATAGGTTCCGGGCACGAGGCCGCTTACATCAGTTTGCCAGTTTTGATCACCAGTTGTAGCTGTTTTGATAACCTGGCCCAATGAGTTTACTATTTTTATATTATAAACATTACTACCTGTGGATGCAAGCGCAGGGATACCCGGATTAAGGTTTTGCTGCGTAGCTGGGTTTGTTTTAAATCCCGGGGTAATATTCAGGTTCAACGTGCTTTTTGCAGGATTAGGGTAAATAGTAATATTTGTTTTAGTAAGGCTGCTGTTGGCATTGCCATATATCAGCGTAACTATGTTTGAATAGGTTATGCTGCCATTTAAATCTTCCAGCTTTAGGCGATATTCATCTGTACCTTGCGCCGGGTTTTTGTCCAAAAGACTGTAGGTACCCAAAGCGCTCGAAGCAAAGCCACCTAACACTGTAAATGTTGCCCCGTTATCCGTGCTTCTTTCAACAGTAAAGTTTGTATAGTTCTGCTCATTTTCTGTCTTCCACACTGTTTCCGCACCGTTGGATGCTTTATTTGCGGTAAAATCCAATAAGTGTACTGCCAAAGCC
>Ga0207026_1039_pt1 | contig 28215 bp, 29 predicted proteins | sample Alteio_BWMinCont_42_FD_153274 | JGI IMG/M metagenome (GOLD analysis project Ga0207026, IMG submission 153274) | Enriched cells from forest soil in Barre Woods Harvard Forest LTER site, Petersham, Massachusetts, United States -... | ecosystem: Environmental > Terrestrial > Soil > Temperate forest >...
CGAACGAGAAAACGCTGCTTGAATACCTGGATAAAACTGCGCGCATAACCATCAGGGAATGCTGCGACCTGCTGAAAATTGGCCGCAGAAAGGCGCAAAAGCTGCTGGTTGACCTTATCCTCTCAGGCGTTATCCGGATAAATACAACAGAAAAAGAGGAGTTTTATACGGCAGCATAGATATGAGATATGAGATTTGAGATTTGAGACAAAACAGCAAGGTGTCGAAAATCGTAGGTCACGATCTTAAGCTAATAAAAATCTCACCTTTCAAATCTCACGTCTCAAATCTCATATCTCACATCTAAAATGCAACTCTACCATAAATATAAATCCCATTATCGCGCCAACCTCAGCCTGGCTATCCCGGTTGTAATATCGCAATTAGGGCATATATTGGTACAAACGGCTGATACTATTATTGTCGGCCATTTTGCGGGCACTGTTCCATTGGCTGCGGTGGCATTGGCGAGCGGTATTTTTTCTATTGTGCTGGTCATAGGGATTGGTATCTCTTATGGGATCACTCCATTAATTGCCCAGCATAACGGCCGGGGTAATTTTGCCGAATGCGGGCGGCTGCTTTCAAATTCCTTATTTATAAATATAATTGCCGGGATTGCACTTTTCGCATTTACCTACCTCGCATCAACGTTTTTGTTAGATCATCTTGATCAGACTCCAGCTGTTGTGAAACAGGCAAAGCCATTTTTGTTTCTGTTGGGGTTGTCCGTAATCCCTATGCTGGTGTTTAATACCTTTAAACAATTTGCCGAAGGGCTTGGCTTTACCAAACAGGCTATGTCTATTTCTATATGGGGCAATGTTTTCAATATTTGCCTGGGAATTGTGTTGGTAAAGGGAATGTTTGGCATCAGCCCGATGGGTGTTAAAGGTGTTGGGTTTAGCACCCTTGCCGACCGTTGTATCATGGCAACAGTAATGTGCATCTATGTTTTCAGATCAGTTAATTTTAAAAAATATTTAAAAGAATTTGTACTTACAAACATAAACGCAGAACACTGTTTACAAATTTTACGTATAGGCGCACCCGTGGCTTTGCAATATACTTTCGAGATCACTGCTTTTAGCGTAGCAGGAATTCTAATTGGTATAATAGGCTATAAACAACAAGCGGCGCATTTAATAGCGCTTAACCTCGCTGCTATCACCTATATGATGTCAAGCGGTCTTTCGGCCGCCGCGGCGATAAAATCCGGCAATCACTTTGGTAATAATGATCATCAAAATTTGAGGCATTCGGCTATATCGAACTATCATATTGTGTTGGCATTTATGTGCGTCACTGCATTTGTTTTTACGGTCTTTAATCATGTACTACCATGGATATATACTTCAGATAGTGCTGTTATAAACATTGCAGCACAATTACTTATAATAGCTGCGTTGTTTCAGTTATTTGACGGCACCCAGGTAGTTGGACTTGGTATATTACGTGGCATGGGTGATGTGAACGTTCCTGCTGTTATCACTTTTCTGGCTTATTGGGTGGTGGGCCTGCCGGTGGGTTACGCTTTAGGGTTTCCTTTACATTTAGGTGTTAAAGGTGTTTGGTATGGATTGGTGCTTGGATTGATGGTATCTTCGATCCTGCTGTTTATCCGTTTCCAGTTTATTAGTAAAAAATATCAGGACAAACAGGTGATGTCGTATCATGGCGATTAAAAATACAATTCATTTGCCACCCTGTAGGTATTACAATGCGCTTCCACAATATCCTTAATGTCCGGTGAGTAACCTCCGCCCATACTTACTTGTACAGGTACTTTATTTGCTATACATTGTTCAAATACAAAACTATCACGTGCTTTACATGCAGTTTTACTTAAAGCCATTTTGCCCAGTTTATCTGTAGCCAAAACATCCACGCCGGCTAAGTAAAATATAAAATCAGGCTCTTGTTGCTCAATTAGCCCGGGCAATGTTGTTTTAAGGAGGCGCAGATATTCATCATCCCCAACCCCATCAGGCAAAGCAATGTCCAGGTCAGACTTTTCCTTGCGGAACGGAAAATTATTAGCACCATGCATCGAGAATGTGAATACGTTTGGGTTGTTTTCAAATATTTGCGCCGTGCCGTTACCCTGGTGTACATCTAAATCGATTATTAAGATAGAGGAGGCTAATCCTTTATGCAATAAATAATTAGCGGCTATCGCCTGGTCATTCAATAAACAAAAACCTTCGCCCCAGTTGCTGCCCGCATGGTGTGTGCCGCCGGCAGCGTTAAACGCGACCCCATACTCGAAAGCATAATGACAGCCTTCAATTGTTCCCTTTGCTATCCTGGTTTCACGTTCAATCAATGTTGCTGATAACGGAAAACCAGTGCGCCGTTGTTCTTTTGGTGGCAGGGTTAGATCGCGCAATTGCCCCCAATAATCTTTATCATGCGTCCATTGAATTATTTCTTCAGATAATTCACCGGGACGTAATAGATTTTCTGCTTTGATCAACCCCTCATGCATCAATTGCGCCGGGATGAGTTCGTACTTCAGCATGGGGAAACGGTGCCCGGCGGGAAGCGGGTGAGCGTATATGGGATCGTAGGCTATTTTGAGCATTGTTATTGAAATTGTAAGATTTACGAAGTTTTGAAAACTTCGTAAATCTCCCTTTGCCAAATCTTTATTTTAAGCCCTTAGAATCAATTTCCCTCTGCGGCCTCGGCCAATATCCGCCCAGCCTCGAAAACTTGCTTAAAGCTGTTATAAAGCGGCACAGGGCTTAATCGTATCACGTTTGGTTCGCGCCAATCGCCGATAACGCCGTTATCGGTTAAAAAATTAAAGGTTGCTTTTGCATTTTGTTTACAAACTACCGAAAGCTGGCAACCACGTTCATGTTTGTTTTTTGGGGTGATGATGGTAAACAGTTCGTCGCCTTTACTTTTGTTTATTTCATTTATTAAAAACTCAAGATAGCCCGTCAGTAGCTCGCTTTTGGTGCGAAGGGGAATTATACCGCCCGCCTGCTCAAAAATGTCAAGCGCGGCCTTATGGAGCGTCAGGAGCATAATGGGACTGGTGCTTAGCTGCCAGCCTGCTGCGCCTTTTTCGGCTTCAAATACCGGGGGCATTAAAAAACGCTTGTCTTCACGAAATCCCCACCAACCCTCAAAACGATTTAATGATTTATCGCCAAAGTGCTTCTCGTTTATAAAAATGCCACTGATGCCGCCGGGACCGGAGTTCATGTACTTGTACGAACACCAGGCTGCAAAATCAACATCCCAATCGTGCAATTCCAGGGGCACATTGCCTGCCGCATGAGCCAGGTCAAAACCGGCGTAAGCGCCAACTTTATGTGCTGCATCAGTTATTGCTTTCATATCAAAAAGCTGCCCGGTAAAATAGTTTACGCCGCCAAACAGCACCAATGCCAGCTCATCGCCATTTTCATTTATGGTTTGGATGATGTCTTCTGTCCGTAAAGTGAACTCACCTTTACGCGGAAATATCTCAATGATCGCGTCCTTCAGGTCATAACCGTGAAACCGTGCCTGGCTTGCAAAAGCATACTGGTCTGATGGGAAAGCGCCGCCTTCCATCAATATCTTAAACCTTTTATTTGCTGGTTTATAAAAACTTACCATCAATAAGTGAAGATTTACTGTAAGTGAATTCATCACCGTAATTTCTTCACTTTTTGCGCCAAGGATACCTGCAAGTGTATTTGTTAGCTTTTTATGATAGCCCAGCCAGGGATCATCGCCATTAAAAAAACCTTCGATGGCGAGGTTCTTCCAATTGGTTAATTGATCGTTGATATACTGTCGCGCTGTTATAGGTTGCAAGCCCAATGAGTTCCCGCAAAGGTAAATGGCATCTTTTCCGTTATGCTGTGGCACTAAAAATTGCGAGCGAAAATCTTTTAACGGATCCTGCTCATCAAGTTGGGTGGCAAATTCAAGGGTGTTTTGGTAGGTCATAATTGGATGGCTAATAAACATATCACCCTCCGCTCATTGCGAACGAAGCAACCGCTACATATGCAAATCAACGAACCTGTGTGTTTAACCTGCATCGCTGCCACTGGAAGCAAACGGCATTACGTTCCGTTGACTGTCCTTAGTAGAGATTGCTTCGTTCGCAACAAGCGGCGGACGGGGAGCAAAATTAATTATTTATTCGGCTTGCTCACATAAGGATTGCCCTTAACATAAAACCTGTAAGGCAGCAACGCGTCCTCCGCGGCATATGAAACCCCCACTCGCGGTACCGTAGCGATACTTTCACCAGGAAATGTTAATCCTCTGTCTTCTATCCAGATGGTATCGCTTTGTAAACTGAATGCATTGATATTGCGGGATATGCCCAATGCTTTTGCCACCGAACCGGGCCCCATTGTAATATTTGATTTTAGCACTAACATGTTACGGCGGTACAACATTACATCAATACCGTCCGTTGGGTTTATCGCCCTGATCAGGATAGCCTGGGCGTGGCCATCATCCGAAGTTACTATGTTTAGCATCTCGTGTATGCCATAACACAAGTAAACGTAAATAGTGCCGCCCTGCCTGAACATTACTTCGGTACGGTTGGTTTTCTTGTTGCCATAAGCGTGTGAAGCTTTGTCCACAGCGCCGTTATAGGCTTCTGTTTCAACAATATATCCACCGGTAACTACACCATCAATACAGGTAAATAAATACTTGCCTATAAGGTCTTTGCTTAGTGCAACAACGTCGTTGTTATGGTAATAATCGTGAGGCAGCTTCATTTCTTTAATATCCGTTTTAGTATTTTATTTACCTCTTTGGCTTTTTCAAATATCATAATGTGTGTTCCGCCTTTAACAATGATAGCGTCTCTTATTTTTTTATAATTAAATACAAGGTCCTTATCGCCGGTAATTTGAATAACATTTGGGGGAATTATTTTATTGTCCCATTTTAAAACGGCATCCATTGCCCATTTTAAAAATACCGGCGATGTGTTTTTAAGCATATCCCTAAATAGCCAATTATCCGCCTCGTTCATTTGACCGAAGAATGGTTTTATTAGAAATTCCATTTTTGTAAATGCTTTTCCCGGTATCGGTTTATGAAATGGCATGGCACGGAGCAGCTTGAAATACCCTGGCGCCTCATCGACTGTTTTAATACTTGAAATTAGTATCGTCTTTTCCAGGGGAATCATTTTGGCTATTTCAACAGCGAGCATTCCGCCTAATGAATTACCGATTACAATTGATTTAGGTGTGATATTGTATTGACAAATAAGCTTTTGCGCATAAGTTGCTAAAGTATCAGTTTTATCCGGTTCGATCCAATCAACACAAACAACGTCATGGCCTGATAAATCTATATTGTTATAAACCCGCGTGTCGGCGCCCAACCCCGGGATTAAAAATATTTTGCTCATTTAAAGTTTACCAGCTTTACAATTTGTTCAAGGTATTGCGCATCGGTATCGTCGAACTTATCTAATGTTTCACTATCCACATCAAACACTGCAACAACTTTACCATTATCAAATACCGGCACCACAATTTCCGATCTCGAAAGCGAACTGCATGCGATATGCCCGGGGAATGCCTCCACATCTGGCACAACCAAAGTTTTTGCCTGCTCCCATGCTGCCCCGCAAACTCCTTTGCCCAACGCAATGCGCGTACAGGCCACAGGCCCCTGGAACGGGCCTAAAACCAATTCGCCATCTTTCACCAAATAAAACCCTACCCAAAACCATTTGAACTGCTCTTTTAAAGCTGCTGTTATATTAGCAAGGTTGGCCACCAGGTCAGGCTCGCCATAAAGAAGGGCTTCAATTTGCGGTATTAGTGATTGATATTGCTCCGCTTTATCTGTTGATGTGGTTATATTTAAATCCTCTGCCATTCTACAAAAGTAACGATGCTGTTTTGAAAGTAAATAAGGCAAATCTCATAATTAATCTTTTATTTAGGGGCTGAATGGTAAAGAATAAGTTTGCCATCCTGAGCAAAGCGAAGTGCCCGCCTAAAACCTACATGCGTGGCGCAGAAGATGCCTCACTTTGTTCAGCATGACAAAAAGAAAAAAACAACATGAGAATCATCGCCGAACTACCCCACCCCGAATTTAAAATATCCATCCTGAACATGAACCATAAGTTTATTGTGAAGATAGAGCAGGGTAACCTCGAACAAACCTACAAAATTGCCGAAGCCGATTTACTCGACGGCGTAAACAGTGTATTTGAATTACTGGACGAAGAATTTTTAAAAACTGTTTCAGCCCGCTTTCACGAGATGCGGAAGGATTTTCGCGAATCGTACAATAGGTACAATTATTAGTTTCGTTGTTATTTGTAATTCACTGATGGATAGCGTTTTATTTGGCCGAAAATCACGCATCAAAATTTTATTTGGCATTTTGATGTATTTTTCCGGTCTTTTCGACAAGGACCTTCAATCATTCCGGCTATAATTTCAATTTAATAAATTGATTTACAAATATTTATAATCATTTAAAAAGTGCTGCCAAATTATATTTTGTTGCTAAAAAACGCCAAATATATGGGAGGTTAGGCCGGAATCAGGTCACAATACCAAAAACCGGCTAATTTTTTAGTGGCATCAGAAACGCAAGTATCATTGGCATTTTGAGGGGCTTTGTATTCTTTAAAAACCTTCTCTCCTGTTTTGTATTTTATCTCTTTTGAAAAGATGGGACCTTTAAATGCGAAGGTGTGGAACTCGCCGTTCTCGCCGCAAACATCAACATCCTCCGGCAACGACATGATCAGTTCGGGAGTGATCTCCTTCCCTACTATCCGTTCCAAACGTTCCTGCGTGCAGGCAATCACTGTTCCAAATCCCAACTCAAAAAATTCATCGATCAGTTCGTGGGTATCGCGTTTCCATAAAGGGTAGATGCCTGTCATGCCAATTTCAGCCAGGCGGTTGTCGCGGTACTTTTTAAGGTCTTCTAAAAATATATCGCCAAAAATAGAATGTGTTATACCTTCACTTCTGAAATGTTCCAAATGCCGGCGCATGATGTTGTCATAAGCTTCCATGCCCGGCATCTCGGGCAGGCGGATCTGGTACAATGGTATGCCAATGCTTTCAGCCTGCTGAATTAAGAGCTCCGTACGTACGCCATGCATTGATATCCGGTCAACAGCATCGTTAACAGTGGTGACAAGGTATTTGATATCCAGCTCAGGATTTTTGAGACAATGGTAAAGGGCAAGGGAGCTGTCTTTGCCGCCACTCCAGTTAAATATGCACCGTTGATTTGAATGATTAAATGATTCCGTTGATAACATTTTTTTAATAATTTGGATTGTAAGAAATAAAAATCAGTGTAATCAAAAAAATCAACGTTACACCGCTGATTTGAATGATTAAATGATTTCGCTGATTCGGTTTTCGAGATGGTTTCGATTGTTGTTAAATAAAATCAGTGTAATCAAAAAAATCAACGTTAATCAGCGGTCATGCCCCGTTGATTCATTTGATTAGAAGATTTCGTTGATTGTAACACAGGCATAGTTTATATTAATTATTGAAATAAAAATCAGTGTAATCAAAAAAATCAACGTTAATCAGCGGTCATGCACCGTTGATTCATTTGATTTGGGGATTTCGTTGATTTTTGATTTTTATATGGGAATATATTTTTAGGCCGGCAGATCAACTTTATAAAGGATCAGCGAAATCTTTTAATCATTAAAATCAGCGGTCATTAGTTGGGCGACTAACTCCGGCACCCCCACACTTGCCTTCTCTTCTATCTTTATAAAATGATCGCGATGGCTTAATTGCGGTATTTTGGGATCGATAATATATTTGGTAACGCTTCGTGGCACATAATTAACCAGGCCGGCCGCCGGATAAACAGCTAATGACGATCCCACTAAAATAAAAATATCAGCTTGCTCACAAATTTCAGCAGCGGTCTCTATCATCGGTACAGCTTCGCCAAACCAAACTACGTGGGCACGCAATTGTGACCCTAATTCGCACACCTCTCCCATTTTTATCTCCCAGCCATCAATCGGGTAAGTAAGCGCTGGATTTTTGCTGGATTGTGAGCGGGTGATCACGCCATGCAGGTGTACCACTTTGGCTGAGCCTCCCCTTTCGTGCAGGTCATCAATATTTTGGGTGATGATGGTTACATCATATTTTTCTTCCAGTTTGGCCAGGGCATAATGTGCGGCATTGGGTTTGGCATCAAGCACATTTTTGCGACGCTCGTTATAAAAGTCCTGCACCAGCTTAGGGTTACGATGCCAGGCTTCGGGTGTGGCTACATCCTCAATGTTATAGCCTTCCCATAAGCCATCGCTATCACGAAAGGTTTTCAACCCGCTTTCAGCGCTGATGCCGGCGCCGGTGAGTACAACAATTTTTTTCATATGTTTTATTTTCGTAGAGACACAATACTTTGTGTCTCTGAATTTTGCAACAGAATCGTTTTTTAATCTCTTAAACATTACCAGAGACGCAAAGTATTGCGTCTCTACATAAAATATCATCCCATAAAAAAAGCGGCCTGAAAAACACAGGCCGCTTTTCAATAAAATTTATTATGTTAAACAGCCAATTCTCTTTGGCTGCGTAAAAAGGTGTATTTGCTTTTGGCCAGTTCAAAACTGCCGAATAGTATTGCACAAAATACAATATCGCCTAACACCATATTACGTTCGAATGGAATAGCGGCAACCAGCGATTGTCCGTAGCCTGCTAAAGTATGCGGATAAAGTGAGCCATATATCCAGGGCATATCGATTATCAGCCAGTGTGCGCAAACAGAAGCCAATGATGCGATAGCAACGTTAGCCACATTTGCTTTTTTAATCAGGCTGCCAATAAACACCATGATCCCAAAGGTTAAATAAACCCAAAACGACCCGCCGTACCATAACACCCATTTGGATGTATATAAATAATTGATCAGTATATCGCTTGCAAACAGCGTAAGCAATACTACAAGGTAAGCTTTCCACTTATCTGTAAAATATGCACCCCCAAATAGCGCAATAGCCCCTACCGGTGTAAAGTTGCTTAATATGTATGGGAATTTATAACTCACCAGCCTCATAGCGGCCGCCCCAACTATCATCAGGATAAGTACGATGGTGCGGGTATTAATTTTTTGTAATGACATAGATTTAAAATATTGAGTAAAATTAAGTATTTATCCTTTTAAATAAAACGAATTTAAAAGGTTCTTTTAATTTTTCAAAAAAGCAATCTTCCCGGGGTTTATGCCAACAGTAACAGAATATTCCTTTTTACCTGTTTTATCAAAGGCATATAAAGTACCGTTTGACGAATAATCTTTTGCATCGGTAACAAATACTTCGCCGGTGGTGCCATCAGCAGCTACGCAATACGGTGTTGTAACGGCAGTACCATCGGTAATAAAACTTGAGTTGCTCACCGATTGTGTTAATGCATTGTAAACCTCAATTTTACCTGCGGAGGTAATAAAATAGATATTATTACCCTGTATGGCCATGTTGCTGCCATCAAAATTGGTTTGCGTTTTTACTACGTCGGCGTTGTCATCAATAACCGCCAGGCTTGATGGAACGCTCGCGTAGTCACCTGCCGACAGCACATAAACATTGCCATTATTATCGGCCACAACGTTTTGCGGGTTTACCACAACAGTTAATGTTTTAGTTACGGTAAGCGTACTTAAATTAATAATTGATACCGTGTTATCATAGTTAGGATAATCCAATCCACCTGAATTGGCCACGTATATTTTACCGTTAGCTACTGCCAGTTGCTCAGGGTTACGCCCTACAGGAATAAACTGGCTTGCGGTTAATGCAGCAGTATCTATCACAGCCACGGTACCATCGTACGAAGTTACAAAGGCATTGTTTTTATAAAACACGATGTCCCTTGGCTGGCGTGGCTGTGTACCGTTAAACAGTTTTATTTGCTTAATGGATTTCCCGGTATTAGGATTGACTACCTCGATAGTGCTGGAAACATTCACCACGATATACATTTTTGAACCGTATATTTCGATATCATTTCCAGTATCGCCCAGGCCCCGGCCATTTACCGAATTAAAAATATCGGGTGTTACTTGTTTCGAGCTATAGCTATAAAACGACAAAGTGCTGTTATTGTCGTTAAAAATACCCTGGTTCAATACGTACAAGCCATCAGTAACCGGGGTATTAACCGGTGTCACCTGCCTATCCTTATGGCATGATGCCAGTCCAAATGATAAGGCTGCAGTAACTAATAAAATGCTTTGTTTAAAGTTTTTCATGTTTTTTTTTGATTAAATTTTCATTTGAAATGATAGCAGGAACGAACGCCCCGGCATTGGGAAGCTCCTGACGATGACATAGTTTTCGTTGAATAAATTATCCACATGCGCCGATAATACCGCAGGGCTTTTGCCTGCCGTGAATTTGTAAATAAGCGATACATCGCTAACAGAATAGCCATCCACCAGGTTCTCTGGCAAATTTTCACTTAAATAATACCTTGATGATGATAGTACCTCGTTATAATAAAGGCCGAGCCGTTTATAATCAACCCCGCCGTTGAGGGCAAGGGTATTTTTGGGCGTGTAGGGAATTTGCTCTTTATAAAATGATGAAGTTGGGTCGGTAACGTCAATGGCGCTTTGATATGTATAGTTTACTGATAACGAGCCATTCCAACCATTCACTGTTTTAGTTTGTGTTTTTAACCCTGCATCAACGCCGGTAATATCTACCTTGCCTAAATTTAAGATAGTTAATATAGCGGGATTTTGGTTTGGCAAAGCCACAATTTTATTTGTTACATTATTGTAATAGCCGTCAACGGTTAGTGTAATGTAATCGAGGAAAGAATTGAGCGCTTTACGATAGGTGATGCCTGCATCGTATTGTTTAGCAAATTCGGGTTTTATACCCCGCGAACCATTTGTTGCAAAATAATATTGCTCATCAAAGGTAGGTTCGCGGAAGATATCTTTATAAAATGTCCGTAATTGCAGATCAGGAGTGTTAAACGGCTGGTAAGTTGCCATTATCGTAGGCGAAAAAATGGCGCGTGAAGGTGTTGCCACGCCCAATTTCACCCACTCACTTACATAAGTATGCAGTAAGTTACCCTCAAATCGCCATTTACCGGTTTTAAAATTACTTGCCAGCACATTCAATAAGGTAAACCTACCGGGATCAGCATAATTATATAGCGTGGCATCAAGGCTGGTAAATGCAATATCGTTAGCATAAGATATTTCCCAATTTGACAGTAAATGGTAAGACAGTGCGCCCGACAGGTAAAATTCCCGCTGGTTATACCGCTCATCAAGCCCGCCTTGCCCGTTTAAAAAGTCAGGGTCGATATAGCGGGTGTAATCCTGTGATAACTTAGCGTTTAATAACATGTGCAAACTGCTTTTCCATAACCGCTCATATCCCGACTGTAAAAATATATCCCTGTTCCAAACGCGCTGGTTTGATACCGGGTTGTAAAAAACCACTGCGCCGGGCAAACCCCTGTCCGAATTATAAAAATTAACGTGCAGGTTAAATTTATCACTATCGCTTTTGGTGTAGTATAATGCCCCGTCGGCTTCCTGCGCCTTTATATCTGCGTTGGTACGGGTTGACGAGGTATCCGAGCCATCGCCCTTAACTCTATATTTATATTGTCCGTTTGCCTGTTCCCAATAACTATTTATAATAAACGACCATTTATCACTTAACCGCTGCTGCCATTGCAGGTAAGGGTTTATCAATCCAAACGAACCGCCTTTAATCCCGAATAAAATTTGGTAAGGTTTTGCAGCAGTTAAGTTTGGATGGATAGTTATAATAGATAATACACTTGCAGACGCAAAAGACCGCGCTGGCAGGCATATCTCAGGCGGCTGGCCATTGTACAGGGTTATCGATTGTACATTATCAAGGTTAAGCCGGCCCAGGTCTATCTGCCCGTTTTGAGCATCATTTATCTGCACACCATCGTACAAAACAGCCAGATGATCGGCGCCGAGGCTACGCACCGATACCGTTTTTAGGCCGCCAATGCCGCCGTAATCCTTTATATTAACCCCCGAAAAGTCGCGGATAGCGTCTGCAACGTTGAAGGCGCTTAGCTGATCAAAAGCATTGGCTGAAATCTGTTGTATAGGGCTTAAGCTTTGTACATTAGGTAAGGATTTTGTGTTAACATTTACCTCTTTAAGCTTTTTAGTAGTATCGGTTTGGGCCGAAGCAGCAAATGGGAATGCAAAAGAAAGGTACAATAAACCCGTTGATAAAGGCAACAGGCCGCTTTTTAAATAATGTACTTTTTTTTGCATGATATTGACTTAGCCCTATAGCATACAGAAATAAAAAGGAAGAATGGAAATACACTGGTGAAGAGCATTCACACTCAAGCTTCAATCCCCGAAAGCTATGAATAAATATAGTGCTCTGGCAGGTCTTCTGACTTACTCCCCTTTTGCCCTGCCTTCCCTCCCGCTAAAAACGGAAAGTGGCCAATTGAATGGGCAATGGTTTTGGAGCTTACAGCTGCGGGACAGTTACGGAATTACGCCGTATTCCCTTTTAATTTCTTAAAGTATCACCTTCAAGAAAACCTAAAGCGATGCAAATGTAGGATAAGAAATGGAAACTCAAACTAACATTTGTATATTTAGTTGATGAAACGCTATTTTACAATACTATTATTAATGACAAGCCTATCCACGTTGGCACAACAACCCGACACCATCTTGCTGAAAACCCTGCTTGAATCCCACCCCGAGTTATTCAGCCACGTACTAAATCACCCCACCCACAACGAAGTACAAATACTTTATACCCAAATAAACTGGGATGAAAATAACGTGCCGCATTTTACATCATACAGTTACCGCCTTAATGCCAACCACTACTTTTACCCGGCCAGCACTGTTAAGCTGCCAACAGCCATTTTTGCTTTGGAAAAGCTGAATGAGCTAAAAATATCGGGGCTGATGATGAAATCAACGATGAAAACCGACAGTTCTTTTGCCGGGGAAAGCAAAAAAGACAAGGATACCCTTGCCGCCAATGGATTGCCCAGCGTGGAACAATATGTTAAAGAAATTTTGCTGGTGAGCGACAATTACGCGTACAACCGGCTTTATGAATTTGTAGGCCGGGGCGAAATAAACGACAAGCTGAAAAAGTACAACCTAAGCCATACCCGCATTGTAAACCGTTTGGCTGTTGGCGACGGCGGCGAAGCAGCCAAACATACCAACGCCATCGATTTTTATAAAGGGGATAAACTGATATATCACCAACCCGCACAGTACGATCCCCGCGACTACCCAATGCACCTGGAAAATATGGTAATTGGTAAAGGTTATATGGACCGTAACGATAAGCTGGTGATGCAGCCCTTCGATTTCAGCAACAATAATGTGTACCCTATTGAAGACCAGCAATCGGTATTAAAAAGGCTTATTTTCCCTGAAGCGTACCCGGAAGGGCAGCGTTTTAACCTCACACCAGATCAATATAAGCTTATTTATAAATACATGAGCATGTACCCTACGGAGAGCAAACACCCCACTTACAGTCCGCCGGAGTATTATCCCGCCTATTGCAAATGGCTGTTTTACGGCGGTGATAGTTTGGCCGTGGCGGAGCCGCATATAAGGATATTTGATAAGATCGGTGACTCGTATGGCTTTAATATCGATAATGCGTATATCGTCGATTTTAAAAACAAGGTGGAGTTTATGCTGACTGTAGTGGCGCAATCAAATGATGCGCAGATATACAACACTAACAAATACGAGTATAAAACCGTCACACTGCCCTTCATGAAGAATTTGGGGCAGATGATTTACCAATATGAGCTAAAAAGGCCAAAGGAACATTTGCCGGATTTGAGCAAGTTTAAATTCAGCTATTGAATTGGTGAGTGGTTGATTGTGTTGGATTGAGTTGATTAAGTTAGAAAATGAATTTCCTATTGATCACATTTAAAATCAGTGAAATCTCCAAAAAAAATCGGTGTAATCATAAAAAAATCGGTGTAATCCCAATAAGAAATAATCAAAACACCTCGTGCTGTCGTTTGTTGAGTAGTTATACCTATTTGAACAATACTATGGCAACAACAGCATTACAGCAGACTGAACATCAGTCGGCGCCTATAAATTTAACATGGCCCGAGCGTTATATCTCTATCGCATCCGGCGTGAAACTGGCTTATTCGGGTTTCAGGCATTTGTTTAAAAGCCCGTTTTCGAGCATTATAAAGCTTGGCGCAGGCGGCTATTTGTTAAACCGGGGCGTAACCGGGCATTGCGAGCTTTATTCACAAATCGGCAAGCATACTACCGGGCCTGTAAACGTAAACATCCGCTCATCATTTACCATTAATAAACCACGGGCCGAAGTTTATGCTTTTTGGCGCAAGCTGGACAACCTGCCGTTATTTATGAACCACCTGGAAAGTGTAGACGTTTTGGATGGTGAGCGCTCCCACTGGGTATTAAAACTGCCAACCGGCGTGGCTACCGTTAGCTGGGATGCCGAAATTGTGCATGATATCCCCGGTGAAATGATAGGCTGGAGCTCGTTGCCTGGTTCGATAATTGATAATGCCGGTAAGGTACGTTTCAGGGATACTTTTAACGACCATGGTACATTGGTAGATGTGGTGATCAGTTACCAGCCCCCGGCAGGTGGCCTTGGCGCAGGCCTGGCACATGTATTAAACCCGGTATTTAAAAAGATGGTGGATGATGATGTGCATAATTTTAAGCAGTATATGGACATTGCAAGCCTGGAAGATGTGGTGATCATTGTCTGAACTCGAATTCATCGAATTAACAGAATTTATCGAATTTTATAATTCTGTTAATTCGATGAATTCGTCTAATTCGAGTTCAGATAATATGCATGCAACAAAAAAACCCGCTCATCGCGGGTTTTTGTTTTATGGAATACGAAATCGGGGTTAATCCCAAAATCCGTTTAATCCTGGTCTATTTAACTGCATCCACCACTGCTTTAAAAGCATCGGGGTGGTTCATGGCTAAATCGGCTAATACTTTACGGTTTAAACCGATTTCTTTGGCTGTTAATTTACCCATTAATTGTGAGTATGAAATTCCGTGCTGACGGGCGCCGGCGTTGATACGCTGGATCCATAAAGCCCTGAATTCTCTTTTCTTGGTCTTACGGTCGCGGTAAGCGTACTGTAAACCTTTTTCTACTGTGTTTTTTGCAACGGTATAAACCTTGCTTCGTGAACCCCAATAACCTTTGGCGAGGTTCATGATCTTTTTCCGGCGTCTTCTCGACGCGACTGCGTTAACTGAACGTGGCATGTTGTTGTTTTTTGGTAGTGAGTGCCGGCTTTTACAACCGAACTTAAAACTCTAATACCTGGTTAATTAATTTGTTAATTACTTACCTATGCAAAGCATACGTTTTACGTTACCCATATCAGCATCAGATACAAGGCTGGTGTGGGTAAGGTTGCGCTTACGTTTTGTCGACATCTTGGTTAAGATGTGGCTTTTGAAAGCGTTCTTCCTGGTGATTTTACCGGTTCCAGTGATGCTAAAGCGTTTTTTAGCGCTGGAATTGGTTTTCATTTTTGGCATGGACTATTTATTTACGATTTATGAATTACGATTTACGATTTTTTATTTCGGATGTCGGACGTTCGATTTCGGATTTATTTTTTTCATCCGCACATCTGCACATTCACTCATCCGCACATCTATTTTTTAGCTCCCTTCGGTGTAACGGTTAAAAACATCCGTTTTCCTTCCAGTTTTGGCAATTGCTCTACTTTACCTACTTCTTCCAATGCTTGTGCAAAACGCAGCAGCAATATTTCGCCCTGCTCTTTATAAACTATTGCACGGCCTTTAAAGTGTACGTAAGCCCTCACCTTTTCGCCCGACTCTAAAAACTTAATGGCATGCTTTAATTTAAATTCAAAGTCATGGTCATCAGTATTAGGGCCAAACCTTATTTCTTTAATAACGGTTTGCTTGGCGTTACTTTTTATCTCCTTCAGCTTTTTCTTCTGCTCGTAAATAAACTTATTATAGTCGGTTACTTTACAAACAGGAGGTACCGCATTTGGTGAAATTTCAACAAGATCCAATTCTTGTTCTTCGGCAATAGCCAAAGCATCACGTAACGAATAAATGCCCGGTTCCACGTTATCGCCCACAAGGCGTATTTCGGTGGCCCTTATAAATTGATTAATGTTGTGTTCGGCTTCCTTTTTCTTGAAGGGTAGCCTGGGTCCTCTGTTGAAAGGTTTGTTTAATGCCAAGTTATACTGTTATTTCTTTAATTATTTGTTCTTTAAATGCTTCAATGCTCATGCTCCCCAAATCTCCCTGGCCGTGTTTACGTACCGAAACCAACCCTTCGGCAGTTTCTTTTTCGCCAACTATCAGCATATAGGGGATCTTTTTCACTTCGGCGTCGCGTATCTTACGCCCTATCTTCTCATCCCTGAAATCAATAAGCCCGCAAATATCGGAATCTTTTAATGATTCTGAAAGTTTTTTTGCATAATCTTCATATTTTTCAGAGATGGGCAAAATAATAAATTGCTCGGGCGAAAGCCATAGCGGGAAATTGCCTGCGCAGTGCTCAATCAACACAGCCACAAACCTTTCCAATGAGCCAAAAGGCGCACGGTGGATCATTACGGGGCGGTGTTTCTGGTTATCGCTGCCGGTATATTCCAGTTCAAAACGTTCGGGTAAATTATAGTCAACCTGTACGGTACCAAGCTGCCACTTGCGGCCCAAGGCGTCTTTAACCATAAAATCAAGCTTGGGGCCATAAAACGCCGCTTCGCCATACTCAATAACGGTCTTTAGGCCTTTTTCTTCGGCCGCTTCAATAATTTGCGATTCCGCCAAAGCCCAGTTTTCATCAGTGCCGATGTATTTAGCTTTGTTATTCGGGTCGCGTAATGATATTTGCGCGGTATAATTGTCGAAACCCAATGAGGTAAAAGTATATAAAACAAGGTCTATCACCTTTTTAAATTCCTCTTTCACCTGGTCGGGACGGCAAAATAAATGCGCGTCATCCTGTGTAAAGCCGCGTACACGGGTAAGGCCATGCAGCTCTCCGCTTTGCTCGTAACGGTAAACGGTGCCAAACTCGGCATAGCGCACCGGCAGGTCCTTGTAACTGCGGGGCTTTGTTTTATACATTTCGCAGTGGTGCGGGCAGTTCATCGGTTTTAAGAAGAACTCCTCCCCTTCCTGCGGGGTTTTTATAGGCTGGAAAGAATCAGCGCCATATTTTTCATAATGGCCTGATGTTACATACAAATTTTTATGCCCTATGTGCGGCGAAATCACCTGCTCATACCCTGCCTTTACCTGGGCTTTGGTCATAAAATCAACCAAACGCTGGCGCAAAGCAGCGCCTTTTGGCAGCCATAACGGCAAGCCCATGCCTACCTTTTCGCTGAAAGCAAAAAGCTCCATTTCCTTGCCCAGCTTGCGGTGGTCGCGTTTTTTGGCTTCCTCCAGCATGTGCAGGTAATCGGTAAGCTCGCTTTGTTTTGGGTAAGTTACGCCATAAATACGGGTGAGCTGTTTGCGGCTTTCGTCGCCGCGCCAATAGGCGCCGGCAACGCTCATCAGCTTTACTGCTTTTATAAAACCGGTGTTGGGGATATGCGGCCCGCGGCACAGATCGGTAAAATTACCCTGGGTATAAAAAGTGATCGAACCATCGGGCAAGTCTTTTATAAGGTCGAGTTTGTACTCATCCCCTTTTTCGGTAAAGTAATCTATCGCATCGGCTTTGCTTACCGGTTTGCGGGTAAACTCCTCTTTGGTTTTAGCCAGCTCGAGTATTTTATCCTCTATCTTTTTAAACTCATCTGATGAAAACTCGCGGTCGCCAAAGTCAACATCATAATAAAAACCAGTCTCGATCGCCGGGCCGATGCCGAACTTTGTACCGGGGTACAAAGCCTCCAAAGCCTCGGCCATCAGGTGAGCAGATGAATGCCAGAAAGTGGCTTTTCCCTGCAAATCATTCCAGGTTAAAAGTTTTACTAATGAATCTTTTTCAATAGCGCGGTTGGCGTCCCAAACCTGGCCGTCAACTTCGGCTGCTAATACGTTTCGTGCTAATCCTTCGGAGATCGACAATGCGACCTGCATGGAAGTAGTTCCCTTTTCGTACTGACGAACGGAACCATCGGGAAGTGTAATATTAATCATCTACAACTATGATTTTGGCTGTAAGGCCGTTTATAATTTGAAAAAGTTTATTTAATCACGTACGCGGTGATTTATTTTTTGTGGGGCAAATATAGGAAAAGGATGGGAAAAGTTGATAGTGCAAATAAATACAGATAATGTTGATAACCCCAATTTATCAACATTTGGCTAATTAGTTTAGTAATTACCTTAGTTTTATATAATTTGATAATTCGGTTATAATCCTAAAGTTAAATAATATGGAATATCAGTGGGAAGAATTAGATGTTGACATAATTGATAAAACTCATTTACCAAAATATCCGAAGAAGATAAGACTATTAGCTGACGAAAATATTGCTAAATATATAATAGAAGAACTCTCAAAATATTTCTCGATTAAATCAGTATTCGATCTAAATCTGGTAGGCCATCCGGATGAAAATGTGAGAGCTTCCGCTAAAAAGCTTAACCGTGTAATTTTAACGACTGACGGGGATTTTTGGAATGAGAAAAAGCACCCTATAAGGTTATGCTTCGGAATAATTTGCACAGAGGCAGGACCTGCGGAGGAGGAAAAACTTTATAAAAGTTTGGCGAGATTTTATGTCATGTTCGCCAAATTGTGGCCATTAGAATGGTGGGCAAACACTAAGGCATTTATAAAGATGGATGGTTTTATATTACGTTCGCTGCAATATGATGGCATTATTGAGGAAACGGAATATAAATTTAAGAATGGTAAGGTGTTTTTTAGATAGATTGCTGCAATATGCAAAATATTAACGATGAACAAAATTAAAATAAAATATCTGTTAGCGATTCTGATAGCATTCATTGCGATAGATATTCTCGTAAGGATATACTATTGCCGAGGGATTTATTTAGTTTTTAATAGTCAAGAATTTAACAATCTGGCGACTCCTCTAATTTCTTTTTTTGGTTTTATCGGTTTAATTATAACAGCTAGAATTGCTCTAAATCAATTTAAACTTCAATTGAGCGTTAACTATTTTGAATATTACCAAAATGTAACTATCAAAATTTTAACTGAAAACACGTTTTCTATAAGCACCTTAGAGCTATTGGATTTTGTTTCATACGTACATGGAAGACATATCGACTTGTTAAAATTTCCGTCTTATTGGGACGATTTGAAAAGATTTAAAAGTGGTGAAAACATATATAGTGCTGGCAGAGACTATGATCTTATACTTGGACAGGTTAGATTATTTCGTACCAAACTAGGGCTTTTACTTAAGAGATATGAATTGCTAATAGTTGAAATAAAGAATCACAAATATTTAGATAATTCACATAAGGATATACTTTTTAGAGAACTATTTGACAACCAAATACTTAATTACATATTTGGGCTTCAGTACATCGAAAGCGATAAAGAACTAATGGAAATAGTTGAAAATTTATATATTGCCTTTATGCCTTACTCAAAAGAAATGTTGCCTTTTTTTGATGACACATTTTATGATTTAAGAAAGCTTGTCACCGAGAATGTAGAATTTAAAAAATACCTTGAAGGTAACGATAAGTAGCAATAGACAAACTTCGTGTATATTTCCTGTCAGCGGGGCGTAAGAGCCCAGCGCTAATAGCCCCTGCCCGGCATTCTCCCTCCTCTCGCGAGTGCGCGGCGTTGGCTGTGCGGCCGAGCACTGTGCCCCGCTGACAGGTCGCCAGCTAACCATTTGAATATTCCCTCTGCTCCCGCAAGCAATTTTCGCTGCCCCGTTGCTCCCGCAAGCAATTTTCGCTGCCGCAAGCCTCCCGGCTTGTGGCCCGCACGCAAAGTAGCCATCAGAGATAATGACCATGCAATGTTTCTCTAATCAACGGAATTAGCATAGTTTGTTACCTGTCAACGGGCCACAAGCCGGGAGGCTTGCGGCAGCGGCGGACTAACTATTTATTTTAAACTTATAATTACAAGCCTTGCATTTAAACTCGGTGCCATTTCTAATTCCGTTAAAAATGCTTAGAACGCCCAACGCTGCAAAGATGATCGGTATTGTGTAAGAATTCGAAAAAAAATAAAAAACAACAAAGCCTCCAAATAAACAACTGAGGCCAAATATAATGGCTCCTAATCTAAAACTTTCGATTTTATAACTTTTGCACTCAGGGCATTGTATTTGTTTTTCCATTTTTATTTTGGTTCTCGCATTTAGGTTTTTTTAACTAATCTTTTCTCAAAGTTTAGGAATATCAATTATACAGAAAATAATTTAAACAAATAGAGAATCGCGACTGCTTGATAGCTTACTCGTATGCCGTTGACAGTGCCAGAATAAGGAAATATGTCCCCCCCCTGCTCCCGCAAGCAATTTTTCGCTGCCGCAAGCCTCCCGGCTTGTGGCCCGCTGACAGGTGACCCGCTTGACAGGTAACCAATTACCAGGCAAATTTACCAGCCGTTTGCTTGAGTTTAAAGAATATATTACCTTTAACCATGAGCCGTAATTACAAATTCGCCGATCCCGAAGGTTTATATTTTGTAAGTTTTGCAACCGTTCACTGGATAGACGTGTCTGTCCGGCGCGTATATTTTGATTGCCTGGTTGACAACCTTAACCATTGCGTGGACACAAAAGGCATGGAGATTTTTGCATGGTGCATTATGCCGAGTCATATGCATTTGGTTTTTAGGTCGCTGACAGAAAAACCGGAAGATTTGATCGGTGGTTTTAAATCGGTTACGGCAAGGAAGCTGATCAAACTGATTGAAGAAAACCCACAGGAAAGCCGCCGCGAATGGATGCTGAACGCTTTCAGGAAGGCCGGTGCGGCCAATTCCAATAATTCCAAAAACCAGTTCTGGCAGCAGCATAATCATCCAATTGAACTATGGAGCCTGCCTGTGATACAGCAAAAAATTGATTATACGCATGAAAACCCGGTTATCGCCGGTTTTGTAGAGAATGACTACGAATACCTTTATAGCAGTGCACGGGATTATTGCGGCATTAAGGGGCTGGTGAAGGTGATAATAGATTAACCGCTGGTTTAACAAGCGTAGTGGCTACTTAGCATGCGGGCCATCCCGATGAACCGGGACGGCAGCTAAAATTGCTTGCGGGAGCATTCCCGCCAGACAAGGAGTATGCAGCGTTGCACTGTGCGGTGGCGTACATCGTGCGCCGCTGACAGGTAGCCCATCAGTCATTTGGATGTTCTTTGAATGATGTAAATAATTATTATTTTTAGAAGGGGCAAAAAGGCATAGTTTGCTTCCCCAACGATACATGGACGTTAGCAGCTGTTTTGGACCAGGCCCCACAATGCGACAATCACTATTAATCATATTCATATTGGCAACTTTTAACGCCTACTCACAAAAGTTGGACATCACAACTTTAGATAAATCAAAGATCCAGGCTACCCTTTTAGACAGTACGCTAAAGGTTAAGCTATTAACACAATTCAATGGCCGTCGAGCCGATCTCCTTCGCAAAAAGTGGACAGCAAGATCATTTCTTCTTTCTGACGGGAAAGTTCTAATTGAGTTTTATGACAAACAAGCCATGCTTATCGACAACGTGAACGACTTCAGGAAGTTAGACAGAATCAGGTTTGTAAAAAACACAGTTGACTTTCTTAAAAAGAATATATCCTATAAAATTGAATTAAACTTTGAAGCTGGCGACAGTATTGTACGAAACGAAAAGCCAAACAGGTTGACTAACTTGAAAAGTGACATGCCTGAATATTTCGACTTTGAAGTTTACGAATTGAGCACAGGACAAATTCTATTTCTTGACAAATCCAAAAACGCAAAAAACGCAGCCATTTACCCGGACTTAAAAACACTTTCCTCTGATAACAGCACAATAGCAGAACAAGTTTATGGTTCGGAGGACGATGAATATTTAATGAAGAAATTAGCATCCGGTGATGCACTGCCGGATTATGAAATGAACTATTATCTAATTTATCCCAAATATTTGAAGGATTTAATCAAAAATCACAAGCTTACGCTTGTCGAACAAAAAATTTATGTTTCTAACTTCTATGGCAACTTATACAAATCCGAAAACGGTTATTATATTCTTATCGACGAAATAAATCAAAAAAATGGAGCCGGCGATAAAATGGCAATATTAAGCCTTCGTATTTACCAAAGCCTGCAACAAGTTAAAAATGCACAACACAAATATGAAGAGTTTAGCAATAAAGGTGTTACCTCAGAACATTTTTATCAAAAAATTTCGGATAAATATGGGCAAAGATTTCCTGAATATGTTAGCCGGCTTATTGACAGTTTACCAACTTTGCTGAATATTGACAAAGAACAACTTTCTTTTAACAGTGCAGGAATTGACTTAGTGGACGAAGTTCTTAAATGGAACAAGGCAAACTATGATCTTTTAGACAAGTTGTTTCCATCAGTAATTGCTTACTATGGACAATGCTATATCGACTGCAAAAAAGATGGTAAATGGATAATGTATTTGGACAAAGAAAGTAACGTTTGGATTCCGGAGCTAAAGCTTAAAGACGGAAATGCTGCATGGGATTGGATACACTTCTATAAAGATTTTTATGAAGGGCCAATTCCTTTATCGTGGGCTGGCGATTGGGATGGTACGCTCCGGAATATGAATTTACTTAAGTAGTCTTCTTTCGCAAACACCCCTAACCTCGTGCGAGTATCCGGGCCGGGCGGTGCGTTGGAAATACTCGTGCGCCGTTGTCAAGTAACCGGCTAACCATTTGGATGTACTTTAACAGCTAAGTCCCTTACCTATTAACTGGTTTCTCTCTCCACACAGGCACTCGGCGCAGGGTCCTTTCAGACCCTGCGAGGATAAAATGCAGTATTTGTTAAAGCGTACTATTTAATTTTTCTTTAACCATATCCCGGTTTTGCCTTGAAATGGGCACTTTGGCCTGGTCGGTTAAAAGCAATGTGCCACCGTCTTCTCTTAAAAAACTTTTTACAAAATGTAAATTAACCAGGTGCGACTGATGTGTCCGGACAAAATTATGGGGGGTTAACAGTTCGGCAAATTCCTTTAATGTTTTACAAACCAGTACTTTTTCGCCGTTTTGCAGGTAAAACAGGGTGTAATTGTTTGAAGCTTCGCAACGGATAATATTATCCACGCGTACATACATGATCTCTTGCAGGGTGGGCAGGGCTATTTTGGGGATTTCCTTATTTCCTGCTTTGATGTACTCCAGCAGGTTTATGATGTTGTGGTCTTTTTGCTTCGCGATTATTTTCTGCCGGGCTTTTTCAACGGCCAATTTCAACTCGTTAATATTTATAGGTTTCAGCAAGTAATCCAGGGCCGAAAATTTAATGGCCTGTATGCCATACTGATCATAAGCGGTAATAAAAATTATCTCGAAATTTATGCTGTTAAATGCTTTGAGCAGGTCGAATCCCGATTTCCCGGGCATTTGTATATCTAAAAAAATCAGGTCGGGCTTGAAAGCGTTTATAACCTCAATCCCGTTATCTGCATTTATTGCAGTTGCGGCAATACTAATTTCAGGACAGTACTGATTTAATAATAGCCGCAGATTTTCGATATTGTTGGGTTCGTCGTCAATAATTATACTTCGGATATCCATTAGCTGTTATTTATAAGAATAAATTAGTGAGCGTTATAGTTATTGTAGTGCCGGTTTGTTTTGAACCGATACTTAAAATAGCGGGTTGATCAGGATATACCTGGTTTAAAAGTGCAATACGCTCTTCACTTAATTTTAATCCCAGCGAACCCTTTTGTTGCGGAACTGACCTTTTGTCAAACCCCTTACCGTTATCTGTTAATGATAATACCAGGTTATTGCCCTGTTTATTAACCTGCACTTGTATGCTCCCATTTTGCTGCAGCGTGGCCACACCATGCTTTACCGCGTTTTCGACAAAAGGCTGCAACAGCATTGCCGGTATTTCGGTGTTGGCAATGTTGATATCTTCGCCCACCTTAACCTCGTACTGAAAACCAAAACGAAGTTGCTCCATTTGCAGGTAATCTTCCTGTATTTTCAACTCATCTTCCAGGCTAATCAAATCCTGGTCGCCGGTATTCAATACTTTTCGGGTAAGATTGGCAAATAATGCAAGGTAATGATTGGCGGCAGGAATATCGTTCTTATTCATCAGGCCCTGTATAGAAGTTAGGGCATTAAACATAAAATGCGGGTTTAATTGCGAACGGATTGCCATTAGTTTTAAAGTAACACTTTCCTTTTCCTGTATGGATTGTTGTAATTTCCGTTCGTCGCTTATATCGACAATATAATTATTGACAGATAATGCTATTAAAAAGGGAATGGTTATGATATAAGGAAAGTCCATTTTTAGCCATACCGGGAATGAACTTTCACGTATGAAAAATAAATAAAATACCATTATAGCTATCAAGGCACCAAGGGCCAGTAATGTAAACCGGAATTTTTTTCGTACTTTTTTTTTCGATTTTAAAATAAAAGCCTTTCTCTCTTTTTCCGGTAATGACCGCAGCTTTTTAAGGCCCGTAAGACCGAAGAGAACAACCACAATAATCACTACCAATAAAACAATACCCATAAAATAAATGGGGTGTGGCCTGATAAAGGATAACACCGGATTTGTTTGCCATATGTGGGCAAATAAAATAAAAAATAGTAAAAAGCCGCCGCCCATAATCAATGGCTGCAATACTGATAAAAATCTTTTCATAATGTTTTTAAATTTAATAATTACATCACGAAAGTGCCGTAAATATCATCGGCCATCAATGCTTAACGAGCCGCTGGCAGATATGAATTAGAATTTGGTATGATAGTACAACCTGGTGCGAATGCCGCGCGGCACTGTACGGTGGCGTACTGTGCCGCGTGGCCTCTGTTGGTTTTGTCATTATAGGTGTTCGGAAGATCAACAAGGGCGGAGACTGGCTGGTGTCAGTCTGTGAAAATTGTCATGACGCTATACATAATTAAACAATCATAGCATTAACAGAATTAATTGATTAATTTTGAATAAGATTAACGTTATGGAAACTTTAACTATACAGGTTACTAATCAAAATGCATATAGTTTGTTAAATGAATTGGAAAAATTGCATTTGATTAAAGTTTTAAAAAAGGAAAGCGCTTCTTCGCAAAAACTATCAGACAGGTTTGCCGGCAAATTACCCCTGGATGCAGCCAAGAAATTACAGGATCACATTAAGCAGGGCCGCGACGAATGGGATATGTAATAGACAGCAACGCGGTTATTGATTATTTGAGCGGCCAACTTCCACGGAATGCAATGTCATTCATGAATGGCGTGATCAATGAAACGCCGATAATTTCTATCATGACGCAAATCGAGGTGTTAGGTTTCAATAATCCTCCTGAAATTGAAACCTTTCTGAACGAATTCATCGATTCATCCTTGATAATTCCACTTAATGATGATGTTGTGAAAACAACTATTGCAATAAGAAAGAAAAATAAGATAAAAACCCCGGACGCAATTATCGCCGCGACGGCGATAGTTTTAGATTATCCACTTATTACGCGAAATACGAGCGATTTTAAAAAATTGGATGGCTTAGAGATTATTGATCCGTGGTCTATATAATTTCACCCCGCATGTTGGCTAACTTAGCATGCGGCCTACTATACCTTCTTTCTAAACATAGTGAGGCCATTGCCAAAGTAAAGCTGGAGGGCTGGCGCAGCCCCTTGTTGCTGACCGAATTAACTTGTATGTTTTCATCGAATTGGTAATACCCGGGCGAGATATAAAGCAATTTAATTGTGCGGTTTCCTCTTTGCGCATTATCGCAGTATAAGGCGCCATCTTTTACATAAATCTTTATCCCGCTCTCGTAAGCGCCCAGCCAGGCTTGCACAGCTGCGGGGTCAACCGGTTTGTCCACAGCTTTACGCTGTTTGGCGATCCATGAATCGGGGAATATGATGGAAGTGATCGCGTCCAGTGATGTATCCGCTTTAAGCGCAATGTCCGGAATAACCCCAACCCCTTCCCATTCGGTACCGGTATGGATATTATACGTATAGGCATTGGGGATACCCGCCATGAAGCCATGGCCCAAAAAGAACCGGTCGGCAGAGTGGGAGCCGCCGGCAGTTTTTTCTCCGGCTACAATGGCCCTTTTTGCGGCCTGCATGGCGTAAGCAAAATTTTCGCCCGCCGAAAACGTATTAGTGCTGGTTAATATAAAAACCGGCATTCGCAGCACAAGCCCGCCGGTAGCTGTTGGGTCAGTCCAGCCTTTGGCGGTGTCGCGTTTGCTGGGCGTGATGATGTCATTCATCCGTGTCTTTTCCGGAAAGAAATAACTTTCTATCTGTGTGATCATGGCCTCGTTGCCGCCATGGTTTTCGCGCAGGTCGATGATCAGCGCCTGGGTGTGCTGTACAAAGCGAAAGGCTGCCGTAATGGTTTCTTTGGCGGCCGGGCTAACGGGCATAAACCCGGTAAATTTTACATAGCCCACGTTGCCGGATAAGATATCGGAAGCTGTGAACGCGAAATTATTTGCCAGCAGGTTGGCATTTTCAAGCGAATCCATATACCGGTCGGGCGCGGGTTTGTCCCCCGTACCCGTTTGCGGCACTGAGGGATTGAAATCGAAATGCATATGCTGGTCGGGGCAGACTTTTTGCAGGTCGTTCCAGATCGTGTCAGCAAACGTTTGCGGGTCTTTAATATCGCGGTAGGCGCCTTTAGCCATTTGCCCGTGAAGGTATTTGCTCATAAGCCTGGCTTTATCTGCGGATACATAATTGGCTATCAAAGCTTTGGAGAGCGTGTCGATCACGGATTTTGTTAGTTCAGGGGTCATTGTTACAGGGGCAGCCGACTGCTGTTGCTGTGCCATGCACGACATGGAAACCGCCAATAGCAATAGTAGTAGTAATTTTTTCATGGCTTTTATGGGTTTAGCAGGTGATAGTTTATACGAAGTAACGAAACAAAATGCAACAATGATGCATTTAAAAAATATTTTCAGTTTAGCTCGTGCCTAATTGGTATAAACCTTACCATTAAAATTTAAAAGTTTGTTGGGCTAACTGTCAGCGGGCACGGATATACTGCGCTTTTGGCCTTTGTGCTGCATATTCGTCTGAGAAGCAAATCAAATTGTCGCACAAATATAAAATACTGCTTTGTCATTCAACGGAGTGAAGAATCTTCTTCACCCTGCAATAGCCTGGGTGCATAGTTCGCTATGTTTATCGCAGAAGATTCCTCGCTTCGCTACCCATGACATGTTATCCGATTTGTCATTGCGAGGCACGAAGCAATCGCGAACTTGCAGAGCGGTCATGCATAGTTCGCGATTGCCGCGTTCGTTCCTCACTCGCAATGACAAAGTTTTTTTATGTCATTCCTCCTTCAGAATTTCTCGAAATTTTATAACTCAGGATGACAAAATAAAAACCAGTTACAATCGTATTACGCTACAGTTTGATTTGCACCTGTTGCTCATTACCGATGAGCCAAGTAGAGCCTCATTTATATTTCAACGTCATTTTTTTGCCCGGCCAATAAAACCAGCTATCCTCAATAATAAATTTGGCAAGCCATTTTTTGACTCCGGGAATGTCGCCGGCACCGGCAAAAGCAAAAGTCCGCTTGTATTTTCCTTGCCCCTCAAAATATTCGAAGCCGGCAGCTTTCAAGGGCTGCGGGATCCGGCCTTCGACAATAAAATCGGGCTCATCTTCATAGCTGATGCCTTTAAGCGTTACCGTCAATGTTTTTTTCTGGATACGGAAAGTGAGGCGAAGATGAAGATCATCCTCTTCGCCCATTACCAACTGAAATGAGCGGCACCGTTTCTCGTACAAAGCCAAAAAGGCTTCATCTATAAAATGTGTCTGCGGATAAGATTGCACCGCCGGCAGGTCAATTAGCTGCTGCAACTGCATTTCTAACTCTTTTACTTTCTCATCATTCCATTTTCCCATTCGTTCGCGCAATTGCGGACTCCATTTTTCCATAAAATCGCCTCTTCTCCAATGTTTAATTCGCCGCTTCAGGTCTTCTTTTTGCTCAAAATATGG
>Ga0207026_1035_pt2 | contig 27784 bp, 18 predicted proteins | sample Alteio_BWMinCont_42_FD_153274 | JGI IMG/M metagenome (GOLD analysis project Ga0207026, IMG submission 153274) | Enriched cells from forest soil in Barre Woods Harvard Forest LTER site, Petersham, Massachusetts, United States -... | ecosystem: Environmental > Terrestrial > Soil > Temperate forest >...
CATTCATGCCGATGCGATTGCACGGTTGGCGATCGCTTGAGATGCTTCTACCGGAACCATCTGTTCTGGTTCTCATAACCGGCTCCCCAACAGACGGATCACCAGCACGCCGGCGGTGAGCGGCATAGAAGGAATCGGATTGTCGTTCTCCCGTACCGGAACTACCTCGAGACCCGCCAACTTGCTGCCGGCACGATCAACCCGCTACTTGGCGCTGTTCGTCGCTTGCGTACGAGGCTGCAGACAGCGGCCTTCTCAGCTCCGACCTTGCGGCCGGTATTCGTCGCGTTAAAAACGTCAAGAAACTGGGGGTGCTCTTTGGAAACTGGCTGACAGCCGAGCAGAGCCAGGCTCTTTGGCAAGCGCTCGACAACAATCGCATGAAAGGAAAGCGGGATCGGGCTCTTCTTGCCTACTCTTGGCATGCGGTCTGAGACGGCATGAGGCGGTAAGCCTGAGACTCGACCACCTTCAACAATGGGAAGAGCACTGGGCCATTGTCGATCTGTTGGGGAAGGGAGGGCATATCCGAACAGTCCCAGGTTCAAATTGGGTCATTACGGAATTGAATGACTGATTGAAAGCTGCAGAAATCGACCGAGGAAGGATCTTCCGCAAAGTTACGAAGATGGGGCCGCATCTGGGGTGAAAGCATGACAGAGAAAGTTGTCTGACATGTCGTGAAGGAATGCGCGAAAAGGATCGGCGTCGCAAAACTGGCGCCTCATGACCTTCGCCGCACATGCGCAAAGCTGTGTCAGGCTTCAGGAGGTGAGTTGGAACAGATCCGGTTTCTGCTGGGCCGTGTTTCGGTCCAGACTACCGAGCGATATCTGGACTGCAAGCGCGCCGATTCGGTCGGCAGTCAATGATCGCATTGGGATCGAACCGAAGCCTTGAACTGACCGGAATTGCGATAAAGAATCGGAAGTATTTGAAGTGATCGTGAATGTGCCATGCGGTTGCGTGTCTGATCCGATCAATGAAACTCGCCGATATTGCGCATTTGCAGTCAGACCAAAGTTCCTTTTCCTTTAGCAACCTAGCCCCAAAAATGTACGACGCCACGCCAGCACTAGTAGTCGTAGAGGTGCTCTACCTTAAGCCCCTGGTGCTCAAGCATGGGCAAAACAGTGTTCAGTTCGGCGACGCGGCACAATAGAACATTGCGCGTGTTGCTTGGGCTGGCGAGCAAAGGCTGAGCTATGAGCAATTGGAGATTGGGCATGCTGTTCGTCCACGAGACTGGCGCAATAGCGGAGATGACGATTATTTCGTTGCCCGCGATCTGGTGGAAACGGACGCCGTCACGGATCAGACCTAGCGCCGCTGTCGTGAATTCCTGGTAGCGGGGAATTTCCACGATGGCTTGATTGTTTCCAAGGTCTCGGATAATCCTGATACGCGTCATCCTGGAGAAAATGAGCGTTTTGTCTGCGGATGGAAACTCGATCCACGCGGCGGTAGTTGTGTCTTCGAATCCGTACGTAGCATGCGTCGCGAGTTCGACGAGTTCGCAGTAAACCGCTTCAACCGAGTAATCGAGAGTGAGCCACGCACGGCGTTCGATGACGCGAACAAGGTGAGCAGTGCGGAAGGGAGTGTCGTTCCACAAGCCACGCAGTGCGTGCGCAAACGAGAACTCATAGAACGGGCGGACGTGAACGAAGGCTGCATAGCTCTCTGCCACTTGGGCGGCATAGCCATCTTCAGCCACGGGCTCATGATGGCTTGTCCTCTCGCTCAGTCGGCCTACAGTTTCCTCGTACAGGCCTTTAATGGCGTACTCCACCGAAAAGGAGGAGCCGATGACGGCAAGCATGATGTGGTCGCCGGTCGGAAATGGATAGTTAGCGCGAGTCGCCGAGTAAACGCAACAGTAAGCTTGCCAGAATTGGCCGATGTCGCCGAAGTAAGAGTAGCCGGAAGGAAGATGATTGCGTTGAAAATCGGCCTTCGCCTGATAGCTCCATACGATGTACCACTCTGGGTACGTATAGAAGGTATCCACCTCGGGGCGCGCGTAGTTGGCAAGGCCAGCGGCTTGAGCAGGATGACGGAGAGCCTCAGGAGTGGAGCTGAAGAGCAGCCTTCTCGGACGGCAGTGAACGATGAATGAAATGACCGCCAGGATAGCGATGACGGCGACGCACGTCAGCAGGAGCAGGACCCGTCGAACGATTTTAGGCGCGCGCAATCGTTGCGTCCGCGCTGTGTTTGCCCACGTTGACTGCGATGAGGAATGCCGCTGTGGAAACCACAATATGTGGCATGTTTACGAGGAGATTAGTGACGGGAGAGATGAGTTGCAGATGCCGAATGGCGTAGACGATGACGTCAGCCGCATAAAAGAATCCCAGAAACCAGAAGTAAACTCGTGAGACTCGGGGGCCTGAGAATCCACTGATCAAAGCAAGGAGACCCAAGCCAAGGTGGCCTACATCGACAAAGGTGGTCATGGAAAACAGACCGAACATTTTTCCGTTGGAGTCCATGATGCCCGGAACGTAGTCGAGTGAATAAACAAAAAGAAATAGCAATGCGAATCCGAAGGCGCATTTCTGGATTGTGGTGAAGCTTCGGGTCATGGCGATCATTCTAATGCAGAAATGTAAAAGCCAAGGGATATACTTTGGGCCATGCATGGTATTGGTCGTTGGGCTCGTCGGATTTCGCTTGCAGCGCAGCTCGCTGTAGGCATTGGATGTATTGGGCTGGCAGCGCACGCAAGCTGGGCGCAGGCCTTACCGGACAGTTCGCCCGAAATCGTACTGCACGCCGTTCATGACGCCCTGTTCGCCTCGTTTCTTCCGGTCAATGATCTTCCCAATGATCCCAAGACTGCCCGGTTGTTGATGGCGGCCCGCGATGGTATCTGGCACGAAGCGGAACGTTCGGATGGATTTCGACAACTCCTGCTGCCCTTTACTGATTTGCGCGGCTTTGGAAACGCGTGCAGGATTGCGCCGGTCGTCCAGGGTGCTGGCGGAACGTCGTTTGATGCGCTCGATAATACGCAACGGCAGCGGGTGCTCTCGTTAATGCAACACTGTGAGGAGAACGCACCTCGACGACTGGCGGCGACAGCGCGCAACTTCTATATCGTGAAAGGCTACGGAGCGGTACAGGAAGAGCTAACTGGCGTGAAGGTGAACCTCTATGCGCCGGAAGAGTATTTGAAGGCGCATGCGCCACACCTGGCGCCCACGCGACTGATCTACGACAGCGAAAAGAAGGAGATTACCGAGATCGACGGGCACGCGATCGACGTTGTGATTGTGGGAAGTGGCCCGGCGGGATCGGTATTGGCGCATGAGTTGCGGAAAGGTGGAAAGCGCGTGCTGCTGTTGGAGCGCGGATCGTTTGTCGTCCCAGGGTCTATGGAGACTAGGCTGATCGACGATCTGATCGACACACGCACGTCCATGGATGGGACGATACGCATACGAAACGGCATGGCGGTTGGCGGTGGGTCTCAGGTCAACGTGGACCTGTGCTTCGCGCCTACAACGGAAGCAATCCGCACGAAGATCGAAGGGTGGCGCAAGGCGGGTCAGATTGCACCGGATGAATTCATGCAGACGGAGTTGGCGCATGAGTATGAGTGGGTGAAGAGCGCGATTGGGACCAGGAATCTGACGGAGCAGGAGATCAATCTAAACAACCGGGCGCTGTGGGACGGAGCCAGATTATCGGGGCTGCACCCCAAGCTCTACAGCTTGAATACCTACGCACCTGGGGCATCTCCTTCGCCTGTAACAGACAAGCGTTCGGCTGAGAGCGAACTGCTGATTGCAGCGCTCGAAGACAAGACGAACCCTCTGGGTATGATTCCGGATGCGGATGTGAGGCGTGTGCTGTTTGAGCAGAACGGAAGCCAACAACGCGCAGTTGGCGTGGAAGTACAGATGAGGGCAGCCATGCCGGGAAATGGCGTAATTGCAGACCCAAACGGGCTGAAGCTACTTCTGGGAGAAACTTTTAAAGTGCGCGCTAAGACCGTGATTCTATCCGCCGGCGCTCTGGGTTCGCCGATTGTGTTGTTACGGAGCGGAGTCAAGAATGATTGGATTGGCCGCGGGGTTGTGCTACATCCGTCGATGCCGATCATGGGACGCTTCGACCACCACATTGACGCACTTACGGGAACGGAGGCATCGGTCTACGTCGATGACCGATTGGTGGATCGAGGGTATGCAATGGAGTCGATGGCAGACCAACCGCTCTATGCAGCGCTGATGAGTCCGGGGCCCGCGCTCCATACCCTTGAGATGATCGAGTCCTTCCGCGACCTGGCAGGCTTTGGAGTCATGTTGATCGATACGCCCCAGCCGGACAATCGTATTGTGCTCGACAAGAATGGTTCGACTCAGATCGACTACACCCTCTCTGAGCCGGACAAGAAGCGGTTTTCGGAGGGCATAGCGGAGGCTATCCGCGTCATGTTCAAGGCAGGAGCGAAAGAGGTTTACCTGCCGACTACAGAAGATATTCTCGGAAACGGAGCGGGAGAGCCAAAACACGGTTCCGAGACAGGTATGCAGCCCCAGGTGCTGACATCTCCAGATCAGGCGGGATTGGTCGAGAAAAACCTCCGCTTCATCTCAAACGAATCCATCGTTACATCCGCGCATATGCAAGCGACGGATAAGATGGGCGCGAGCCCGAACAACAGTGTGATTGGCCAGGATTTCCACGTTTGGGGAACTGAGGGACTCTATGTGGTCGACGGGAGCATCTTCCCGACTTCCGTAGGTGCGAACCCAATGCAAAGCATCTATACCATTGCGAAGATTTTTGCAGATAGCTGGAATCGTCAAAACTAACGAGTCCATGCGTTCGCATCAAGCCAAGGACAGGAATAAGCCTTACGATGTTGAGTTGCGTTCCGAATAAATCAAATTCAAAGAGGTACATAGAACGGATGAACACCAACCGCAAGGAAAGATTGTCGGTTGATGCAATCCGCCAAGGCGCAAAGCGAGCGTTTGAGAGTCAAATTCCGGCATTCTGATCGGTTAACCGCTCAACCTGAGATAACGCGGTTTTCGGCCTTCTCACATAGGGCCTTGGCAGGTTCGGGGGTGGTTGAGGAAAGTTGGCCGACCAACCAGACATATCGGAGGCTCGACACAAATGATTTGTCTTTTCCCCAAAGAACTGCTGACCTTAAGCTGGATTTAATGAGGAGCTTCTAGATTGGTAGAGAGATCTGATTTCAGGAGCCCCTCAGAAATGCGACATGCGAAACATCTCAGCACACTTTCAGGATTCCTCTTCTACGCTTCCATCGCGCTCTACTCCGCTCAAGCACAATCTGGGTGGCATCTGGAAAAGACCATTCCGGTAGGCGGAATGGGAGGCATGGACTATCTCACCGTCGATCCTGCGACACACCGCCTATACGTTCCGCGCAGCACTCACACGATGGTGATTGACGCCAATTCCGGCAAGACCCTCGGGGATATTCCGGGCCAGCAAAAAGCTCACGGAGTTGCCTTGGTTCCGAAGCTGAATCGAGGCTTTATCACCGATGGCGGGGGCAATGGCTCCATTACCGTCTTCGATCTCAAGACCAACACTGCGCTTGGCGTGATTGCCGCAGTACCGGATGCAGATGGCATCATCTACGACCCGGGCACCGACCGCATCCTGGTCAGTGCCGGAGACAGCAATAGTCTGATCACCTTCAAGCCCGAGATCGATCCGAAATCCGGCAAGATCGAAGCGCCGATCCCGCTAGGCGGCGCGCCCGAATTCCTGGCTGCCGATGGTGCGGGCAGGGTGTATGTCAATCTGGAAGACAAGGACACAGTGGCCGTGGTCGATCTTTCTACGCGTCAAGTGATTGCTCGCTGGCCTGTCTCGCCCGGCGGTTCACCGGTTGGAATGGCCATTGATAAGCAGCGCCACACCTTGCTCATCGGCTGCCGCAAGCCACAAAAAATGATCGTGATGAGCACTGAAAATGGCAGCGTGCTTGGCGATCTGCCCATCGGCGCGGGCGTGGACGCGACCAAAGTTGCGGGCAAAGAAGCTTTCGCCAGCAGCGGAGATGGTACGCTCGCAGTCGTCAGCCAATCCTCTGATGGCAAATACGAAGTTCAGTCCGTGAAAACTGAACGCGGGGCCAAAACCATGGACTTCGACTCGGCGACCGGCAAGATTTATCTCCCCACCTTTGACTTTGAAGAACCAAAGCCCGGCGTCACTGGACGCCCTAAAGCAGTGCCCGGTACCTTCAAAATCCTTGTTGTTTCCCGTTAGCAAAATGCCCAGCAGATCGTGGGATTCACGGATGTAGGGTTCTTATTCTCTTCATTTCTTGAGAGCCTATCCCCTGCCAATCGTCGGCGACCTGCCGGGCATTGACTCGGCACTCGCCCCGGGCAGAGAGTTTGCCAGTTCGGCGTGAAGATCCACGAATTTCCGAGTTCGGGGCGGTTTACCGCCCAACCGGAGATTGAGGCACCCGGAAGGCGCCTACTACCTCGACTGGAACAAAAACAGAAAAGGCCGATTCTACGCTCGCCGACGGCTAGTGCTGAGGCTCCTCAATGGTGAGAATCTGGTCAGCGGCAACATTGTGCAACACCTGACGGATCCCGCTTGGCCAACGGATTTCAATATCTTTGATCCGCTGGGTACCACCCAGGCCAAAGTGCACCCGATTGTCACTCGAGGACGTGTAACCTACCGCTGTCGTCACTTCATTCCACTGCTGCCGTCCATCTTCACTTGTAATGTGAATCTGTGCTCCGATTCCCATGCGATTGCTTTTGGTTCCTATAAGTTTCAGAAGGATCCAGTGATTGCCGGTATTGGAAATATTGCGAAGAAGCTTGACCTGTCCATTGAGCACAGTCACCACAGCATCAATGCGTCCATCATTGAATAGATCGCCAAATGCAACTCCGCGGTGGGGAGCTTCGAGTTGGAAATCGGGCCCAGCCGTTGCGCCTACATCTGCGAATTTTCCATTGCCCAGGTTACGGAACAGTGAATTAGGCTCAGGATATTTCCGACTCGGGGTCACCACGCTAACGTTATCAAGCACGTTGGCCCGCGCTACAAAAAGATCCTTCCATCCGTCGTTATCAAAATCGAAAATGCCATTACCCCATCCCGACATCTCGTTGGTCGATTGCAGTCCGCTCCTGCGAGTCGCGTCATCGAAATCTCCGCTCCCACCGTTGATCAACAGGGGAAACATTTGGTGCTCTACGGCCGTATACCAGATATCGGGCAGCCCATCATTGTTTGTATCCCGAAAATCCGATCCCATTCCTGAAAGCGTGAACCCCTCTGGTGAGTACGCCACGCCCGCCGTTGACCCAACTTCTTCGAATTTCTTGCCGTGAAGGTTATGGAAGAGGAATGCCGGAGTTGTATCGTTCGCCACGAAGGCGTCCAGAAATCCGTCGCCGTCATAGTCCGCAAAGGATACACTCATACCCTTACCCATATGTGCCGCGATCCCCGTCTCCTGCGAAACGTCTGTGAAGGTCCCATCGCCATTATTGCGGTACAAGGTGTTGTGAAGAGATGTGTAATTTTTGGGATGACAATAGGCCCGCACTCCATCCTTCAGCATGCAAACCGGATCCTTGTTTACCTCCCAACCGCAGTAATTCACCACAAACAGATCCAGGAGACCATCGTTGTTGTAATCGAACCAACCCGCTCCGACAGACCACATTTTCTTTCCATTCATCTCGGCGCCGCTCAGCCCAGCCTTCGCGGTTACGTCGGTAAATGTGCCGTCACCGTTGTTGTGAAACAGTTGGTTTCCTGTAACGTTCGCTAGGAATATGTCCGGCCTCCCGTCGTTGTCATAGTCACCAACGGCAACGCCCATTCCGTAGCCGGCACCCGCAACCCCTGCACGCTCGGTCACATCGGTAAATGTGCCGTCGTGATTATTTCGATACAGGCGGTTCCAATATGCCGGAGATTCTTTCTGCAGTGAAGGTATGACCGCGCCGTTCACCAGATAGATATCCAGCCACCCATCTCCGTCATAGTCGATTAGCGCAACTCCGGCAACCATGGTTTCTATCTGATTCTTGTTTGCAGTCGGGGAGTTTTGAGTCGTGAAGCGCAGGCCTGCTTTGGCAGCAATGTCCTCGAACCGGATGGTCCCCGAATTGCCCGATGTTTGTGCCGAGGCATTCGACTTGACCAAAGCGGGAGTCAGCGCGACCGTGGCGACCAGACTGACGGCATGTATCACGGTTAAGAAACGCATGATGAGTGAATGGGCCAGATGGTTCGTCTGCCGAGACGTTTCCGCAATCCGGTGCTTCAAAATGATATCCCACCTCTGGCGAATAGAGCGGGTTTCTCTCGCTCAGTGACGCGTTTCCGCTCCTGCGACCTAGCGGGTATTGTGCCTTATCTCTATTGTGGCCTTTCAGAGCCTTGCCCAGAAGTGAGACTGCGGTGAATGGAGAATTCCTTTTCTGCTTCCTCTTTGTGCCCGGATCTCTGGAGTGCCGTAGCAAGCGCGTGGTGGACCTCCGGATTTCCCGGCGTGAGGCGCTCCGCGCTGCGCAGGGGGGTAACTGCCTCTTCATATTTTTTCAAACTCACGAGACAAAGCCCATTGCCGAGATAAGCCTCCGCAAAATTGGGATTGAACTTTATCGCCTCAGAGAATTGTGGAATTGCCTCCTCGCATTTCTCATTGGTACGGGCAAGTTCTCCCAAAATGTAGTGTGCGCCAGCATTACTCGGATCGATCGCAATTTCCTTGAGGAACTCTTGCCTGGCACGTTCCGGGGCGTCAGGCCCCGCATCCGGTCGCGAGAGAAGCAGCCTGCCCAACAAGAAGTGGATGCCGCGAACGTTCGGGTCTTTTTGGATTATCGCTTCGTACTCAAGCTGAGCAGTTTCCCACTTACCCTGCATTTCGAGGGCTTCAGCGTTCAACTTATGCGCCGCAATGGATTGCGGAGCATCGCGACCAAGATCCTGGGCTGTTCGCGTTGATAGGTCGGAATAGGCGTGGACGATAACAAAGAGCACGTCCGGGTCCTTGCGAAATTGCCTGGTCAACAACCGGATGAACTCATCAGTCGAGTCACGGTCATCTATGGCCAGGGAACAGCGAACGCCGAGCACGCCAGCCTGTTTCCGCACCTCAGCGGAGACGGTGGCCGCCATTGCATGTTTCAGTGCAGAGATGCTTTCGCCGCAGCGTCCCTGCTCCGCCAGACTGATTGCTTTCTCGGGAGTTAGAACAGGTCGCGAACTGGGAGCTGAGGATTGCTGAGCGAGCAGGATCGACCCGTGCCAAAAACAGCCCAGTAAGGCGGGAATTGCCGCGGCTTTCACCAAGTATCTACACATCTGAAAGTGAATTTCGAAGATCCCTCTCTGAAGAGTAACGTAAATGATGCAGGCCGAGGTGTTGGCCTGCATCATTTACGTGTTCAATTTTCAGTAAGTTCAGTAATAGAGTTTCAGCGCCAACTGTATGTTTCTTGGGGGCTGGGCACTGGTAATCTGTCCCATCGTGGATCCCAACCCCATGTTAGGTGCGTTGAATTGGACATGGTTGAAAGTATTGATGAAGTCGGCTCTGAACTGCAACCGGAACTGCTCCCTGATGGGGAAGTCCTTATGCAGACTCATGTCGACATCCGTATACCGGGGCGAACGCAGGCCGCCGAGTTGCGGTGAGCAGTCGCCAAAGGTGCCAACCGCCGGGTTGGTGAATTGTCCAGTGTTGTTGAACCACTGAACGCCTATTCCCGGTATCGCTGACTTTGTAATCGACGGGATACCGCTGCAGTCTGCTCGCGGTCCGCGCCCGAATGTACCAGACTCATCCTGGGCTCCATTCACCGGCATTGGCCAGCCCGTATGGAAAGAGACGATGGGGCTAACCGTCCACCCACCAATCACTTCATTGACAGCCCCGTTGACGTTGTTACCCAACATCTTTCCGCGCCCAAAGGGGAGGTCGTAAACTGCGTAGGATGAAATGACATGAGTGGCATCGTAGTAGCACGGCGCCCATTCCGATCGCTGATCGTAGACGTTCTGCCAGTAGGCTGAGGCACTCAGAGCGTTGTTCCACGCGCCGTAATAACCTGTGCTGTCAGACATGCACTTGGAGAACGTATACGAGACTTGATACTGCAAACCATGACTGATTTCTTTCTGCAGCACGGCTTGCAGCGAGTTGTATTGCATGTTGCCATTGGATTTGGTGCCTGAAACAGTCGCGCCCTCGCCGCCTTGAGCGGGGTTGCCCAACACACTGTAGAGCGTAGGATTGGCTGCGAAATAGGGGCTGGATGCTGTACAAGGCGGAGTGCCACAAGACGAATTCGGCTCGAGCACCCTCTGCGCAAAGTCGAACGGCACCATCAAGTGAGTTCCCTTCTGCCCTACGTATCCGACTTGAACCGTGGTATTACCGCCAAATTGATGTTGGATCGTCAGGTTGTATTCATCTGCGATCGCAGGTTGCACTTTGGGATCCCAAACCCGAAGGAAGGCTTGAGCGTAGCAAGCATAATCTGGGGCAGCGCAAGAGGCGGCCGAAGCCGAACCCGCAATCCCATCGGTTGTATTTGTCAGAGGCAGTGAAGTGTTGTTGTAGATGGCGTTGACTTCCGCCGGAGTGAAAGGTGGATTGAGTGGCAAACGAAGGTTCGTGCCTGTACCCTCCAGATACGACGAAATTGAAAACGCGCCACGGATCACCGTCCTCTTGCCCAACATCGCCGGAGTCCACGCAAATCCGACGCGCGGCTGGAAGTCCCTGCCACCATAGAATCCATCGTAGAGGGCACGACTGGCTCCGTTCTTGCCGGCGAGGTCCATATTTCCCGTAGTAAAGTTGTAATTCGCCTGCTGGTCGTTGGTTTCCACCCAGGGCGTGTGCGCATCGTACCTCAGACCGAGATTCAAGGTCAGGTTATCCGTGAGCCGCCAGGTGTCTTCCACATAGAACCCGATGAGGTTGCTGGATTGCTCCCAGGTCTTTCCGGTACTTACGCCGCGACCATATTGATAATCGAGACCGAGGACAAAATCGGCGCCCCCATCGCCTCCAGTAGCTCCGACGGCGGAACTGGTAAACCTTCCGTCGAAGTCCATGAGACCCAGTTGACCGTTGTTACCGGCGTAGAACGTCTTGATGATCTGACGGAATAATTGACCACCAAACTTGAAGTTATGCCGTCCGTGGTTCCAGGTCACCCCATCCTCGAACTGCCATACGTGGTCATCGAAGCTCTGGGTCTGCTCCGAGGCGCCAATACTGGTCACAGCTGAATTGCTGAAGGTGAGAGAAAGCAAGCCAGGGAGACTTCCCGGGTTGCCGTTCCCGATGCCCAGCGTGTTGCCAAACTGCCCGACGCCGGATGCCCAGGCGTTGCCACTATTCAGCGTGATATGGCTCCAACCAATGCGGGCATCGTTCACCAAATTGCTTCCTATCGTGCGACTCCAATCGCCAACCGTGTTGTAAATTGGCGTCGTCGCATAGCTATCGGACAACAACTCCTGCGAATTGAAGGATGGGTTGTCCTGATAGGCCCTGGTGAAGCGATAGGAAATATTATCTTTTTGTGAAGCCCTGAAGTCTATCTTGAGATCGCCTTGAACTTCATTGAAGGCCGAATTACTTGTATTCACCGCATTATTTTGCAGCGCGCTGTTGACCGGAGACGGATACAGATTTGATGCAAACAGAGCGGCCGCTACCGGGCTGATCATGACACTTGGAATTACGTTGTTCGGAAAGGGCTGGCGAATCGCGGCGGGTGTCGATGAGGAATTGCATGGCGCGGTAAAAGATGCGCACGGGTTGTATAGCTGACCGGCCCCCGAGCAGACTCCACCACTAGAAAAAGTGCCTTGACAAAGGGCGCCGAAATCGCCGCCGCGCTCTGCAGCAGTAAAGACGGTGTTGGCACCCGACGAGCTTGGAATATCAAATCGCTGATCCTGAAAGTCGGCAAAGAAAAACAACCTATTTTTGATAATCGGCCCACCGGCAGTACCGCCAAACATATTCCACCGCAGCTTAGCCTTAGGAAGCACAGGACTGACCAGGTTATTCGACCAGCTATTCGCGTTTAGAACGTCGTTGCGGAAAAACTCCCAAACATCGCCGTGAAACGCATTGGTGCCGGACTTGATGGTCGCGTTGACGATTCCGCCTTCAAAATTGCCGAACTCTGCCGGTGCGTTATTCGTAATCAGGTTGAACTCCAGGATCGCATCCGGAGCCGGTGTGTAACCCAGCAAATTATCCGAGACCTGATTGTTGTCCATGCCGTCGAGCATGAAGTTATTTGCCTGCTCGCGATTGCCGTTGATCAGCGGACGACCGCCATAACCGGCGGTGTTGTTGCCGTTACTAAAACTGCTCGGATCAGTCGAAACCGAGCCCGGCGCGAGCAGCGTCAGTTGTACGTAATTGCGAGAAGCCAGCGGAAGATTGTCGTTGGTTGCAGCATTGATGACGGTGTCGACCTGTGTCGTCTCTGTTGCAAGGACGGGCGCTGCGCCAATTACTTCCACCGTCTCGGTCGCCTGACCGACTTTCATCGCCACGTCGACACGTGCTACTTGATTCAACGTAAGCACAAATGCCGGGTATGAGGCCAAAGCGAATCCGCTTTTCTCGATTTTAACGACATAAGTGCCAACGGGAAGTTCGGCGATCCGATAAAGACCGCTGTCGTTCGTCATGGCAGTGTAAGTCTGACCTCGCTCCTGTGACGTTGCCGTCACCGTGGCTTCAGGCAAAGCGGCGCCCCTTGGATCCGTTATGGTGCCGGTAATAGAAGCCGTTACTTCCTGACTCCAGCCGAAATGACAATTTCCGGCTACAGCCGCAAATAGAAGGAGTGAACTGAACAACCCAGAAAAACTCCTCATTTCATGCCTCCTGAAAATCTCAACAAAACTTCATAGTTATGCAGCAATTCCAAAGGGTCTCTTCGTCAATGTCTACTTGCCGATGCCGGCTTGACTGTAGCATTGAAGATCGAGCCTCGCTGCCGTTGATTCCATTACCGATCCGCTCTTCCGACCACCTTTGTTATCGTTAGAAAGAAAGTCAGCGCAACTCCTCGCTGGAAGGAACTACGGCATACATGAACCGCAATGCAAGCAAACTACACCGAATTCTGCTCAAATACAAGATTAAATTTCGATCATTAGTTCTTGAACTCCGGCAGCCGCTTCAAAGTCACTATGCCGTGGCCGCGCCGATGGGAGCGGCGACTGGACCGACCTCATTGCCACGCGCAAGTTCCCTTCAGAGGACTGGCGAGGCTTCAATCGCATCTCTGCGTGGATTTACCTGGATATCGACGGAGCGCCAGCGGTAACGTTGGTGGTTTGCAGATCGGCGGTATCGAGCGCGAAGCGTAGTGCTCCGAAGAGCTGCGCATCCCGGCCCAATAAACTGTGGGTGAGCTGAAGTGACGAGTCCATCTGCCATTCGGTTAACAGCGTGTTGACCTCGCGGAGGAGCGCCGGATGAACTCCCACGCCGCCGCCCAGCACAAAAAGCGGGCAGTTCAACACCGACCAGATGTTGTAAATGGCGTAAAACAAGATCCGCGCGGTTTGGGCAAGAATGGTCTGCGCCAAGGCATCGCCCTGCACGGCATGATCGAAGATTTCGGTGGCAAGCAGGCTGCTCGGCAGCGGTGTGGCGTTTTCGTTCCAGAGAATGCGCCACTGGGCCCGAATGCCTTCGCCTCCGATCATTTCTTCCAGCGAGCCGGCGCGGCCGGTTTCGCGTTTTGTCTCGGGCGTGCCGGGCACTAGCATGTAGCCGACTTCGCCGGCGTTCCAGTTGACGCCGCGAAAGAGCTGGCGGTTGAGAACAATACCCGCGCCGACGCCGGTTCCGATGCCCAGAAAGACAAATTCGCTCACATGTTGCGCCGCACCCAGCCATCCCTCGCCCAGGGCTGCCAGATTGACGTCGTTGTCGACGGCGGCGGGAACATGCAGGGCGTCCTCCAGCAGCGCCCGGAAGGGCACATTGCGCCATCCCATCAGATACGAAGTCGCAACCACGATTCCATCGCCTACGTTGGTTGCGCCGGGCGCTCCGGCGGCGATTGCCTTCAGCGACTCCGCGGGCGCCGAAATCTCGTCCAGCATCGCCTGCACCCCGTCGCGTATAAGTTCCACAACGGACTTGGCGTTACGAATCCCGATAGTGGATGCGGACCATCGCGCGGCGATGACGCCCTGGGCATCGGCCAAAGCGAGGCGCAAGTTCGTTCCACCGATATCTGCGCCGGCGACGTAGCCCGGCCCGGATTCTGGCAGAGCCTGCCCAGCGCAGGTGTGGTTGCCGGATGCATTCCGGCTCTCCCCAGATACTGGCCCGGGAAAAAAATTGGTCATAATGGCGGTGCCTTTATTGCGCAACTGCGTTTGCCTCTGAGCTGATGCTCTCCAGTTCGCGGCCTCGCGTCTCCGGGATAACGAACCGCACAAAGAGCAGGGTGATAATGCAAAAAGCCGCATAGATCAAAAAAGTTACGGAATTCCCGGCGGCATGAATGAGAGATAGAAAGGTCACGGAAACCGCAAAATTGCAGGCGCCGGAGCCCAGGGATGCTGCGGCAACTCCACGGCCGCGCACCCGGAGCGGAAAGATTTCCGAGACAAGGATCCACGCAATCGGCCCCATGCTGAATGCGAAGCAGGTGATGTAGACCATCAAGCAGACCGTGGCCACGATTCCGGGCGACGCGCCGAAGGCGCTCGGTGCATGAAATGAATAAGCCAGCAGCACCAATGAGATGGTCATTCCACTCACTCCCCAGTAGAGCAGCGGTTTGCGGCCCACGCGATCGACCAGGACCAGGGCGATGACCGTGGCCAGTACATTGGTGACCGCCACGAGCAGGGTGGCAAGGATCGCATCCTCGCTCGACACGATTCCCGCGAGCGTAAATATCTTCGGACCGTAGTAAATGATGGTGTTGATACCGGTGGCCTGCTGGAGGACGGTGAACCCCACGGCAATCAGCAGCGACATGCGAACCGCGGGAGACCAGAGCGCGCTCCAGCGCTGCTCCATCTTGACCTGCAACCCGGCACGAATATCTTCGAGGAGCACCTGGGCTCCGGGCCTGTCGGTGTAGGTGCTCAGCACGGCCTCAGCTTCATGGTCGCGGTTCTGCGCAAGCAGCCAGCGGGGGCTCTCCGGAAGTGTGAGGATGCAGACGAGGAAGACGGCTGCCGGAATGGCTCCAATGCCGAACATCATCCGCCAGCCGTGTTGCGATGCGAGCCAATAGCCGACTAGGTCAGCCAATGCAATCCCCACGGTGAGCGCGAATTGATACAACCCGATGAGCATTCCGCGCGATTGCGGTGGCGCCAGTTCCGAGACGTACACAGGGGCGGTGACGGAGGTGAAACCGATGGCGATCCCGAGAAGCGCACGGGCCACAATGAGCAAAACGACGCCAGGCGCGGCGAAGGCCAGCACAGAACCGGCCAGAAACAGAGCTGCTCCCCAGAGCAGGGTCGCGCGCCTCCCAATTCTATCTGCAATCGCGCCCCCGCCGAGAGCGCCGCCCATAGCTCCGACCAGCACCACGCTCACAACCAATTCCTGCATGATTGTGGAGAGCTGGAAGGACTCCCGGACATAGACAAGGGCGGCGGCGATGACGCCCATGTCGAAACCGTAGAGGATTCCGCCCAGCCCGGCGATGAACGAGACCTGCCACAAGAATCCCCAGCGAACCTTCGGTTGTGGCGGCACGGCGGTCGCGGACAAGGCTTCCTCCTGCATTGCGGCTGTACGCATCCTGGCCACTCAGAGTTCCATCACGCCGTATTGAAATCGGGGCGGCAAACGGCACCCGGTGCGCTCCACCATCGCTAACGTCAGAGCCTGGGGAACCAGCAGCGAGGTGATGCCTTCCCATGGCTCTGGCACTTCACCGATCCGCACTGGAAACAGCAGGGCGGACGGCGTGTATTCCTCATTCGAAATCAGCACCACCTTGCCCCCTCGCCGGTTGCACTCCGCGGCGAGCTTGAAGCCAAGAGCGTCCGCCCGTCCCAGAGCAAAGATAATGGCCACGTGGGACGCATCCACATCCAGGATGGGACCGTGTTTGAACCCCGCGCCCGTATACGGCGCCACACGAAAGCCGCTCATCTCGCGGATGGTGAGCGCGCCCATGATAGCGCCGCCATAGGCTGCTCCCCTGCCGATGATCTCAATGCTGGATGCGCCACGGCAGAATGCTTCAAGATCGGCGCGCAAATGGAAGACCGTTTCCAGGTCCGCGGCGAAGCTCTGCGCCGTGAGTTCCGCATCCCGCTCCCACGCAATACCGAGCATTTCTGATGCCAAAATGATCGCCGCCGCAGTTGCGTTCGTATAGGTTTTGGTGGCGCAGCCGTACTCCGGCCCTGCCAGGATGGGCAGCTTATTTGCGGCCAGTTTCCAGCAGGTGCTTGCGGAGTTGTTGCAAAGCAGGCCATGCGCCTGCCCCTCGCCCGTTCGCATCAACCCTACCAGTTCCGCGCTCTCCCCCGAAGTAGTCAATAACATGGTAAGCGCAATGTCTTTATCCAGAGACCGCGCATATTGCAGCCATTCGCCCGCGTCCGCCGTGAACGAAAGTCGCCCGCGGGATTGCAGCAGGATGGATCCGGCGATGGCGGAACAGTAAGAAGCGCCCATCCCGGCAAACACTACTGCGCCGGGCCGGGCCGCGAGTTCGCGAAACCTTTTCAATTCGGCGCGAATCACCGCGTCGCTTTGGTACGCATCGATGAGCTGACGCAGGCACGCGGGCTGCTCGCGGCACTCCAGCTCCAGAATTTGGATTCCGGTGGCGTTCAGCAGCTCGGGCGGCGGCACTACCCCGCCAACCCACCGCGGCTCTACTTTGCTCGTCAGACCGATCATTTGCCTACTTCCTAATGTTTATTAAGTATTGTCGCACACATTAAAATAAAGAAGTGAAAAAGAAGATAATCCCAATCGGCCGTCCCTCGGTGCTGCGCTTCACCAATGCCCATGGCATCCTGAAGCTGCTGCGCGAGAGCGGCTCCTGTTCGCGGGCCGACCTGGTCCGCGCCTCCGGGCTGAGCGCGCCCACCGTCACCAACGTGGTCAGAGACCTGTTGGCGGCGAACCTGGTTGAGCCGTTGGGAGAAGGCGAATCCAGCGGCGGGCGCCCCCCCGACCTGATCCGCTTTAAAGCCGAACGCGGATGCCTGCTGGGCATTGAAATTACCGCTGCCGGCATGTCCTTTCTGCTGACCGACCTGAATGGCAGCGAACTCGCCACCAGCGCGGTTTTGTTCTCAAAGCGCCGCACCACCCCTGACGCCATCTGCGCATGCATTGGCGAGGAAACGAAGGCGCTGCTGAAGAAAGAGCGGAGGTCCGCGGACCAATTGCTGGCCGTGGTGATTGGCGTGCCTGCCATCGTCAACATGATCGAAGGAAACGTGCTTTCGATCAGCACCTTGCAAGGCTGGCGTTCTGTACCACTGCGGTCCATGCTGAGTAAGATCGTGAGTTGTCACATCATCGTTGAGAACGACATGAACCTTGCGGCTCTGGGCGAGAAGTTCCGCGGCGCGGCGCGTTTGGAAAGCGACTTCGTGCTCATTCACATGGGCACGAACGTGGGCGCGGGAATCTATTTGGAGGGTAAGATTCACCGCGGAGCACAGTGGTCGGCAGGAGAAATCGGTTATCTTCGGCTGCCCTCGATCTCCCGGCGCGCCCCGGCGATTCACGAGTTTGGCGAATTGGAATCGGTGCTCACGAGCTCGGGAATCCTCAAGAGCTGGCGCGAAACTTGCGGCAAAGCGCACCCGCATCAGCAGATCGACGCGCAGGCGATCCTGAACCTGGCTCAGGCAGGCAACGCCTGCGCCGCCAAAATAGTCCGCCAGCGCGCGGAGATCGCGGCCGATATCGTGATCAACCTCTCTTTGATTCTGAATCCAGGACTGATCTTGCTGGGCGGCGAAGTCGGCAGCCATCCCGTAATGATCGACTTCGTGCACCAGCAGCTTGCAGACAGCGAATTTGCGGTCACCAAGATCACGCCCAGCGCCCTGGGACGCCGTTCTGCACTGTGGGGATCGATCTCGCTGGCGCTCGACGCATTACCCGCGATCCTGATTCCACGCCCCTCGGCCTGAGGCACAATCCATGCGCAGCCGCATTTCCTCCTTGGCAGCCTCAGCTCTTTGTTATACAACGTTAGAAAGCTGTCGCGGAGCAATTTGCCTCCTATGTCGTCCGGTGGAGGGACGCCCCATGCGCATCATCACTACTCTCATTCTGGCAATAAGCATGGCGGCGGCCGCCTGCTGCGAGCCCGCTCACCCCATCCTTGCTCTCGGCTCACCTGCGCCAAACTTTGCGCTTCCTGGTGTAGACGGCAAGGTGCATAAGCTAAGCGACTATGCGGCCAGCCCAGTGCTGGCGATCGTCTTTACCTGCAATCACTGCCCCATCGCGCAGATCTACGAGCAGCGGATCGAGCAACTCTACGAGAATTACGGCAAGCGCGGCGTGGCTCTCGTGGCCATCCAAGGCAACGACCCGAAAGCGCTGACCATCAATGAACTCGACTCGTCGGACATCAGCGACACGCTGCCCGAGATGAAGATCCGGTTCGCGTATAAGCATCTTCACTATCCGTATCTCTACGATGGAGACACGCAAGCAGTGACTCGAGCCTACGGACCGCAGGCAACGCCCCACATCTTCATCTTCGATAAGGACAGGCGTCTTCGCTACGAAGGCCGCATCGACGACAGTTACGAAATCGAACACGTGAAGACGCACGAGGCTGCGGATGCGATTGAGGCATTGTTGGCGAACCAACCCGTGGCTGTAACCCACACCGGCGCTGTTGGGTGTTCAACCAAATGGCAGGACAAAGAAGCGCTGCGCGCCGCATACGAGCAAAAGCTCGAAGTGCAACCCATTACTGTGGAACCGATAGACGCCGTGGGGCTGAGGAAACTGCGGGCGAATGCCACGGGGCACGTCACCTTGATCAGCTTCTGGGCCACCTGGTGTGGATCGTGCGTAGCGGAGTTCGCCGATCTGCAGGATACGTTTCGCATGTACAGCGATCGCGATTTCGAATTGGTGACCGTCTCCGCCAACATGCCCGACGAGGAGCCCGCGGTATTGCGCTTTCTCCAGAAAAAGCACGCGACCAGCAGGAACCTGATCTTTGCCTCCGACAACAACACCGCACTGCAGGCGGCGTTCGATCCTGCCTGGCAGTCGGCAGTACCCTACACCGTTCTTCTCGGCGCAGACGGCAAGGTCCTCTACAGCTCTCTGGGCTCGGTGGACTTGCTGGAGTTGCACCGCAGGATACTGGCTGCCGTGCCCGCCGCATACATCGGATTCAGCAAGTATTGGGCCTCGAAATGAATCCGGGTCGCGCTCCGCTACGGGTTCTCGTTTTGATGAGCAGCCCAGAAGATCGAGTTCCTGAAGATGGTGGCGAAGGCCGGGTTTTGGAAGAGCTCCGGATGGTGACCCATGAAGACGTAAATATTCCGGGCCTTATAGTGTTCGTTGGTCCAGATCACAGGATGGTCCCCCATCTTCACCTTGGTGTCCGGCGAATAAGTCTTCTCGTCTACGCTGGCCAGCACATGCACGTTGGCGCGCGGGGACTGGTTCCACGTGTACCACTCTTCCTTCTCTACAAGGAACGGCGAGGCGACCCCCTTCTCGGCCGGATGGGAGGGGTCTTCCACCGTCACCATCCCATCCGCGAACCCCGGAATGTAGTTTGTGAAACGAATATCGCCCATGAACGTTGAGAACCACGGCCACATCTTGAAGCCGTCAAACTCGCCGAGAAGAGTGGCATGATGAAATCCGATCCATCCTCCGCGACCCTCTTCGATGTAACGCACAAAGGCAGCCTGCGCGGTAGGTGTCCAGTTGTAGGGCGGATAGTTCAACTGGATGAATAACTGGTGCTGGGAGAGAAATGCATCGTCGATTTTTTCGGTGTTTTCGATGTAGTCCAGCGCGAAATCGTCCTTCCTGGCCAGTGCATTCAGCCATTCCGTCGCCGCATCCACAAATGGCTTATGAATCCCGCCCTGCTCCGCGAGCACAACCACGCGGAAACGCGGCGCCTTCTCCTTGGCGATGGCGGAGCTCGAGATGCAAAGCCCAATCGCAAGAACCGACAGCGCCAAAACGCGTATACCTTGAACATTCAGCCTGCTTGCTGCACATCTCATAGCTCTTCTCCCTTTTGTCCGAACCGGTTCCACTGTCTTTCTTTGTGTCCCGCGCTTACTCCCCATGCGCGCGCCGGGGAGTTATCTCCAGCGCCCACACTGCGATCGGTCGCATGTACATGCCCGCGCGAAAGTTCCCGGTGATATCCCACGCTTCGGGTGTGCGAAACCAGTATCCCTTGCTCTCGTAGATGACGTGATACAAGCCCCATGCGGTCTTCCATGCATCGCCGTCCATGCCGTGGCTCTTGAGCATTCCGGCGTAAGCAAAGGTGGTTCCCACCCAGACTTCCCTGGCCTCCGAGTTTGCCAGAATGGCGCCGTCGGCGGTCATCCCGTTCGCCGCGCCCATCTCGCCGTTGCCAAACTTCATCACGTTGACAGCGAAGATCTTCTTCAGCACGGAATCCTGCATCTCTCGCGGAACGATGTCGCCCAGCCCGGTCAGGTCGGCATACCATTGGCCCGCCAACTGGTCGGTTTGAATGTCGTCTTTCGATTCGCTGCTTGTGTCATAGCGGAAGTACGAGCCATTCCAGAGTTGCGTCACGTAGGTATTCCGTCCCTTTAGAAACAGAGCATGATATGCGTCCGCCGTCTTAGTGTCTCCCAGGATGCGGCCCGTCTCTTCGGCGGCACGGAGTGCGGCCAGCCAAAGACCGCCTGAGTATGCGCTCACTCCGCGCACCACCCAATCATCGTAGGTCTGATCGGGATAACCGCTGTTTTCCGGAACCCCGCCTCCGTGATCGAACTGACGCAGATACTCAAGCGCCGCCTGCATCGCGAGCCAGTTTTCCCGTAGAAATGGCTTATCGCTACGCCCGGTGAGCACGTAGTCGCGATACACCATCAGCACGAACTTGGAGTTGAGGTCTTTCCAGTCATTGGTGTCCTGCCAACCCGGTTCGTTGACGGCGACGAACGGATCGCCTTCGGGCACACCCAGGTCGTGCGGCACTGCGCCCAGCTTCTTGCGTTTGTGCGTGACGGGCTCGCCGGTCTGCATCGATTTCCATACCCACAACCCCTGCTCCGGCCACTCCTTCCGCACCGTCTCCGCGAACTCGCGCAGCACCTCCTTGTCGATCTCGGGCCAGAACTTGAGCAGCGGCAGCGACGCATAGAATCCCACGTCGAGCGTGCCGTAGTACGCGTAGTCGAAACACTCCAGCAGCGCAAATCTGGCCGGTGCCTTCGCATCGCTCCCCTCTTCGCGTCCCCAAAATGTGCCGCCATCGGTCAAGGCATAGAGCTCGTTGAAGAGCATGCCGCGATACCAGAGCGGCTTGCTCTCGTCATGGAGGTAGGGTGCCTGCCATGCGTCCAATTGGTTGCTCCAACCGCGCGCGTTCAGCAGGCCATCCCGCGCGATGGCCCATGCGTTCCGTCCAGAGGTTCCGTAGAAATCGGTATAGCGGCGATTCCACCGGCGTCCTTCTCCGAACTGAACAACCGGGAAGTCCCATGCGATGACCATGGGAATCACGCGCTTCTCGCCTGGTTGCAGCGTAAATCGCACCGCGATTGCGCCGGCCAATTCTTCCTTATCGCTGACCCACGATTTGGAGTCGTTTGCCAGGCGCCCATCTTTCGCGAACGGCGCCCAGACCGCTTTGCCGTCTCCGCTGGCCTGATAGGTGGTTTGATAGCTCACTTCCACGCCATCCGCATCCAGTGCGGCGATCGCGAATTGTCCATCCCACTCGTTGGGGCTTGTTCCGGCGCGCATCCGGTCGAAGACTATGCCCTTCATCGAGCCAGCCTTGCCCAGAGCGCTGCTCTTGCAGGTGTTGTAATTTCCCTGGTTTGGAGCTCCTGCAAACTCGCGAGTGAAGGTGCGGAACCACCCCGCCATATTGCTCCACGACAACAACATTGAAACGGTAACGGCCTTGTCGGTCGGGTTCTCCGCATGCCAGCGGTACACGGCCACCGGGTAACTGGATTCGCGGTAGTTTCCCGGAAGCACCGGCGAGAACTGCTCCAGCGTTACGTGCGCTGGAAACTTCTTCCATTTGTAGTCAAACCACGACTTGGGAAAGAGCGCGGCATATTCGCCGGCACCCACCGGATAGTCCCATTGCCACGACGATAGCTGACCGCTATCCGGATGGCCATTCATCAGCACTTGCGCCGTTCCCGCGGCATCACCTTCGGCGCGCTCATACAACGCAAACTGATCCGCATAGACCGGCTGATATTTGTGGACCCCGGCCTTGATGTGCCAGCGCACGAAATCGCCCCGGTAGCTGCGCGAGAATGTTCCTGCCCCGAAGCCGCCCACGGGCGCGCCTTGCCAGTAGCCATCGTCGATACCGCCGGGCGAGCGGTTCACCCCTGGATTCTCAAGGGGCAGACCGAGCGGCCGTCTCCACGCCGCGCGCGGTATGTCATCCTCCCCCCGAGCGACACAGGCCGCCAATACACAGAATGCCGCTAGAAGTAGCAAATATCTCCGCGTCGTCAAATTTCCCCCGATGTTTCTCGATCGGCCGTGGCGAGTGAATGGAGTGGAGCGATCGCTACGTTCCTATCGCGCCGGAACTCTGCCTCCTGGCGTAGCGGACTGCCTGCCCAGCCAGAGCAAAGCACTTTCAAAAAAGCGGTTCTGCTGCGCGCTGGTAAATATCCTGTTACCGTGTCCCATGTTCGTGTAGATCATGCGATACTTCGTGTTGGTCCATGTGACGGGAATATCGCCGCCCTCCAAAGTGTCCTTGAATCCAATGGGGTAGTTTGATGGATCAAGCGTCATCAGGACCTTTACTCCCGGCGTTTGCCGCGGATCAGGATCCCAGCTGTACCACTCATTCAGAGGCGACAGAAAGCTTGCCGGGACGCCCTTCATTGCAGGGTGCCGCGGATCGTCCACGGTCAGCGTACCAGGCAGCGGAGGCCAGCTATTGCCGTAGAAGAGCGTGCCCAGAAAATCTGCGAACCACGGCCAGGTCTTGCGGCTATCCATCCACCCGGCGATGTGGAATCCAAACCATCCGCCTCCGCGCTCCATGTACTCTTCAAAGGCCGTGCGCTGGGCGGCGGTGGATGGCGCATCGTCAAGCCACATGACCATCTGGTACTGTTTGAGTCCCTCGGGATTCATGTCATTCCAGTCAGCGGTGGCCTTGAACTCGAAGCCGTCGCGCTTCGCCATCCGCGTGAAGAAAGGAATAGCCTGCAGAGCGAAGTCGACGTGGTCTTGTTCCACGTGGGTCGAGTAGAACGCGAGGACGCGGAACCTCGGCTGTTGGCTGAACCCCGCGGATGCCAGAAGCACAAACACCATTAAAAAATAGAACGCACGCATGTGCCGAATCATCGAGACCCTTCGCGTCCGGAGCCAGCCGATTCGACACCGAACTTTCTAATGGTTAATAATATAGTACGTCCTAAGAGGATCTTCACAATATGCGTCGTCAGAATACCTTCGCGCACGTGATTTCGTTGAGGTTGGCCGCCGCGCTTCGGGCAGGCGCGCTTTGCGGTCTTTCGCTTGCCTGCACCGCGGCTTGCCATGCGCAGGCTGTGAGCGGCGCTCCGCGCGGCCGACTTATCACCAGCATGGGCGTTGCCGTAAACCCCTCGACACATAAAGCCTATGCCGTAGATGAACGCAATGGCGACGTTATGGTAATAAACAGCGATGGAACCAAGCGGACCGTGAAGGTGGGCGCCAACCCCATTGCCCTGGCCATCGACCGAAAGACAAATAAGATCTATGTTGCGAATACGGGCAGCGGCTCCATCAGCGTAATCGACGGCGCCAGCGACGAAGTGGTGGCGACCATCCCGGGCGAGGCTCATCCGTATGCAATCGCTGTGAACGACATCACCGGCACAGTTTACGTAACCAACACCTACAGCGACGCCGTCACCGTGATCGACGTTCACACGGACACGGCGCATCCGCTGAAAGTCGGCGGAGCCGATGGCATCGCGATCGACTCTCGCACCAACACCATCTTCCTGACCCACTACGAAGATCCGGACCTCCGCCTCGTGGACGGCGCAACGGGCTCGGTGAGGAAGATCAGCGTCGGCGCGCATATTTGGGGAATGGTGTTTGACGAAGACTCTGGCTCTCTCTACCTGGCACATACCGTAACCGCTGAGATCGTATCCGTGAACGAGAAGACGCTGGCCGTCCACACAATTCCAGTCGGGCAAATTCCCTGCGCCCTGGCGGTGAATCCAGCCACGCAAAGGCTCTATGCCGTCAACTACGGCGACGAGACGCTGAGCGTGATCGACCTTCGCTCGCTGAGGGCCATTGCCACGCTCCCCGTAGGCCACCACCCGCAGGCAGTAACGGTGGATCCAATTCGTAGCATCATCTATATCGCGAACGTGCACGGTAACAGCGTCACGGCCATCGACGGCCGGAACAACCGGATGATTCGCGTCTTCGCCGCCGGTGAAGGCCCCTACGCCATCGACGTAGACGCGAAAACGGGACAGGTATTCACCGCGAACTACGGAATTCCCGCTCTCATGCAAGTTAAAGTGGAACACCGTGCCGCGGACGGGACGGAGTAAGGGGTCAGCCCGGGCAAGCGCTCTTCGGCTCTTAGGAATCTCTGAATTAAGTTCAAGTGGATGCACCCGGCACTCCCTCGCAACCTAAACTCACGCGTTATTCCGTGGCATTTAGGGCACGACTAAAAGTCATGCCCTTTCAAAACATCGTTCAGATGTAGCGCTAATGCGGCAGGCTAATTGCGTATAGATACCACGTGGCATGGGGCAGCCACTCCTCGGTCCATCGCCAGTCTTCGTCCTTGCCGGTAACTGCAAATCCTTGATTGAAGGCGATGCCGTCTTCGTTATCCAGCGCCGACGTGATGCCGTTCAGGATGGCCCCCGGTGCACTCGTGTACTTATATGACTTAAAGAACATGTACGCGGCATTGTTGCGTCCACTCCCCATCAGCATACTGGTGTCGAAGGGATTGCGGCCGAGTATCCAGTGCAACTGGTTCCACGCGTAGTTGCGCAGCTCCGTCTGAAATCGCGGCTGATCGGGGAAAAATGGCGATGCAAGGCGCGCCGCCGCGGCCAGCGATCCCAGCCGCGCGTTCTCTCCCTGCCACCAGGGTGCGGCCTCGGTGTCATGCGGAAAGAAGAATGCCGTGCGCAGCTTTCCATCCTTAGTACGCACAAGTTGACGCGCGTAGCCGAAGGGATTGTTGACTTCCGCCGTAGCTGTAAGTTCGAAGCGCAGCGAGCGCTCAACGGTTTTCAATGCCTTTCCACGATCGTCGGGCGAGGCGATGAGCGCGTATTGCAGCAGGCTGATGACGGGCAGTCCAGCATCGGACGGATGGAAGTAAGGACGCGTGCCAGCATCTGCGCGCCAGTAGTCATGCCATGCGCCTGAAGTTGCCAGGCGCGCCATCAGGCTCTGCGCGTGAAGTGCAGCCGCCGTGCGATATGTCTCCCCGTGGCTGGCCTTATACAGTTCGGTTGCGGCCATCAGCGCACAGTAGTCGTCGAGGATGTTCTCGACTCCGTCGTTAAGCAATTCGCGGTTGTGGCGATCCAGAAAATGAAACGCTTCTTCGGCCGCCTGCAAATAGCGCGTGCGCGGGAAATCGCCATCGGCCGGCATGGTGCTTGCCAGTGCCAGCGCCGCAATCGCTATCCCGCCGCCGGAGCGGAAGCTGGCTTCGTACGCGTGCGGTCCTTCCGCTGCGGCAATCGACTCCGTGGATTCCGAAGTGCTGGTCTTAATGCGCGTCCGCCAGTTCGGATTGCCGATTTCTCGATCCTTGGCGAGCTTTTCGCGTCCCGGCGCGGAAAGTGTCTCAAAGAACGAGCCATCGGGCCGTTTCATCCGCACCAGGAAATCCGCTCCGAACAATCCCTCATCGAGCAGCCTTCGCTCGTATTCGCTGAAATTGTCGTTGTTCCTGCCCTTCAGAAGGTTATAGCTCGACAGCAGGCTCCAGGTCGTCAGCGGAGCCTGTTGCGGATTGAAATAGGATGTCGGATTCTGGTGCGATAGATGGATGCCGTAGTCGCCTGTCGCGTCGTACCAGCCACCGTGAACGTCGACGAAAGTTCCAGGTGAACCGGGCACTGCCAGGCGCCGGTCGACCTGGTCGAAAGGCCCGCTCGATCGCTGCCCCTTGAAATAGAAAATGACATTTGAAAGCGTATCGCGTTCCAGGATGTCGTCTTGGATTTCAAACGGACACGATTGCGCCTCGCCCTTTGCCGTGCGCACATGGACCGCATACTGCCCCGGCTGCCGCCAGCCGGAGAAATCCGCAATCCAGAACGTGAAGCCTGCCCAATCGTAGACGCTTCCCGCCGGCTTCAGATCGCCAGCATAGACCGTTTTGGCGGTGCCGGTATCTACAAGCTCGAACTTCTTCGGCTCATCCTGCGCGGCTCCGGCAAGTATCGCCTGCTTGGCCTCCGAAGATTCGTAGCCGACCTGGTCCACCAGGACGCGGACCTGGCTGAAAGCGCCTGGCGCGCAGATTCCGCACACTAAGACAACGAAAAAACCGTTCAGAATAGGAGCAACCTTCATCTTCCCCCACCGCTGTAATTCCACCGACGCCGCTTGCCGCTGCCGGCCAGCCCACAAAGCTGGAATCAGTCTAAACAGACCATCCAAAACTTTGATAGTGTTATTTACAAAGTTTATGAACCGACCGACCGGATGACCTGCGTGAACATCGCCTTCCCCTTCTTTCTATTGGCGGCCGGGATGTCGGTGCTCTTAGCCGTGATGCAGCGCTGAATGAATCACAACTTCAAGACTGGGGAAGGCCATGCCAGTGAGTGAAACAACATCGAACCCAAAAATCGGGGAGATGCGGCTGCGGCGGAATGTACTCTCTCTGAGCCATATTGTTGCTACCACCCTGGCCAGCATTGCGCCCGCTATGAGCTTCTTCTTCGGCTTTTCAGTCATTGTGCGCGGCGCGGGACTTGCCGCGCCTTTAACTATTCTCGCTGCCATGCTGGTCATCCTGTTCCTGACGAACACGATCGCGCAGTTTTCGCGCTTCAGTCCGTCTACTGGGTCGTTTGTGACCTTCACTGGCAAGGCATTCGGCCCTTCCATTGGCGCGGCGGTCTCCGTCTTTCTTACTTTTGGATATGTTGTAGCGTCATCAACCGTTGTGTCCATCGCTGGAGTCTGGATCTCTGAAACGCTAAGGATCTTTCTCGGTCTGTCGCTCAACTGGGCCATTCTCACAGTGCTCATATCGACAGGAACTGGCTGGCTGGTTATGCGTGGCATCGGACCTTCAACCTTCTGGTCCGGCATTTTCTTTTACTTCGAGGCGGCCCTGCTGATCTTGGGCTGCATTCTGATGATGGCCACCCATCCCAACTTCCTCAATCTTGCGCCATTCCGGCTTTCAAACCTCCGTGGTGGCCTGGCAGGGCTTGGAGCGGGCTTTCCGTTGGCCGTCTATCTCTTCATTGGCTGGGAGAACTCCGCCTCGCTTGCTGAGGAAACAGAGAATCCGCGACTCAATATTCCGCGCGCACT
>Ga0207026_1042_pt1 | contig 27004 bp, 24 predicted proteins | sample Alteio_BWMinCont_42_FD_153274 | JGI IMG/M metagenome (GOLD analysis project Ga0207026, IMG submission 153274) | Enriched cells from forest soil in Barre Woods Harvard Forest LTER site, Petersham, Massachusetts, United States -... | ecosystem: Environmental > Terrestrial > Soil > Temperate forest >...
AAAATCCTTTCTGGATGGTTACATTGCCGGCAGCAGGATGATATTCCCTGCGTTTTTGATGATAAAAATATTTTCCGGTAACCAATGCTTTCTCATCGTTGCTTACGGCCAGCCATACCTGTGTTTTCGGAGCATCAGCTAAACTATCCGGTGCACCGGCGCCGCCCATTTTGGTAGCCACCCATCCGGGTTCTAAAGCATTGGAGTAGATTTGCGGAAAATGCCTTGCTACGGTAAATGCCAGTAATACATCGTGTAATTTAGTATCTGAATAGGCCTGGTAACCGTTCCATCTTTTGTTGTCCCAGGTTAAATCTTCCAGTGATGGGCTGCCCTCCCGATGTAATCCGGAGCTTAAATAAATCAAACGTTCAGGCAATTGAATTAAGCTTGTTAAAATATAAGGGGCAAGGCTGTTAACAGCAAATAGCGGTGGCAAACCATCAATGGAATTGTCTCTGTGCCGTTCCTGGTAACCTATGCCCGCGTTGTGGATAATAGCATCAAAGTGCCCCAATTTGTTTACTTTTTCTGCCAGTTCAATGGTTTCCTGGATGCTGGATAGATCAGCTGAAACCGCCGTTTCGGCGCCGGGTGCCGCAGATAAAGCTTCTTCTGCGCGTTGGTCGCTGCGTGCGTGTAATACCACCCGGTGACCACCGGCTATTAATAATTTAGCAGCCATTTGGCCAAGGCCGTCTGCTGCGCCTGTGATGAATATACGTGACATTGTTCTTCCTTTTTTTGTTAGTACAAATGTCGGGATAGAAAGTTGCCGGGTATTTAACATTTGGTAAAAACGTATTATCGGATACCAGGCAAAATCAACGCGCTTGACGCTGTGTTCATGTTCATTTCACAACAACACACACGTTTTTGATATTGTTAGTACTTGATTAACAGCTATTTGAAATTTTACTTTTTAAAATATTGCATTTTACCCCTTTGTCATTATAAGCAGCGTGAAGAATCTTCTGTGCCATGTGCGCGAACTATGCATGACTGTTTTGCAAGGTTTAGAAGATCCATCACTCCGTTCAGGATGACAAATTGGGTGTTTTAAATAAATCCGATATCCAAATAAATCCGAAATCGAAATTCCGAAATCCGAAATCAAAATTAATCGTAATTCGTAAATCTAAAATCGTAACCCCCCCTTCCTACTGACAAAACACTGTCACCACTTCCCTCATCCCAACCCCTTATCTTTGTAATATCCGCCGGGATTATTCCCCAATCAATAGCCAATGTCATTGTGTTAGGGAGATTTTATTTCATTTACCCTCTTTTTTGCTTGCAAAAGATCGGGTGATCCAGCGAAGCGTAGATCGGGTGAGTCAACTATGCGAGCGGCAACAACGTAAATGCATTAGCGTAAATGCATGGCGCATAGTTGACTCACCCGGACTTTGCTTCGCTCGTCCACCCTCTCTACCGCGAGCGGTAAAGAGGGTATAAAGCATTTTCTTTAATAACATTACCAATACCCCCGCATTATCTCATCATGGACAACGGCAATTCAATCAATATCCCCCTTTCATCTCCTCAACCGATGGGTTACCAGCGCCCGTCCATCATCGAGCAGCTGCGGGCCGAGGCGCGCGGGGTAGCCTATCGCCCGGCTGCGCGCAAAAAGGCGGAACCATTGCCGCCCGATCCCCATGTTATGCATAGCCTTTTTACCGTAGAAACCGGCAGCCGCTGGATGGAACTCGGCGAGCGCCAGCCGCCATCCAAAATGCTTTTCGGCGAATTCTGGCACCAGGGCGAACTTTGCATTATGTTTGCCGATACCAATACCGGTAAATCTGTGCTCGCCGTACAAATTGCAAATAACATTGCCCGCGCCAAACAAACCGGCCCCTTTGCCTGCCAGGCCAAACCCGAACGCGTGCTATATGTCGATTTTGAGCTGACTACCACCCAATTTTACCAGCGCTACAGTCACCCGGATGGCGATCACGAGTTCCCGGCCAACTTCTATCGGGCACAGTTTAACCAGGCAAATGGCGTCCCCGATTATTTTAAAAGCTATGATGATTTTCTTATCGCGGGCCTCGAACAAAAGATCAGGCAAATAAAAGCCACCGTACTTATTATCGACAACATCAGTTGCCTGCGCGGCGGCACCGAAAGCGCCGCAGTTGCCTTAAGGCTCATGAACAACCTCAAAAACCTAAAGAATGACCATAAATTGTCCATCCTGGTACTGGCGCATACCCCAAAACGCCGCAACCCCGCCCGGCCGCTGGCTGCCGAGGACCTCCACGGCAGCAAACTGCTCATCAACTTTGCCGACAGCGCCTTCGCCATCGGCAAAAGCACCACCGAAGCCGGCCTTTGCTATATAAAACAAATAAAACAACGAAACACACAGCAAATTTACGGCGAAGAAAACGTTGCCCTATGCCGTATCTCCAAAACGCCGCTATCACGAAATAAGCCCGGCAATTTCCTGCATTTCGATTTCGAAGGCCACGATGCCGAGCGGCCGCATATACAAATACCCGGCAGGCATGGCTATAACCGGGGCCTTGTAAACCACGATGAACTGGCCACACAAATAGGCGAAATGGCAGCCCGGGGCCTCAACCAGCGCGAAATTGCCGCGCAGTTAAACATAGCCCTGGGCACGGTGAATAAGCTGCTGCACCAGCGTAACCTTCAGCAAAACGATAGCACAATAGCCGGGGTGAAGTCTCCGCAGGGGTGTGTCACGAATGAAAAGAACTATCCTTTCTTTTCATTCGTGACACACCCCTGCTGAGACAAATACAAATATTTTTACTTTAAAAAGCCATCCAGGTACCCTAATATTGTGTTCGTCTGCATCATCAGGCCCACATGACTTTGCGACGGAACAATGGCCAGGTGCGATTTTGGCATCGGGCTCAAATCAGCAGACACGCCACCTCCAAGTAATTCATACGTTTTCATCAGCTCAACTTTGTCCAGGCCATCATTGTCGCCTGATATGATCAATACCGGCGCAGTTATTTTCGTAACATTGCTGTCACCCATGTCAAATGGCGTCCCGGCAAAAGCAATCATCTGTTCTACAAACTTTATCCATTTTGTTTTGTCAGGCGCTACCGCATCATAGGCTGCTTTCAAAGGGGTATTATTAAAAAATTCTGGTTTGAAACCTTTAAACGCATTAGTTACTGCGGGCAGCCAGCCGCTACTTTTATAAGTAGACGAAATGATCACTAATTTTCGTACCCGTTTAGGGCTTTGTATGGCCAGCTTGTAAGCTACCGAGCCACCCATGCTATAGCCTGCAACGTCGGCACTGTCAACTTTTAAATAGTCCATTACGCCTGCCACATCACTTGCCAGGGTAGCCAGGTCTAATTTTCTGTCCGAAAATGGCGTATGCCCATGTCCCTGCAGTTCAATGGCAATTACTTTTCTTGTTTTCGACAGTTCGGGTATTAATTGCCCCCAGTTCATCTCAATGGTATAAAAAGCGCCATGTATTAAAACAATAGGCCTGCCCTCGCCATATACTTCGTAATAAACCTTTATGCCATTAACAGGCGCGTAGCCACTTTCGGTGGGTTTACTCTGCTGCCCTTTACCCTGTAATACTGTAAAAACAAGCATAGCAATTATTAAAACCGGTTTGGAAACATTAGTTCCTTTAAATACTCTTTTCATAAAATGTTTATTTAAATAGTTTGATTTTATTGACAATACAAAGATCGATGGCATTTAAGGATCTTACGCTGTGTAAAAATGACAACTTTAGGGGTGTATAGTGACAGAATGTTGTTGATATACAGGAAAAAGGGTGCCAGATGCCGTCGCTGTTGCGTGTTATCACCAACGGCGACGTGTTTTGGGTGGATATGAATAACTGTAAACTGCCAACTCATAACTGCATACTGAATCAGGGCGTTTCATCTGCCTCCGGCGTGAGTGTGCCGCGCAAAGGCAAAAAGAGGTGGGGCACTCGTGTCCACGTTGACAGGTAACAAACTATGCCGGTTATTGCACTAAAGGTTCATTTTGGTTAAAATTAGTCCAGTTTTATCCAGGAACTGTTCTGAGCGCTTAGCACAAGCTATTTTATTATCTTTGAATAATGACGCCGGTTAATAAAAATGATCTCCTGCAAATTGAGGCGCTGGGTTTTTCCATACCTGGGAACAGAGGCGGTTTTCTTGATTTTCTGCGGCAGCATTTGCCTGATTTGCGCCTGAAGGATTTTGTCAGCGAGATCGATAGTCAACTATCGCAGTTAACATCGGCCACTCTTTTTAAAGAACTTGATTTTTTTGAAAAGGAACCGCCAACTTTGATGCTTCAATATTTTTCGGAGGATGAAAACGACGAAAAAACCGGTCTGGGTTTTGCGCGGACTTTTATTAAATATCCTTCCGAATTAGTGGTTGATCATGATTTTTTTCGCCTGCCTGAACGATACCGCAGACAGGGCAAAGGAAAAGCCCTTATTTTGACATGTTTGAAATATTACCTTGAATGCGGTGTAAGCCGGGTGCGGGTGGATGCCGGCCTGGAAAATGGCGGCTTGGTATGGGCAAAGCTGTTTTTTGCCGCAACAGACAAAAGCGAGATTGAAGTGATTTTAGAAGATGCCCGCCTTTCTTTAACAACGGTGCAATATCTGGCAGTAAAAAATGTTTATGACGTATATTATAACATACTTTCTGAAGGACGGGATTTCCCGATGGCGCTTTGGAGCCGCTTGCCGGGAATGGGTACGATTTTGCAAAAAAGCCACTGGCATGGCGAGCTGGACTTGACTGATCAAAAAGTTTTAACTAAATTTAACCTGTTAAATTAATATGCCGGACAGGAATAAACATAGCGAAGCAGGTTATATCGGGGAGGAATTCTTTGCCGAAAGGGAGAAAGACCGCCTGCATAAATGCCTGGTTGTTGAACAGGCTATTTCAGAAGGCTATTTTTCTTTTGATGGTGCTTTGGCTGCTTATGAAATGGATAGAGAAGAATATGAGCAGTATATCGCAAAAAAATCGAGCGATGCGATTTTCTCAAGTATTTCCGGGACTACGTTTGCGATAGAAGAAAAAGTCTCCCAGCCTGTTTATTTCGAAATTTTTGCAAAAATGGTTGGTAACTCCTCAAAGACCAATGACATCGATATAAAGCTTGAAAGAAAACTCAAACGCATAGAACAGCAACTGTTGGGCATTTCGAAAGAGATTGGCGAGGTCAGATCTGGCAGCAAAGAAAAGGCATAGATATTCTTTAAAAGAACCGGCTTATCAAAAAGCAGGTTATCGCCGATGATATCATTAATAATAACTCCTACTGTTCCGTTCAGGCGCGAGAAGCAGCGCTAACACCCAAAGAGGTGGCGTTCTCGTGTCCACGTTGGCAGGTAACAAACTATGCCGGTCATTTCGATAAAGGTTCATTCTGTTTAAAATTACAGTACTAAAGTTAAAATGCAAAACTGTACAAGCCTTTAAGGCGGCCTACCTTTCTGCGGGGGACGGGTGCTTCCACCTCTTTTGCCCGCCGCCGACACCCGCGACTGAATTCGGGGAAGAAAATCTATCCAAAGACTTGCAAATAACCCCAGAAAAAAAAGTAAATTTAGGGGGTCGATCTTACTTCCCGCACTATATAAAAATGAAGACTTTTTATGGGATATTTTTTATCCTTGTACTGCTGAGTTGCAATAATAAACCTCCGTTGGCGGTAAAAAAAAGGGCCATCTAAAAAGATTGAAAAAAAGCCCCCGGCCGCCGAAAAACTTATCGTGAAATATACCTATAAACAACTTTGCACATTTTTAGATAGTGTAGGACATCTTGCGCAGAGGCCTCTTGCTGACAAGGTGGGTTTGACGGTCGATTCGACATTCAAAAATTTCACTACTCCAATGAATAGGATGGTATCCGCTGCCAATTTCGAGCAGCTTAAAAAGGCTATTAAAGCAAAAATGATAACACCCCGTTTGGCACGGATTATCTTTGGTGAATTGAAAGGCGACAGTACTTGTAATGCTAGCGGATTGCTTGACAGTGTGAAAAAAGGATATGTTCACTTGTCATATTTCCCGTTTGATAAATTCAGGCAATTTGCTGTGCGGGTGAGTGATGCTGAACACTGCGATGGGTCGAATTTGTATTTTTTTAGAGATAACAGAATTATAGCTAAACAGGACGGCTACAGTAAATACTTTGATAATGATGTTAAATATTATCCGGCAGATGATGGAAATACGATAGTTTACCGCTTAATTGAATTTAATGACGGAAGCGGAATCTGGTGGAATCAATACTTCTTTTATAAATATGAGGGCTCTTCGCTGATACCTGTTTTGAATATTCCTGAAAATATCAACCTGGTGCAGCCGTCGCCATGGGGACTTAGGGAATTGTGGTTTGAATCGACAGTTAAACGGACAGCACCGCTTACTATTAAAATGGTATACCATCAAACATTGCCTGATAAAAATGAACCAGGCGATTTCGATTCGGTGTCGTACAATAACAGGCCAATGATAGTGAATGATTCCACAATTGTGACATATAGCTGGAACAACCAAACCAAAAGGTTGCTGCCCGGGTTTATTGGTACTAAAATTAACCAGGCTCAAATACTATCATATTATCTTAATGATAACGAGTTGCTGGCGATAAATGCCTATTACGGTTCCTATCGAAAAATGATGCGCTATAAAAAAAAGCGGCCTTATTTGTTGAATTATATCAACACGGTCAAAAATTATAGTCACTGATGCTATTCGTTTTACAATTGCACCGTTAGTCCGGATTTGTTAATCCCGGACTCCATAAGCGGGGATTTGTAATCCCTGGTCAGAAAGCTATTCTTGTGTTGATTTGTCAATTAAATTGTTGTTAAAATTTCTCGTTTTGTGGATTACAAATCCACTTTGATTTAGGTCGTGGATTGCAAATCCCGACCAACAGGAGGGCCTGAATTCGGGGAGACCCTGCTGAGACAAAATTTGATAGATCTCAATTAAAACAATTCAGCCTTTATAATTTTAACAGGATTGCCCCGTTCCAACGCATTATGCTCCTGCCACTGACTTTGCTGTTGCTCTATCAGTTGCGCAGTTTGCCAAATCAATATTTTGGCTTCGAGCCGGGCCAGACAAAGCTTTTTATTTTCCAGTTGCGACCGGGTATCCATCGCCATAACCTGCAGGCCTGATGGTAAATGCGTTCCTCTCACCGCTGTTTCTACTTTGTTTACATGCTGACCGCCCGGACCGGATGAACGGCAGGTTTCCAATTTTACGTCTTTAGCATTCCATTGCATCAGTTCCTTTACATCAAACACAACTACACCGACAAACCAGTTTTTACGTTTGTGGTATTTACGATAGGGGCTTTGCGCTATCCACTGTATGGTTCCGGCCCATTCCTTTATAAATGCATCCAGTTTAATACCAACGGCCATCATCGTAGCAGATAGTAAGGTTCCATTCAACTCGCCCGCTTTGTTTTCCAATACGTCAATTTTAATACCTTGTTGTTTAGCTTGCTTCATTATCAGGCTTTGCACAAGGGCAACAACCCGACAGCATTCTGCCGGGCCTTTGCCCGAGGTAATCTGTATCATCATCTTTTTCATCGCTACTCTTTATTCATTCTAACAATACGTGGATAAAACTTGCCTTGGATATCAACCAGGTCGCTTTGCGCAGCAATTACGCTTTCGATATCTTTATAAGCTAAAGGGTTTTCTTCCACCGTACCGCCAATTAAGGTAACGCCCGCGCTAACCAGCAACTTCTTCATAGCCGACACCGTCATGCTGTCTTTTGCTTTCTGCCGACTCATGGCCCGACCTGCGCCGTGAGCTGCAGAGTACAAAGCATCACTTGTGGCCTTGCCCGATACCAGGTAAGCAGGCGTAGTCATGCTGCCGGGAATGATACCCAACTCGCCTGCGTGTGCCGGGGTAGCTCCTTTGCGATGGATGATCACTTCACGGCCGTCAGCCAACCGGTCCTTCCAGGCGAAGTTGTGATGGTTTTCTACTACATGCAAAGCCTTCAATCCTAAAGCCTTTAATAGATTGGCATGAATGCGCTCGTGGCAGGCTTTTGCATAATCGTCGGCCAGTGTCATGGTCAACCAATATTCTTGCCCTGCCTCGCCGTTCATATCCAGCCAGGCCAATTGCTGAGCATGTCGCGGTAGCTTACAGGTGTTCATGGCTATTTGGGTATAGTGCTTTGCAATGGCCGAACCTAATCCCCGGCTGCCCGAATGGGTTAGCAAAGCCATGTACTTTTTAGCGGGTAAGCCTAAAGTGTTATCAGCTAAAAGCTCAATCTGGCCAAACTCCACAAAGTGATTGCCATTGCCTGATGAACCTAATTGCCTTGCCGCTTTGCTGCGTAACGGTTTCAAAAATGAGATCTCGTTAAACACAGGGCTATCTAAAACCTCGTGCTCCTGCGTGATATCCAACCCGCCTTCCATACCAAAATGGGTATGACTTTTTAGGGCTTGTTTGATTTGATACTCAAACCGTTTCAGGAAGCCATCGCTTTCATCAATAATAGACAGCGCCATGCGGCATCCGATGTCCATGCCTACCGCATAAGGAATTACAGCGTTATCCGTAGCCAGTACACCGCCAATAGGAAGGCCAAAGCCCATGTGCGCATCAGGCATTAATGCACTCTGCACACTCACAGGCAGCAGATTAGCCAGGTCCATTTGTTTTTTGGCGGATGACTCAATGCCCTTGCCGCCGTAAATTTTGCAGTATACAGGTTCATCCCTTAACTCAAACGTTTTAAACGAGATGCCTTCTACCTTGCCTATCACCTTTTCAGCTATCTTACTTGTCAACTCATCGTCCAGAAATGCTTCCGGGTCGTTCTTAATGTTCACCAGCAGGTCCAGTAATTGCTGCTTGCTGTGGTGCTTGAAATTTTTAGAGGCTACACTAATAACTATGCTTCGCAGCTGATCATTATGGTAGCCTATTTTACTTAAATCTTTTGTTCTTAAATTGCCCATTGGGGTTATGTTTCTAATTCCAGGTATGCCTCTTTGTTGGCGTACCTTGGTGTGTTTTTTAATTTATTAATGTATTTGATGCGTTCGTTAAACTCATCTTTCCAATGGTAATGCCTTCCGTTCGTTAGGCGGTGCATGCGTGGTTCATAAAAATGCTTTTCGATATGGTTATCTACCTCAGCTATTTGTTGTTGCAGTACATTATCATGCAGCTTCACCTCCGTTACCATATGCGGCATTACCTTTAGCACAAAGCGCCAGGGTTCTGTAAAAACATATTTGATATCCGGCCTGCGACTGTTATTTATGAAACTTACACATGTAAAGCATGCCTGCTCTTTTTCAAATAATTTTAACCGGTTGTTCACCCAATCGTATTGGTCAATTTCGCGCAGCTCCTGCTTACGCATTTTATAACCATACTTTTTTTTACGCCTCTTTTTAAATTTAAAAGAGCGGTCATGATGGTATTGTACCGTATTTATTTTTTTTAGTAATGTTTCGTAAAACTCAGCCGCCGGTCCGCGCTTAATATCATCCCGTAAAACGAAAAGCCTTTTCCAGCCCCGTTGATAAGGATGTTCCAGCGGCACCATTGGTAAATTTCGCTGTTGTTGCCACAATTGCTCCCGCGTTTTGCTTAGCTTAATTAAGTGCTTGTCAAAATCCAGTTTAACGAGCCGCTTTTTGCGCCGTATCGATTTGATACGGCACGCCCATTCATGTATGTCCATAGGACTTCCATTTAATTATTGTCTTAAAATGTTATCGGATCTCTATTCGTCCTTGAGTAAGGATATAGCCGTTATAGAACGCTCAAAAAAACCCGATAAATTAATTCGGCAGACAAATAATCAGCATGGTTGCCGGGGCAACCTTAATTTATTAAAATAAAAAGTGCAGTGTTTGCCTACCTAATGGGCAATGAGCGAAAGGGGCGATATGTAGCGTTGCTCTGTCATGATTCCTTGATATTTAAAAGGTTAATAAATCAGGAATTGGACGCAAATATAGGATTTTAATTGAATTATTAAAAAGTAACTATTTTGTCTTTCACGTCCTTCCCGCTGTTCGATTTGCAACTTCGACTGAATATGCCTGTAGATTGAATCTACACTATAAACAAAAAAGCCTGAATTCGGACGCGATGTCGTGCCAAGGCAAAAAAGGTGGGGCACCCATAACCACGCTGAAACACTATCGCCCCAAAACTATAGCGCGTTTTGCGGCGCATCGCCACCCCCCTGCACCAACCCCAACACCACTTTATACGCCGTTTTCTTCTCCCAACGTGCTATCAGCCAGGCGATAAAGCTCAACGTGAAGATATCGTTATTCTCTTCCCTCGCAGCCAGGTTTAAAACCGTATTTCTGTACGCCGGTTCAAAAACCACATCGGGTTTTTGCAGGTATTTTTCAACCATCCGCAGAAACAACAGCACGCGTTCTTCCGAAGTTTTCAGCAGGTACTTCTTATACCGGCGCCGGAAGCTGGTTAGCCGTGACAAGGCAAGCTCGATGTTACCAAACTGTGCCTGAACCAAAATTTCCATGAGGTTCTTTCGGATTGTCCATAACATGCCCATTTTTTTTTCGTACCAGGCATCAGTTCGTGTCAGTAAAGTCAGCTGTTTTAAACTTCCCCGGTCATTACACAGGGCTAAAAACATGGCCAGGCATATGCGCAGATCCTCAATATCTTCCGGTTTAGATTTTTGCTTTGTATTGGAGAGTGATACTTGCAATAGCGCGATGGCATCATCCGCAAAACCTGTAAAGAACAAGTTGAGCGCAGACAGTAACTGATGGCGTAAATAAAACAGCGCGTAAAAGCGGTTATCGGTCGCCATTAAGTCCATCATTTCCCTGAGGTCGGATGCACTCCCTGCGAAATTCCTTCGCCTCAGGTGAAAGTTCGCCAAAAAATACAAGATGGATATATGGTAAAAAAGATAGGGGTGTTTTTTATGCGCCTGGCCTTGTATAAACCGGTCCGTTTGGTTAATAAAACGTTCTATCAATCCATAATTTTGCTGTATCGCTGCATATTCATTCGCGATGAAAAGGATCTGGTAAATGGATTTGTAGGTCATCAGGTCCTGTACCGAAATTTTGTACTTCCGGATGGTTGTTATCACTAAGGCCGTCAAATTAACGATCTTCCCTTCCAGGTGTATCTCCTGCAGTTCCCGCCTCAAAAAGGCATAGGCCATATTGAGCTTAGCATCGCGTAGCATGTCCGACTGGTTCCGCAAGAAACGTGCGGTCAAAGCTTCGAGTTCTTCAGCCCCCGGCAGATGGGCATACTGTAGCTTTAACAGCAAAAGTTCATTCAACAAATTAAACTGCTCCAAATGTTCAGCCAGCCGTTCAGCCTTATCCAAACATTTAAACGCTATTTTAACCACATCATTTTCTAATAAAAAACGTCCAGCTACCAGCAGTCGCAGTGCATCATAGGTGTCGGCATTGCTTTCAAAGGTTTTCTGCGATAAAAATAGCAGCAAATTGTCCTGCAATCTTTTACGCAAAGCATGGTATGCATCATTATTTTTTTTCGATTGGTAGAGCTTATTTAAGCCATCTATATCGTCAGTTTCTACCAAATCAAGTAGAGCTAAATTTTTCACATCCGGCCTTTTGTTTTTCAGCTGTAAAAACTGCCTGAAAAGCTTTTTATCAGCACTATTGAGCAGGTTGATCAACTCCGAAAGCGGGTCCATATTCGTATATTAATGCAATAAAGGTACAATAGTTGCGAAAATATATCGTCAGTATTTTACGTACTCTGGTTTTAGCGGCCCTGTTTTACATCGCACATTTGTTTCATTATTAATTATTAAAACAAATTAAACATGGAACCGCTACAACACACAACAGAACAAACTTCACCTGCCGTAAACGTTAGAAACCCGTTTAAACCAACTGCTGCCTTTATAGGTGCCTCCTGGTTTGCCTTATTAACCGGAGTGGTTGGATACTGCGTCGGCTTATGGAATGCAAGTATGCAGCTAAACGAAAAAGGCTATTATTTCACCATTTTATTATTCGGCTTATTCGCCGTGATCTCCGTACAAAAAAGTGTGAGGGACAGGGCTGAAGGACTTGCCGTTACGGATCTTTATTACGGCCTGAGCTGGTTTGCTACTATTGCCGCAATGATCCTGCTAACCATTGGCCTTTGGAATGCTGATCTCGCCCGAAGTGAGAAAGGCTTTTACGCCATGGCATTCTGCCTGAGCATGTTTTCGGCAATTGCAGTACAAAAGAATACCCGCGACGCAAAGATGTTTGAGATTAAAGAGATGTAACGTAGCGGTTGCTACCCCGCAGCTCCTTGCCTGGCAAGTCTGCGGGGTTTATTTACCTACCTTATTATTCTTAAACTTCGCTGTTCGTAGCCTATTGCCCACGAATTGTTTATGCCTGTAGTTTTCAATTACAGTAATCAAGCCCCTACTATCCCAAGGCACAGCCTTCCGGGCAGAGAATTCATTTACCGTTACGTCAACGGATATCATTTCGATAAATAATGATAGGCAGGTAACACATGTACAATTTTGCCGTTTTTCTCCAACCTGTCGGTTTGATCAAGTGTAACGATAAAGCCTTCGTCAGCATTGAAAAAAGTAAGTGCTTCAACCACGCCGTCCAACTCCCGGTTTATATTGTCAGGGTCCAATTCGAAGCAAACCTGCACGGCTTCCACCAACCTGCCATTATTGATAATAACGAAATCGCACTCATTTTTTTCAGCAAAATAATAGATCTCCCTGTATTTTTGACGAAGGTGCAGGTAAACCAAATTCTCGAACTTTCTGCCATTGTCTTCTGAAAAAGAACCCGAGTTGACATTGATCAGGCCGGTATCTATGGCATAAACTTTCCTGGGATTTGCTAACTGTTTTCTTAAAGAGTAGCTAAATTTTGGCACGAATTGCAATAAATACGAATATTCAAGGTGGGACAGGTACTCCATCACAGTACTGGTTGACCCGATCTCAAACAGCGTTTTGAGCCTGTTACCTGTGATAAGTTTCGCAACATTGGAAATCAGGTAGAATGCCAGCCGCTGTAATGTTTTAACGTCCCTTACACCGTAGCGCACCGCTATATCCCTGATCAAAATATCCTCGAATAACTGGTTTAATATTTCAGGTATGCCTTGCTTTAAATATTCGGGAAAGCCGCCTGATTCCAAATAGCTCAATAAAGAGGGCTTATCATAAGATAATTCTTTAAAGGCACAGAATTCGTGATATGAAAAAGGGAAAAGCTCTTTTGTGATATGCCGTCCGGTTAACCTGGTCCCCAACTCCCTGCTTAATAAAGAAGCGTTAGAACCGGTTATCACTAATTTATAATCTTCATCCAGCTTTTGCCTCACATATCTTTCCCACTCCGGTACAATTTGTATCTCGTCAAAAAAAAGCATATTGGTTCCACTTGCCTTTATGGATTCGTCCAGTCTGCCGAAATCAGTCGGGCCAAATTCGTAGAGCCTTGGGTCTTCAAAATTAAGATAAAGTGCATCGGGATACCGCTCTTTGAGTAACTGGAAAAGCAGGGTGCTTTTTCCGCATCTCCGTATTCCCGAAACAATTAATGCAAAGGCCGATAAGTCAGGTAAAGTTGCCAGCGCGTCCCTTTCCAGGCCCGGATCTTTTTGAGAGAGGTTCGCTTTTTGTGTTTCGATGACCTGGTTAATGGCCGATTGAAGTATCATAATAAGTCATTTGATACAAATATACAAAATTGTTCGTTAGTAAAAAACAAAACTGTTCGATGGCAAAATACAATCTATATAAATGCCCAAACAACCTTCATTAAAAAAATAAAAAAAAATTTGCGAAACCAAAGAGTTGCATATATATTTGCAACCAATTGGTTTCATGAATTAACAGCAGAACAAATGAGAAGGGATATTTTCCAGGCAATTGCAGACCCCACGAGGAGGGCCATCATAGCCTTAATTGCATTACAGGCCATGACGCCGAATGCCCTTGCCGAACATTTCGACACTACCCGGCAGGCAGTTTCAAAACACCTGCGCATTTTAACACAGTGCGAACTGGTAAAACAGGAACACAAAGGCCGCGAGATTTATTACCAGCTTGAAATAGACAAAATGAAAGAAATTGACAAATGGATCGAGCAGTTCCGCAAAATTTGGGAAGCCCGTTTCAACCAGCTCGACGAGTTATTAGCAACAATTAAAAAACAGAAAAAATGAAACTTGACCTCTTATTTGATTTTTCCGTAAATAAGGAAAACAAAACCGTTCACATTGTACGTGAATTTAACGCCGGTCTGGACCTGGTTTGGAAGGCGTGGACAACGGCCGAACTGCTGGACAAATGGTGGGCCCCCAAACCCTTTAACGCAAAAACAAAGGTTATGAATTTTGAAGTTGGCGGACGTAGGTTTTTTGCCATGGTAAGCCCGGACGGGCAGGAACGCTGGTTTATTCAGAAATTTACTTCCATTACCCCAAAAACCAATTTCAAAACGATTAACACTTTTGCCGACAAAGATGAAAACCCTGAATTGCCGGGTTCTGACTGGGATTTGAATTTCAGCGAACAAAACGGGACTTCAAGAGTGAGTATCACTATTAAAAATGAGTCGCTTGCCCGCATGGAGAGAATGGTTGAATCGGGCTTCCGCGGAGGGTTTACCAAGGGCTTAGAACAGCTGGACGAACTGCTGGTAACATTGATGAATAAATAATACGGATCAAGAGTCAAGAACCAAGAGCTAAGAACCAAGAGTCAGGAAAAATAGTAAAATCTTGAAAATTCCAAAAAGTAGAATCATACAAACCAGGCAGCTATAGCCTTTTAGTTAATTTTTCTGTCTTGATTCTTGGCTCTAATATCTTGACTCTTGATTTAAGTAATTGTTAAAAAAAATGGTTGAAGTTTTTAAAACAAATGTCCGGAAAAAGGCACAAAGCAAAATGCTGCTTTGTGCGCTATCCGAAGTATTCCCATCATCTAAAATTAATTTCGACCTTTCGGATTGTGATAAGGTGCTGAGGGTTGAAGGGGAGGATATAGAGGCGATGAGGATAATGGTGCTGGTAAACGAGCATGGGTTTGCGTGCGAGGTACTGGATTAATGGCAAAACCGGGCACGTTTAGCTTTAATGCCCTTTGTCCCAATAACCCCTTTAAAATGGCATTCTATCACCCGAAAGGGTAACGGTATCCCGCATAAATTTGCAATATCAATTCGAATCATAATCATGAAAAAAGTGCGGGGTCAGCACTATAATCACTGACGACACAGACATGAGAAGGCTAATCGTTTTAGAATTTATTACATTAGATGGGGTACTCCAGGGTCCCGGCGGACCTGGGGAAGATACATCAGGCGGGTTTAAATATGGCGGCTGGAGTGCGCCGTACGGTGATGCAATTTCCGGTAAGGCTATGCAAAAGCAGATGGAAGCTACAGATATCCTGCTGGGCAGAAAAACATTTGAGATATTTGCCGGTTTCTGGCCTGAACATGCCGAGCATTGGCCGGGCATCAACGAGGTCACAAAATACGTGCTGTCCAACACCATGAAAAAGTCGGACTGGCAAAACTCGGTGTTCCTTACCAGCGTGGCAGATATCGAAAAGCTCAAAAATTCAGAAGGCGGCGACATCAAAGTTTGGGGCAGCGGCGGGCTGGTAAAGCTGCTATTAAAGCATGACCTGGTTGACGAATTATGGCTCAAAATTTACCCGGTAATCCTGGGCAAAGGAAAGAAGTGGTTTGACGATGACGTGCTGCCGGCAGCATTTACATTAACGGAGAGCGTGGTTACGCCACAGGGCGTTATCTTCGCCAATTACAAGCGTGCGGGAGAAGTTAAGACTGGCACTATTGGGGAGTAAGGGATGTGTTAGGTGCACGTTTTGGCGCACGAAAGCGGACAACCGGCGGTTATCCGCTTTTTTGTAAACTATGGTTTTTTTGCCGGGATCGGAATATCAGGCAGCCGGATAACCCGGTGACTATATTTGGCGTCATTTTCAGAATGGGTAACCATTATGATAGTCGCCCCGTCTTTATTCAGTTCGTTCAGTAATTCCATAACTTGCTTGCCGTTGTCATGGTCTAAATTTGCTGTTGGCTCGTCTGCAAGTATCAATTTAGGCCTGTTCACCACTGCCCTGGCCAGTGCAACGCGCTGCTGCTCGCCGCCCGATAATTGCTGCGGATAAGTTTTCCGGCGCTGCTCGATATGCATTTTACCCAATACTTCCCCGGCCCTCTGTACACGTGCCGAAGTTGGTAAGCCGGCGTAGATCAGCGGCAGTTCCACGTTTTCAAATACAGTGAGGTCATCGATCAAATTAAAATTCTGGAATAAAAAGCCTACGTTTTGCTTGCGCAGGTCTGCGCGTTTACGCTCATTAAAGTGGGTTACTTCAACGCCGTTGAAAACATAGCTGCCACTATCCGGGTCATCAAGAAACCCAAGGATATTCAGCAGGGTTGATTTCCCGCAGCCCGACGGGCCCATAACTGCCACAAATTCGCCTTCATCAATTACGATGGACATTTTGTTTAATGCCACGATATCCAGCTCATCGGTATGGTAGCATTTTTCGATATTGGAGATATTTATCATATGCTTCAGATTTTAAGGGTTAAAACCATTATAAAGCTAACGTTATGTTGTATGCTGTTTTTTTTAATCGACGAAGTAAGACGGGAAAACTGCAATAAATTTAAGTGAAAATAACATAAAAAGCAACCTTTTGAGGTAACAAAAATATCACATAATTTTGTGTTAGATTATTGACCTGGTGCGGTTTGATGACTGTTATTTTCCGGAAAATTTTTGCAGCCTTAAAGTAAATGATGCCAGGTAATAGCGCCCAAGCCTGTTTGTGTTGGTTTGCGTGATATAACTTGCAGTATTGGTAGTTGAAAAGCAAGTATTTTTTTAAAAAGACCGAAAACAGCCAGCCTTACCGTGGCAAGGTGCCCACTTAATCTGCCCCGGCTAATTTAACGATGTTTTTGTCGATCCTCTTAAAATCAATTCGGGCTGGATAATTACCCTGGTAAGGTCTTTTAAGCGTACTTTATTTTCGAGTTTATCCAGGAGCGTTTTGAACAGTTGCTTCGCCATTTCGTCCAACGGTTGTGCAATGGCGCTGATGGAGGGGTTGTAAATATTAAATACATCGTGGTCATCAAAAGCTATAATAGAAATATCCCCCGGGATACTCAGGCCCGCTTCATTTATGGCTTTTATGCCGCTTAGCGCCAGGTAATTGGTAGCGAATATAATGGCGTCCAGATCAGTATGTTCATTAATAAACTGGATGGATTGCTTAATGGTTGTTTCTGTATCGTTTTCAAAAGGTATTTTGAAGATCAATGGCTTTAGATCATGCTTTTTTAGAGCGGCCAAATAACCTGATTGCCGCTCTTCCATCTGGGTTTGAACGGAGCCTAAGGTAAAGAGCGCAATTTTTTTTGCAGCAGTTTTTATTAAAACCTCTGTAGCATCAAACGTCCCCTTATAGTTGTCAAGGCCTACATAATCGGTTGGCACGGTTGGTAAAAAGCGGTCAAATAATACTACTGGTAAATTATCATTTATCAATGCTTTAATTTCGGGTTCAACCCCTGCAGGTGGCGTAATAATATAGCCGTCAACATGGCGTGCCCGCAGTAAAGTAATTAATTGCCTTGTTTTTTCGGGGTCATTTTCAGTACTGCAATAAATTATCTTATACCCATTTTTGTAGGCCAGCGCTTCCAAATGAAAGGCGATATGTGAAAAGAAATAGTCGGATATCTTTTCGACCATTAAACATATCATCTTTGTTTTGCCAGTGCTAAGGCTTTTTGCCAGGTGGTTAGGCTTGTAGCCTTTTTCCTCAACAAACTTTAAAACTTTTTCTGTCAGTTCGTCGCTTATTCTCTTTTCCTTTGCCTTCCCATTCAAAATAAACGAAACCGTAGATTTTGCAACGTGCAGTTCGTTAGCTATATCGTTGATTGATAATTTTTTACTCATTTAATTTAAAGGCCCCGGTGTTGGTTATGTAAAGTAGAGAACCATGAGTCAAGAGTTGGGGAAGATAATTATAAAAATCGGGTAGGTGGGTCTTTGCACTGCCGTAAATTGGCCGACTTTTACTTTTTTATCTTGATTCTTAACTCTTGATTCTTGGCTCTTGATTCTGGATTCACAAATATATCATTTTCTATTTGCAAAACCGGTTTTATTAATTATCATTGCAGTTCGGGAAAAGAAAGTTAACCTTCCCCGGCTTTGTTTGAACGCTTGTGAAAACTTAGCGCTATTATAAACCAATTATTCAGCATAAATAACAAATAATAACTGTTTTCCCAAATTAACCGGCAAGCGGCTTTTATGCCTGATATCCGGCAGATTAGGTAATAACCCTAATGGGTTGATGATTTTTTTCCGGCTATAAGGATATAACGACCAGCATTTGAGAGCGAATGATGACTGACTATAAACAGATAAAATAATGCAAATCAATGATTTACCATCCTCCTGCATACTAACTGCTGATATTGGCGGTTCGCATATAACAACCGGAGTTTATAATATAAATAGCCGCACTATTTTGGAGGGAAGCGTAATCAGGGTTGATGTAGTTAGTAAAGGAGCGGCAGATGACATTTTAACGTCATGGGAAAATGCTTTTAAACTGGTGCTTGCAAATACTGGCCTTTCAGTTGCAGGTTTAAGTGTTGCTATGCCGGGACCATTTGATTACGAAAAAGGCACATCATATATAAAGGGGCTTGATAAATACGAATCTTTATATGGCATGGATATAAGAAAACCATTGGCTGCACTCTTAAAACTCGATCCGCAAATGATCAGGTTTCGCAACGATGCGGAGTCTACTGTAGCTGGCGAGGTACTGAACGGTGCAGGAAAAGAATATAATAAGGTGATGGGCGTAACCCTGGGTACCGGTTTTGGGTCTGCTTACAGCGAAAACAAGGTCACGAAGGATATTAACCTGGGAAGTGAGCCATATAAGGATACGATAGCGGATGATTATCTGTCAACCCGCTGGTTTTTGAAACGCCATATCGAATTAACTGGGGTTAATTTAATCGGCGGCGTTAAAGAGCTTTCCCTGTTGGCCCAAAAAAGCGACATCGCACGGGATATATTTAATGAATTTGCAAGCAATATGGCTAATTTTCTAAAAAACCCGGTTTTGCAGCTTAATCCGGATGTATTAATTCTTTGCGGCAACATTGCCAAAGCTTCCAAATTCTTTCTTCCGCAGCTCAGTAAAGCGCTGCACCCGCTGGTTATTAGTTTAGCCCAACTTGGCGAAAATGCACCGTTGATAGGCGCTGCGGCCATGTTTGATAATATGAACAACGAGGTACCTTTTAATTCTGTAAACCAATTATAGCCTAACATACCATGCAAAAAGCAGCATTTATCGACAAAAAGTTTATCGTCAACTTTATTTTCGTAACCTCATTATTTTTAATGTGGGGCGTATTACATTCAATGAGCGATGTACTCAATAAGTATTTCCAGGGCGCCCTGAATGTTTCAAAGTCCCAATCGGGGCTCATTCAATTTTCGGTTTTTGGTGCATATGCGGTAATGAGCTACCCTGCTGGGTATTTTTTAAAGAAGTTTGGCTATAAGCCAGGCGTGCTTCTCGGCTTATCACTATTTGCGGTTGGTACATTCCTGTTTATTCCTGCGGCAAATGCGGCCTCATTTACCTTTTTTAGGATCGCCCTGTTTGTTATGGGCTGCGGAATGGCCACCCTTGAAACAGTGGCCCATCCTTTTGCAGCGGCCCTGGGTGACCAGCGCACCAGTGACCGGCGAATAAATTTCTCACAGTCGTTTAATGCCCTGGGCGCAACTGCCGGACCGTTAATCGCTTCATGGTTTCTTTTTCGGGTTACCACAGGAAACCCGCACGACCTTAATTCCGCTAAGTACCTGTATGTCACTATGGGTGGCGTATTGGTTTTACTTATTATAGCCTTTTTATTTCTTCGGGTACCAGCATTAAATGACCCTCACGTAGCCGTAACTGAAGTAGATCCCGATGCTGTTAATGTGGATACCGCTCCTGAAAAAAAATTATACCAGCATAAACATTTTGTATGGGCGGCTGTGGCCCAGTTCTTTAATGTGGCCGCACAGGCGGGTACCTGGGCATTTTTTATTAACTACGCCTCTTCGATAATGCACTTTAGCAACATGTCGGCATCGAGGTATTTTAGCATTTTTATGGCGATGATGATGCTGGGCCGTTTCACAGGGACCTTTCTGATGAAATTTATAGCACCTAACAAGTTGTTGGCGACTTTCGCATTAGGCAGCATTATTATGTGTTTAATAGTAGCGCAGGGCTTAGGATGGCCATCATTTATCGCTTTAATGATGATCAACTTTTTCTTTAGTATTATGTTCCCTACAATTTTTAGCCTTGGCATAAAAAACCTGGGGGCACATACCCAACGGGGATCGTCATTTATAGCTATGGGTGTTGTAGGCGGCGCTTTTTTCCCATGGATAATGGGACAAGTTGCGAACCACGACGTGGCAAAAGCATATTATTTACCCATTATATGTTACGCAATCATTTTCATGTTCGGCTATAAGTTGTATAAAGTGAAACATTAAGCGGCATTTTTATGTAGTAAATGGGACATTTCCGCCGTCCTTTTAATTTGTAAATAATACCCCAAAAAGTTTTTCAGAATAAATTTGCAAAACCGGTTTTATTGACTATCATTGTCGATAATTAACAAAACCGGTTTTGCAAAAATAAACCAAGCAAAAACCGGATATTAAACCTATATATAAATACGCTTAATGAAGAAGGAGTTTTTTAAACTAACAGGATTTTTAGCCTGTTTGCTGGTTTTTAATTTTTCTGTTGCCCAAACAACAGGTCAGAATGTTCTTCCCAAATGGGCATTTGGCGGTTTTGCACGGCCGCAAAATATCAATCCCATCATTTCACCTGATCTTAATGCTAAGTTTTTGGATCCTATGTCGAATAAGATGGTTGCGTGGGAAGCAAATTATACTTTTAACCCTGCCGCAACAATTAAAGACGGGAAAATAGTAGTCCTGTATAGGTCTGAAGACGTAACCGGCGTTGAGATTGGCACCCGGACTTCCCGGATAGGTTATGCCGAAAGTAGCGACGGGCTTAGTTTTAAGAGAAATTCCACGCCGGTTATGTTCCCGGCAAATGATAGCCAGAAACAATTTGAATGGCCGGGCGGTTGCGAAGACCCCCGCGTTGCCGTAACCGAAGACGGAACATATGTGATGTTTTATACGCAATGGAACCGCAAAGTTCCGCGCCTGGGCGTTGCTACTTCAAAAGATTTGATCACCTGGGTAAAACATGGCCCAATCTTTAGAAAATTTTATAGCGGAAAGTTCGCCGATATGGCCAATAAATCTGCCTCCATCCTTACAAAATTAAAAAACGACCGGCAGGTTATTGCAAAGGTCAACGGGAAATACTGGATGTATTGGGGCGAGCAGCATGTATACGCCGCCACGTCAACCAACCTGGTTGACTGGAAGCCCGAAGTAGACAGTAAAGGTGAACTCAAACAGTTGTTTTCGCCCCGCGCCGGTTATTTTGACAGCGATCTCACTGAGTGCGGGCCGCCAGCTATAATGACCGCTAAAGGCATCATATTATTTTACAATGGGAAAAATCATCCCGGCAAAGGCGGAGATAAACGTTTTAATGGTAATTCGTACTGTGCAGGGCAGGCCTTATTTTCATTGAGCGACCCTTCGAAAATAATAACCCGCTTAGATGTTCCCTTCCTGCGGCCGATGGAACCATTTGAAAAGAGCGGGCAATATGTAAACGGAACTGTTTTTATTGAAGGCATGGCTTATTTTCATAAAAAATGGTTTCTCTATTATGGTTGTGCAGACTCAAGGGTAGGGGTGGCAGTTTTTGATCCTTATACACCGGCCCCCCCTGATCCAATACCACTTTTATAGGCTTATCCAGTTGATTTATTAGATATTTTTTTAATAACACATTACTAATTAATGGGTTGAGGGGCTTTTTTGGCCCTAAAATTCGAAAAATGGCCCCTCATTTTTCACCAAATACATCCTGTTCGCTGCAAATAATACCTGGTTGTGACCTTGAAAACAACCTTGATAAAGAATAACAAATACCAATATAAACACTAACCGACAGCAATTAAACTAATGAGAAGGAAGGGGAATTTTTATGAAATAATTTACTAAAAAACATTACCCGGTAAATAAAAATGTCAACTATTTCCATTTTACCGGCAACATCGATCTGGCCACTTCTGGTTACATCAAAGTATTATTCAATTATTCACCTTAATTCAAAGTATATGAAAAAAACTTACAGTTATTTCATTATCCATCGATATGAAAAAGGAATTCGTTTAAGCGCAAAATTCGCTTTTGCTTTACTTCTTGCAGCATTGGTTCAGTTTTCTGCCTCTGCGAATTCATTAAAGACGGCCAGCCGGTTATATAATACCAACGGCCCGTCCAAAAATAACCTTCCGTCAAAATCATCAGCAGCGAAATCGCAGCTTGCCGATGTAAAAGTAACCGGGAAGATCACAGACGCGAGCGGCGAAGCCCTTATCGGGGCCACAGTGGCGCTGAAAAACGGCAATGGGTTAACCGTTACCGATATTAATGGCAATTTTACAGTAACCGTACCTGAAAATGCAATACTGGTGATATCTTATATCGGTTATCAAACCCAGGAGGTTGCCGTAGCAGGCCAAACACAGCTAAATATTGTATTAAAAGAAGCAGCCGGTAATTTAAATGAGGTTGTTGTTGTTGGTTATACCACCCAACGGAAAAAAGACCTCACTGGTGCAGTATCGGTAATTAACGCCAAAGATATTGATGCAATGCCTGTAGGTGGTGTTGATCAGATATTGCAAGGTAAAGCAGCCGGTGTAGCAGTAACGCAAAATACTGGCGCCCCAGGCGATGGTATCAGCGTTATTATACGTGGTGTCGGAACTATCAACGGTATTTCACCGCTTTATGTTATCGATGGCGTACCAACCCAGGACGGTATCAACGAAATATCGCCGGATGATATAGAAACCATCAATGTTTTAAAAGACGCTTCATCGGCCGCCATTTATGGTGCAAGGGCTGCGGGCGGCGTTGTTATTATAACAACAAAAAGGGGCAAAGCGGGCAAAACAAAAGTAGGCTTTAGCGCTTATACAGGAGTGCAAACTGCACAGAATTTAATTAAAATGGCTGATAATGCGCAATATGTGCAAGCCTATAATACCGCAGCCACAAATGATGGCAGGCCACTAATTTCAAGTGCGCTGGCCGGTACACTATCTGATGTAAACTGGTTGAAAGAAATTTTGAAACCTGCACGGATAAGTAACGGTAACCTATCGATGAGCGGGGGTAGTGAAACATCCCAGTATATTTTATCAGGTAATTACTTTAGCCAGGATGGTTTGATACAAAACTCATCGTACAACAGGTTTAACCTGCGTACTGCTATAAACAGCACGGTTTCAAAGTATTTTAAACTGGGTACAAATGTTAATCTTTCATATTCTAAAACCCGGTCAGTAGGTACATCCGGCGATGGTTACGTTGGTGCAGCCAGCGTTGTGCGTTATGCGTTGTTCCGCACACCGGGCACACCTGTTTACAATGCGAACGGGCAATATGTGGATCTGCCGCAACAGGACCCTACTTTAGGTAATTTTTTGGGCGATGGTATAAACCCGGTTGCGCTTGCCAATGCAACTAACGATAATACTTATGGCTATACCATATTAGGTGATGCTTTCGCAGAGCTGGATCCGATAAAGGGGCTGAAGATTAAGTCGGATGTTGGTTTAAATTGGATACAAACAGATAATAAGCAGTTTTTTGAAACATTTGGCATCGACCGTTTTTTTAACTCTCCAAACTCGCTTTCTCAATCAAACGAAGATAACCTGAATTATAACTGGACAAATACTGCTACCTACGACCTCACCTTAGGCAAAAGCTTTTTGAAGTTTTTAGCAGGAACTGAGTTAATTAAGCAAGATGTGCAGGCCATGTCGGCTTCGCGGACCGGCTTTGTTAACCAAACTGCCGATTTTCAATACCTGGATAACGGGACGGCAGCAAGCCAGCAAAATGGGGGCAATGAAGCACACCTTGCTATGTTTTCGCTTTTTAGCCGTGTGGATTATCAATACGATAATAAATACCTTGCCAGTGTGAATTTCCGTCGTGACGGATCTTCTCAACTTGACCCATCATCCCGCTATGAGAATTTTTATTCAGGATCATTAGGATGGAGGATCGACAGGGAAGATTTTATGAAAAACGTGAAGCCTATTTCAACCCTGAAACTGCGCGCAAGTGTTGGCCAGTTAGGTAATTCAGGCATCGGTAATTATCCATACACCTCTACTTTCGGTACAAGTGGTTATTATCCATTTGGAGGTACTTCGACCCAGGGAATTAGTATAACATCTTTAGGCAATGCAAATGTACGCTGGGAAACAAGTACCCAGGAAGATGTTGGTTTAGACATCGGTTTTTTAGACAATAACCTGATGTTAACTGCCGATTACTATATTAAAAATACAACAAACATGCTAATACCCCTGCCCCAGCCGAGCAGCGGTGGCGGACAGGCCCCATTTGCAGTTGGCGAACCTGAGGTTAACGCCGGAAGTGTACGTAACAGCGGCTTTGAACTGGAACTGGTTTATAAAAAAACGATCAATCATGACTGGAGTTACAGCCTGAACGGCAATTTTGCCACACTTAAAAACGAAGTAACATCCCTTGCAGGCGGCACACCTATCCCGGGCGGCCGTATCGACAATAACTATTACGCAACCTTGACCGAAGTAGGCCATCCAATAGGTTCGTTTTATTTATTGCAGCAGGAGGGTATATTTCAAAATGCACAACAGGTATTTACCCATGCCTATCAAGGGCCGGGAATAAGGCCGGGCGATGTGATGTATAAGGATGTAAATAACGATGGGGTAATTGATGACAATGACCGCAGTTTCGTAGGCAGTCCGATACCTAAGTTTACTTACGGCCTCACTGGCAACGTAAAATATAAAAATTTCGATCTGAGCGTATTTTTCCAGGGGGTATATGGTAATAAAATATATAACCAGGTGCTTACTGATATCGAAGGCTTTTATCGTCCTTTTAATATTACGCAACGTATCGCCGAAAATGCCTGGACTGGCCCCGGATCAACCAATACTTATCCACTGCTATCGTGGACTGATGGTTCCAATAACAAAATGCCATCAACGCGGTTCCTTGAAAGCGGATCGTACATGAGGCTTAAAAACGCACAATTGGGATATACTTTAGGCGCCAATACTTTAAAAACACTTGGTGTATCATCCGTACGCATTTACGTAAGCGGCCAAAATCTGCTAACGTTTACCAAATACACTGGTCTTGACCCTGAGCAATATCAAAATACCGATAATGCAGCAGATGGCCCAAGGGCAGTTGGTATCGATTGGGGAACTTATCCATCGGCGCGTACAATAACTGTTGGTGTTAACGCTAATTTCTAACCTAAAAAAATATAGAGATGAAAGCAAAAAATATTTATATCTACATAACCGCATCCCTGTTCATAATTTCAACGGGATGTAAAAAGGCGCTGGACCAACCGGTTTTGGGCCAGTACCAAACCAGCAACTTTTTTACCTCGGATGCTAATGCTATTTTGGGGGTAAATGCTGCATACGCTCCGCTTACCTTTACCGATGCGTCATCGAACGCGATATGGGTGCTGGGCGATCTGGCTTCGGATGACGCTATAAAAGGAAGCAGTGATGGTGACCAGGCCGACTTTTTAAGCGTGCAAAACTTTAATATCAATCCTTCAAACTCGGCTGTTGAAGCTGTTTGGAAACGGTATTACGATGGCGTTTTTGCATGTAACGTAGTTACAGATGGCCTGGCGACCAGTCAGCCAGGTGTATCAGAGCCAACAAGGGCCTCAGTAGTAGCGCAGGCCGAATTTTTAAGGGCTTACTATTACTTTAATTTAACAGCAGCTTATGGAAAAATACCTTTGCATTTAAAGGTAGAAACCCCTGCCGAATTGCAAAGCCCTGCTTTACCGCAGGCACAAATTTATGCGCAGATAGAGAAGGACTGCCAGGCCGCAGCAAATGTTTTGCCCACAAGCTGGACAGGCGCCGATTTGGGACGTGTAACCAAAGGCGCGGCTTTATCCTTATTGGCCAAAACCTATCTATTTGAACAAAAATGGGCACTGGCGGCATCAACTGCTCAGGCAGTGGACGCGTTGGGTATTTACAGCCTGTTGCCTGTTTTTTCAGATAACTTCAGGGCTGCAACTAAAAATAACGCAGAAGGCATTTTCTCGATACAACATACCAGTGGCCTTGTTCCGTTCCAGGGCAATAACTTAAATCAATGGTTTGCGCCGCGCCCGTTAAATGGCTACGGATTTTATTTACCAACGCAAAGCCTGGTTAGTAATTTTGAAAAGGCCACCGACGGTACCGATGACCCGCGCCTTGACTACACCGTCGGCAGGGCAGGGCATCCATATTATGATAGTGCTTTTGACCCAAGCTGGACTACAACGGGTTATGTAAGTAAAAAACATACACAGCCATTATCCGAAATACCAACTAATATTAAAGGCGATGGTAATTTAAATTACCAGGCTATACGCTTTTCAGAAGTGCTTTTAATTGAGGCTGAAGGGTTAAATGAATCGGGTAACAGCGCCGGGGCCTTAGTGCCGCTTAACCGTGTGCGTAAACGCGCCAGGGAAAGCTATCTGTATGATACTTCTTTACCGGGATATGGCACTGTACCTGCCGGGTTATTACCTGATATTACTGTTACCGACCAGGTGTCATTGCGTGCCCAGATACGTGCAGAGAGACGCTCGGAGCTGGCCTTGGAGTTTCACCGG
>Ga0207026_1040_pt1 | contig 26693 bp, 24 predicted proteins | sample Alteio_BWMinCont_42_FD_153274 | JGI IMG/M metagenome (GOLD analysis project Ga0207026, IMG submission 153274) | Enriched cells from forest soil in Barre Woods Harvard Forest LTER site, Petersham, Massachusetts, United States -... | ecosystem: Environmental > Terrestrial > Soil > Temperate forest >...
TCTGTCTTCAAAATACCATGCACCACGCCCAGCACCTAAGTTAAGCACAACATCGGTAGATTTAAGCAATGAGTTGACTCTTCCGTAAAACTCAATAGTTCCATCAAACGGGTGGTATCCGCCTAGCCATTGATCCGATGGATTAAATTTATTTGTCATGTATATTATCCATAATTCATCATAAATATGTTTGATTTTCATTGTTTGTCTATAGGGGATTGGATCTTGTACCATGAATTATAAAATAGCGTATCTTTTTATTTCTATTACAGGAAGTATCGCGCTCACTCAACCTCTTTTCGCAGCCGGTTGTTCACCTGACGGAGAATTTGATCCGAATAAACCCGAAGCGTCCGGCTACCGGAAAGTTTTTGATGATGAGTTCGACTCAATCTCAAGCATAGATATTAACAATAATCGCACTGGAAATTACAATTGGTACATTCAACCTTTTTTTGGCTGGCGTCCTATGCCTTCCGATGATATTTCTGTAGCGGACGGTGTTCTTATGTTAAATGGATCATCGGCAGTTGGTTATGGCATTGCCACTGCCGCTCCCGCTGATAATGAGCAAGGGTACGTTGGTCATGTTTTCGGTGGAGGAGCCTATTTTGAAGCCAGAATCGCATACGACCCCGAAACGGTGGATTACAAAAACGGCTGGCCATCCTTTTGGGCAATGGCAGTTGAACATATGGCGCAAAAAAAGGCTGATCAGTGGCCTGGGCAGTTAACTGGTTACGAACATTTTATTGAAGATGACTTTTTTGAATATGATACCAGTTTTGCTGGCATAAGCACATTTGGAGGAGCAATACATGATTGGTATGGGGTCTATAAAGTCACCTGCCCTTCCGGATTTTGCAAGGTTAGCAATGACGGTACTTCCTTATTCAATAACTTTGTCAATAAATTGCAAAATACCGAAGCAATCGATTGGACGCAATTTCATACCATCGGCCAATTATGGGTGGCGGGCAATAACGACAATGGTAACATAGGTTATATACAAACTTATTTTGACGCGGTAGCGACAAACGATAGAGTAACTTGGGTAGATCAGGGTGACGGTGCGCCGCCGCCTTCCGGAGTTTTCGCATTCAGCATTATGGATAAGCAGCATTTGGTGGTCATTCTTGGTACCGGTAAAAATCAGCCTATGAAAATAGACAGGGTTCGCGTATGGCAAATTCCAGAATGCGCCAAGTGATTAGATTGCATAGTATAAAGGAGAAAATATGATTAATTATGCCCCCATAGCACTATTTGTATATAAAAGATTGGATCTGACCAAACAAGCTGTGGAATCTTTACAGCGCAATAATCTTGCTAAAGTGAGCAGGCTTTATATTTTTTCTGACGCCGCAAAATCCGATGCCGATGCGGAACAGGTTGATAAAATTAGGCAATACATCTCTTCAATAGATGGTTTTGCCGAAGTTACCGTGATTGCTGCAAGTAAAAACCAAGGTTGTGCGAATTCCATTATTTCAGGCATTTCCAAAATTTTTGAACAATACGAAAAAATCATTGTCGTTGAAGATGACCTGATTGTTACCCCAAATTTCCTCGATTACCTAAACAGCGCGCTGGATTATTATGCCGGCACCAATATCTTTTCGATATGCGGCTATGGTTTTGCATTACACTTTGCAGAAAATGATAACATAGATGTCTATTGCATACCGCGGGGTTGCTGTTGGGGCTGGGCGACATGGAAAGAGTGCTGGAAGAAGGTGGATTGGAGTGTTTCTGATTACAGCGTTTTCAAAAATGACAGGGTAGCTCAAAAAAAATTCAACCTTGGCGGCCCTGATTTGTCGCGTATGTTAGGCCACCAAATGAAAGTCAAAACGGATGCTTGGGATATAAGGTTGTGGTATGCTCAATCTAAGCTTGGAATGCTGACCGTTTACCCTAAAATCTCGAAAGTTGATCATATAGGATGGGGTCCCCTGTCAACGCATTGCAAAAATAATCTTAATTTTAAAATCACCTTGGATGATACCAATAAAACGACATTTAATTTCAGCGATAAGATTGAAATAAACCGAGACCTCCTAAATCAATTCACCTATTATTTCAGCATTCCCTATAGGATAAAAAACAGGCTGAGGAACTATATTTCCAGATTTTTTACCTCTCTGCGACATACTTAATAAAAAAGCAGCAAAGGCTAGCGGGAACCATTCATGAAAGAGCATATTAGAAAAATATTCCACTCCTTAGGACTTGATATCAGATACTATAATTCCTTTTCCGTTTTTGGAAAACAGCGGGAGCATATTCTTAATCATAACGGTATAAATCTCGTGCTGGATGTCGGCGCGAATACAGGACAATATGCGTCCAGCCTTTTTAGAGCGGGGTATCGTGGCCGCGTCGTATCGTTTGAACCTCTTAAAAAAGCCCATAATGCTTTAGCCGCTAAAGCTGGGAGCAACCCAAACTGGCATTTGGCGCCGCGAATGGCAGCTGGAAATAGTGATGGTGAAATTGAGATTAATATTTCAGGTAATTCAAAAAGTAGTTCGATTCTGGGAATGAACGAGGTTCATCTTAATGCCGATCCCCGATCCGCTTACATAGGAAAGGAGAAAGCGGATATCAGGCGTTTGGACGCTGTGGCAAAAGAATATTTTAGGGAAGACTCTGTGGCGTTCCTCAAACTTGATGTTCAGGGTTTTGAAAAGCATGTGCTTGAAGGCGCGGTCGGTATTTTAGATCGTGTAAAAGGGATAGAAGTGGAACTTTCCACAGTAGCTCTATACAAGGATCAATCTCTTGCGCGGGAATTAATGGAAATGATTATGGATCATGGTTTTGGCCTATGGGCTTTAGACCCTTTCTTATATGATCCGAAAAGTGGTCGGCTACTGCAATATGATGGCATATTTATTAAAAATTGATTCTTAGATCCTTGTGAAAAATAACATTGCCCTCATCGCCATAAACTATTTCCCGGAAGATAGCTCAACCGGTTTTTACAATACGCAGATGACCGAGTATTTAGCGGAACACGGTTATCATGTGGATGTAATCACCGGCTTTCCATATTACCCACAGTGGAAAATTAAAGATTCTTATAAAAACCGCCCCACATTCGTCGATGAGCAGAATGGCAATATTAAAATCCATCGCTATAAGCAATATGTGCCAAAACAGCCATCGTTTGCAAAACGTATCTTGCATTTGCTTGATTTTACATTCGGCAGTATTCGTAATGTATTCAAAATAAAAAACTGCGATTTGGTCATCACCATCGTCCCTTTTACTACATCCATTGTGCTCGGCCTGATTCTGGCAAAAATGCGTGGAGCGAAACTTTGGGTGCATATTCAAGATTTTGAATTCGATGTAGCCAGGGAATCAGGCCTTACCAGTGGAGGAGGTATAAGCTGTAAAATATTTACTATACTGATGAAAATCGAAGCATGGTTGCTGGGGTGCGCGGATATTGTAAGTACCGTAAGCTATGGAATGCTGGAAAAGCTCAAAACGAAAACAAAAACACCCAGCTATTTTTTCCCGAATTGGGTTGACCCTGCGGACATTAATCCTGAAACCTCCAAACCTCATCCTTTTTTACAATCGGACAAATTCAAAATTTTATATTCGGGCAATATTGGCGCTAAGCAGGATTGGAGTTTTTTTGTCAAAATTGCCGAGCATTATAATCACAATGACAAAGTTGAATTCATTCTGGTTGGTGATGGGGCTAAGAAACACGATCTGCTGGATAAGATTTCGCATTTGCACAATGTTCGCTACTATGCACCAATAGATTTCTCTTATTTATCTGATCTTCTTTGCAGCACCGATTTGCATATCCTTTTCCAGAAAAATAATGTGATTGATACGGTGATGCCATCAAAAATATTAGGAATGATGGCAAGCGCCAGGCCATCCATTGTCACTGGTAACATGCTTTCTGAAACCGCAAAATTATTCGAAGAATCAAAAGGCGGCTATTTCGTTGATTCAGATAATTTTTCGATTGTTGTGGGATATATAGACTCTTTGCAAAACAACCCTGAGCTTTGTGAAAGCATGGGCAATGCTGCACGAAAATATATTATAGAAAAATTTGGTAAAGCTATGGTCTTAAATCAATTTGTCACTCAAGTTGACCTCATCTGCGCAAATGCAAAACCATAAATATGCGTTAAGTAAAATTTAATATTAATGATATAGCATAGGGAGTATCAATCCCAATATAAGAAAACGCCAACACAAACCCATGAAAATCATCCCAGTTATTCTTTCTGGCGGCTCAGGAACACGATTGTGGCCACTCTCGCGGTTGGGTTTTCCCAAGCAGTTTTTGCCGCTGACATCGGGTGGGTTGACGTTGTTGCAGGAAACGGCGCAGCGGGTGAAGGATGCCAAGCTGTTCGCGCCACCGGTTATTATCTGTAATGCCGAACATCGTTTCATCATTGCCGAGCAGTTGCGCCAGATTGATATTGAATCGCCGACCATCATCCTCGAACCGATAGGCCGCAATACCGCCCCGGCTATTACGCTGGCGGCGCTATATATTAAAGAGCATTATGACAAGGACGCGGTGATGCTCATCATGCCGTCCGACCATATCATGGGTGTACCTACCAAATTTATCAGCGCGGTGAAGAACGCGCTGCCGGTGGCAAAAAAAGGCGCGCTGATGACCTTCGGCATCAAGCCTTCGCATCCCGAAACCGCCTATGGCTATATCCATTACGGCAAGGTGATCGATAAAAAACATCACATCCATGCCATTGCCAAATTCGTCGAAAAACCCAATGCCAGGCTTGCCAAGCAATATGTCGCGTCGGGGAAATATGTCTGGAACAGCGGCATGTTTTTATTTGCCGCAAGCAGCTATCTCGAAGAAATCCGCGCATTGGAACCTGAAATGGTCGCCCTATGCAAAAAGTCGCTGGCTGGCAAAAAACACGACCTCGATTTTATCCGTGTCGAAGAAAAATCCTTTTCGGAAACAAAATCCATTTCCGTTGATAACGCCGTGATGGAACGCACGCAGAAAGGTTCTGTTATCGAAATGGATTGCGGCTGGAGCGACCTCGGCTCGTGGGACGCGCTGTGGCAAACTCAACCCAAGGATGAAAGCGGCAACGTCATCGTCGGTAAGGCCTACGTGATCGACAGCAAAGATTCCTATGTGCGCAGCGATGGTGCATCGGTGAGCTTAGTGGGTGTCGATGACCTCGTCGTGGTATCCACCAAGGATGCCGTGCTCGTCGCGCATAAAGACCGGGCGCAGGACATCAAGACGCTCGTCGATACAATCAAAAAAGACAATAAGGTGCTGGTCGAAACCCACCGCCGCGTCTATCGCCCGTGGGGCTATTATGAGGGCGTCGATGAGGGCGACCGGCATCAAGTGAAGCATTTATGCGTGAAGCCGAAGCAGAAACTCTCCGTGCAGATGCACCATCACCGCGCCGAACACTGGATCGTGGTGCGCGGCATGGCGCGGGTGACGCTCGACGGCGTCGAATCCAACCTCTCGGAAAACCAGTCCTTCTACATTCCCATCGGCGCCAAACATAGCCTCGAAAACCCCGGCAAAATCCCCCTCGATATTATTGAAGTCCAAACCGGTTCGTACCTCGGCGAAGATGACATCGTGAGGTTCGAGGATCGGTATAACCGCTAAAATATAGAACAAAGGAAACACACACATGGCTAAAGAAATTGCGTTGATTACCGGCATTACAGGACAAGACGGTTCGTATCTTGCCGAATTTTTGATAAATAAAGGTTATATCGTGCATGGCATCAAGCGCCGTTCTTCAAGCCTTAATACTCAGCGTATTGACCATCTCTATCAAGACCCGCATGAAAAGCAGCGCAAATTCATCCTGCATTATGGCGACCTCACCGATGCCACCAATTTGATTCGCCTCATTCAAAAAATTGAGCCCGATGAAATTTATAACCTCGGCGCGCAAAGCCATGTCGGCGTGAGCTTCGACACGCCGGAATATACTGCCAATGTCGATGGCCTCGGCACGCTCAGGATTCTGGAGGCCATCCGCATCCTGGGCATGGAGAAAAAAATACGGTTTTACCAGGCTTCCAGCTCTGAGCTTTACGGACTCGTTCAGGAAACCCCGCAAAAAGAAACGACACCCTTTTATCCGCGCAGTCCTTACGGCGTCGCCAAGCTGTTTGCCTACTGGATTACGGTTAATTACCGAGAAGCTTATGGCATATATGCCTGCAACGGTATCTTATTCAACCATGAAAGCCCGGTACGCGGTGAAACCTTCGTCTCGCGTAAAATCACGCGGGCGTTGGCGCGCATCAGCCTCGGCGTGCAGGATTGCCTGTATCTGGGCAACCTGAATGCACGGCGCGACTGGGGACACGCAAAGGATTATGTGGAAGCGCAGTGGCTGATGTTACAACAAAAACAGGCGGAAGATTTTGTCATCGCCACCGGCGAGCAACATAGCGTGCGTGATTTTGTCGATGCAACCGCCAAGGAATTGAACATAAAAATGACGTGGAAAGGCAAAGGTGCGGCGGAAAAAGGCTATAACCAAAAAGGTGAATGCATTGTACAGGTCGATCCGCATTATTTACGCCCGACGGAAGTGGATACACTGCTCGGCGATCCTACGAAAGCCAAGAAAAAATTGGGTTGGAAACCGCGCATTACTTTCTCGGAACTGGTCGCCGAAATGGTCGCCCGCGATTTAAAGGATGCCGGGCGTGACGTGCTGATCAAGAAGCATGGTTATAAGGTTTCCGAGTGCGATAATGAGTAGTAATTACTATGGATAAATCCTCCAGAATCTACGTAGCCGGACACCGAGGGCTGGTGGGCAGCGCGCTGATGCGTAATTTGCAGGCGGATAGTTATACTAATCTCATTACACATACTCACAGAGAACTGGATTTAACTGATAGCGCCGCCACGCTGCAGTTTTTTGAGCAGGAAAAACCGGACTATGTGTTTCTGGCAGCAGCCAAAGTCGGCGGGATCCTTGCCAATAATAATTATCCGGCGGAATTCATCCATCAAAACATCATGATTGAGGCCAACGCTATCCACGCTGCCTACAAAACCGGCGTGAAGCGGCTTTTGTTCCTCGGTTCCTCTTGCATATACCCTAAACTTGCGCCTCAACCACTCAAAGAAACTTCATTGCTAACTGGCCCTCTGGAACCGACCAACCGGCCTTATGCACTAGCGAAAATCGCCGGTATTGAAATGTGCTGGAGTTATAATCGCCAATATGGCACCAAATTTCTATCAGTCATGCCGACGAATCTTTATGGGCCGGAAGATAATTTTGATTTGGATAGCTCACATGTGATCCCCGCTCTTATCCGCAAATTCCATGATGCTAAAGAAAAAGGTGCAAGTGAAGTCGTGGTGTGGGGTACGGGCACACCCAAGCGAGAATTTATGTATAGCGACGATATGGCGCAGGCATGTGTTTTCCTGATGAACCTCAATGATGTAACCTTCAATGGATTACTGGGCAGTGATGAAAGCGTCACGGGGCATTTTGATCCACCGCTCATCAATATTGGCACCGGCACCGACCTCACCATCCAAGAATTGGCAAACCTCATCAAAAAAGTCATCGGCTTCAAAGGTGAGATTGTTTTCGACACTTCAAAACCTGACGGCACCCCACGCAAAGTTATGGACGTTTCACACCTTCACTCTCTCGGTTGGAAGGTAAAGGTGGGGCTAGAGGAAGGATTGAGTCAAGCGTATGAGAGTTATCGTATGATGCGTAATGCGGGATAGTTTGCTATGAACTATATCAGAATATGCTTTTTTCTTGCCATTATAGGTAGTGCTGCGCTCACGGAACCGCTGCTTGCTGACAAAGGCTACGATACTGATGCCATCCTTGAACAAGCAAAAAGTCAAGGCATGGAGCCAGTGATTCCGCCAAAGAAAAACCGCGTTATTCAGCGCGAATACGACGAAGAACTCTATAAACTACGCCATCTGGTGGAAAATGCATTAAGCGCTGGCGCGGTATTGCGACGCGGATAGGAAACGACGTGCTCGCAGCGGTTCAGCGTCTGCTCATTGCTTGACCAATCCCGGTTCCATCCAGGCGTTGCAGTAATACACTGCTTACCGCCCTTGATGTCCTTTCGGTTCCACACACTGCTCGTCACAATCGTATCTTGCATTTTCAGATACACGCTGTCGCCGCATATTTCCCGGTCGTCGGCAAAAGCACTGGCCGGGAATGCGATCGCTATCAGGAAGAATACTATGTATTTTATCAAATTTCATCTTCTCAAAGATACATTATTTCTTTATGATAGATTCACAATATCTGTAGATTTTTCGCAAATGCGGAAACCAGGCTTTATCCCAATATCTATTATGAAACTCTGCCTTTGTAAGCGGTACTCGTATAACAGCGAATGCCCATATAAAAGCATTTAGCCGGTTGGTTGGTTTAATGAGTGAAATACGTAGCTTCGTATAATGTTTTTTCTGAAATATTTTTTTGTGCGCATTCGAGTATCCGGCATTGTTGTATATAGAATAAACCAATAAAGCATCTTCATGTTTCTTTATATATCGATGCGGCCACTTTTCCAATAAAGGAGCAATGGCCAACGTATAGGCTATTGGGCCCGTTACATTGAGCACCCCCTTCTGGCCTACTCTATGGAAATAGGGATTATATATTTCGATGTTGCGTATTACTTTTTCGATAACTTCTTTCAGGAATGGGTGCCCCGGCGTTGAAACGATCGCCCATTGAATAAATTCTCCACCATCAATATCTTTCAATTCACGATGCCAACTGCGACTATAGCCTGCGGTATCCCATTGCGTTATCAGAAACGGGTAGCTTAACTCTGCAATGCTATCCAATGAAGAAGTCACGGAACTTTTTGCGTCGAGATAAATCCCGCCTTCCTGATACATTAATAAATATCGGAATAAATCGGCTTTAGCCGCGCCATAAGCATTGTGAATTGAATCATAATATTTAAGGATGTCATGCCCGTAATTGGCTAGTATAAAATTGGAAATGTCCGCATCGTCATACAAGTGATGTTCCCAGGTTGGATTATTTTTTTTGAGCAACCGGATGTTTTCTGCAATTTCGGCAGGTACATCTTTCGTAAGAAATGTTTGGTGTATCAATTTTGGAATAACGTTGCCTTGAGGGATGGTTTTACATACCCCTGTTTTTTTCTCAATATTTAGTCGCTTATAAAGCATCATGTTTTCTCTTAATTTAATTGATAGACGATCGTACGAATATTACCATAATGGCAATTATTTGGGAGAATATCGGGAACAGTGCAAATAATACGTTCCGATTTCAGTAGTAAATTAAATGGAGGAACGGTAAGTATAATGCCACTTTTTATATCCCCATCTATTCTTGTGTGCCCGCCTACTGCTTTATCTATATTGGGCGTAAAATCATCTTTGGGGAGGGATTCCGATAATATTAAAAATTTATATTGATACAGCTTGTTTGCCACTTTCAAAATTTGTTCATTGCTTAGATGCTGAAATACTTGCCTGATAAAAACTACATCTCCAACGGGCAAATTTTCTTCAATCATATCCAAGCACCTGAAATCCACATTTAGGTCATGAAATACCTTTTTATTTCTTTCGATAAGTTCGGGAACCACATCGCAAGCAATATATTCATCACAAAAACGGCGTAATTGTTTACCGACATTAAAATCCCCGCATCCCAAATCCACCACATTAGGTTTTTTAGGCAATGTTTCTAAAAATTGAGAAACAGCTTTTATATACTCGCCAACAACTTGGGGATTATGAGAGCCGGGACCCGAAAAAAAATCCGAAGCTTGACCATCATTCCCCCACATTTTTCTTTTATAAATGTAAGAAAACACCTGTTGAGGAGATTGTTTTGATAATTTTCGGTCAATAAATTTAGCCCTCCATAAAAGCATGCTTTTGGGTATAAATAATTTAATTAACTTTTTTGTTCTTTGGAAGAGTGTTCTATGAGAAAGGGAATCCTGAGTTTTCATATATAATCCTTATTAATTATTGATATTATTCAAAAATTTCTGTTGAGGCTTGATGTCCAGACGTTTTTGGGATTTTTTTTACCTCTTATTCAAAATGAAAAATGCCGCCTTGTGAGAAGCGACGTCGCAGGCTTCAAGGCTTTCGCTGAGATTGCGCGTCGACGTGTCACGATCGACGACAACAAAAACAGCGTCGAACGCGTTTAGGATGCCCCCTTTGCATATGCCGGGCGTCATGGCCGGAAATTCCATAACGATGCGATCGAACATGGGAGATAATCCCGCCAGTACTGCTTTCATGCGCTCGATGTTGGACAATAGTCGGAAATTCGGTGTCTGCGTGCCGGCGGGAAGGATCGCTAGATTTGCAATGCCGGTCGGATGCAGCGCCTCCTCAAGGGTCGCTTTTCCTATCAGGATATCGTCCAGGCCGGGCATTTGCGCGCATGTAAATACATGATGCAACTCTGGATGCATGACATTGGCGTCGATGATAACTGTTTTATATGTTCTTGCGCTGGCAATCGCCAGTTGCCGCGCGCAGAAGGCAACGCCCTGGTGGTCGTTTATGCCGGTAAATAGCAAGGTTTTATTGGCCGGTGGTAGCAACAGATGCGGGATTTCCCGTTCCAGGAGTTCGATTTCCTCGATGGATTTTTGGATCCATCCCCGCGTGGTCAGGACGGTGTTCTTGCCGGGATAGTGATACCACAGCCAGCGCCAGCTGCTCCATTTGAAGGGCAGCCCGGCGACGACCGGAAGCGGTGCTACGGCATCGAGATCCTCGGCGTAACGGATGCGGGCGAATGCCGGGGAAGTATTGCGGATGATCCAGGACAGGGCAAGGAATGCCCCGGCGGCAAAGCCAAAGACGATTGCGAGCAGGCCGCGCATGACTGGCGAGAATTTTTCATCCGGATGCAGCGAGATCAGATGGGCATAGCCGGTGATGGTCTCGACCTCGGCATGCAGTTGCGCGGTCAGTACGGTGTTCTGGTCGAGTATGGATTTGGCGATGGCGACATTATTCTCCAGGGCATTGAGCTGCCTTTCTTTCTGCGGCATGCTTTCCAGGTCGGTTTTGATCTGGTCCGCTTGCCCTTGCAGAAAATCTATCCGCTTATGCAGGGCGATCATCGAAGGATGGCTATTGGTCAGCGAGGCGCCGAGCTCATTATATTTGGTCGTCGCTTTCTGCAATTCATCCTGTATTTCCAGCGAGCGCTTATAAGCAAATTCCTGCTCCTGGCGCAAATCGACGACATGGTTTTGATCTTTAAAGTCCGCCAGCGCTTTTTCAGCGTCCGCCAATTGCTGCAGCAATATTTGCGATTGGGTTTCGAGCTTGGCCAGCCCATCTATTTTTCCCAGCGAACTGCGGTCGTAGGCTTGCGAGATATACACATCGACCAGCTTGCTCAGGAATTGCTGTGCCAATACCGGGTCGTTGCTGCTAAAACCTATATCCATTAATCCGGACCGCTCGCGGAATCCTTTGCGTTCCACTTTCAGGGCGCCTTGCAGTGTTTTGGCATAGGCATCGAAAGGCACCGGTGTAATGCTGAAGCGGTCGCCGGGCTTGGTATTCATGGCGCTTATCAATATCTGCACCTCGTGCTTGCCTTCGCTGTCCAGCGGTGCCTTGGCGATAACGCCGATCTTGCCGTCGAGCAATTTCTTTCCCTGCGGATCGTAGAGGCTATAGGCATCGTCTTTTTCGGCTCGCAGCACAAAATGATGATTGAAATAAGGCGCCTCATTTGAAAGGGTAAAACTATCGAGGTGAATGGAGGGTTGATAATTGGAAAAATCAGGCACCGTCTTTCCGGAAAAGAGCCCATTCAGCCGGTCGATGTAATAGGCCAGATGCACCAGCGGCGCCGATTGCAGGGATTGCACGTTTACAGTACGCCCCATCTGCCTGACCGTTTGTGACAGCGTTGCCCAGGATTGAATCACGTCCATTTCGGATTCGAGCGACGTGGTTTCGCCGGTGGTCGAAAGTTCCGGCTCGATGCGCACCATTGCCTGGTAATGCGTCTGCCACGGCATGAGCAGAAGCAGGATAAATGCGATAACGGCAAAGTAGAGCCCTGAGCGAATAATGATTTTCTTGCGTTTCCAGATGACGGAAAAGCGGAAGAACGGCATAGGGTTGGTTGGAATATCTAAAGGCATACGTTATCTATTATTGGTTATAGTGGCGCCGGTATAGATGACGCCGGTGGGCAGCAATTGATTGATGAACTCGTTCCATTCGCTAAGTCCCGTCGGCGATACGTAGACGACATCGTTAGGCTCTAGCGGAAATTGCGCGGCCATCGCCAGCCCGCTGCCGGTAGAGCCGTCCAGATGGTATACTTGCGTTTGCAAAGGAGCCGCCGTTTCCGCGGCTGCATTTTCGCGGATCACATAAATGTTCGAGTAAGACGCCGTGATCGGGTTCACTCCCTGCGAAGCGTTATTCAACGCTTCCATGATCGTCATGTGCCCGGCCTTGATATATTGCATCGACGGCTTGCTCACTTCGCCCATGACGAATATTTTGTTGCCGTAATTGGCCGGGATATTGAGCGTATCGCCATCCCATAAAATACGGTTCTGGCTGGTATCGCCGTTATTCATCAGGGCGAACAGGTCGATTTTGTCGATGCTGCCGTCCTTGTGGGTGAGGGTGGCGACTGCAGTATCGGCGCTATCCAGCAGGCCGCCGGCCGCATCCACGGCTTCGAGCACATGCAGCGGCGCAAAGCGTAGATATTGCTCGCCCGGCTTATGCAATTCGCCGGTAACCTGTACTTTCCGGCTTTTGAATTCCTTGACTTCCAGCACGGACTGCGGATGCTTGAAATATTTAGCCAGCGCCATATCCAGCATCTCTTTGGCTTCCGACAGCGTCTTGTTCGCAAATGGCATTTCCCCGACATAGGGGAACGAGACATTCCCGTCATCCTTGACGATCACCTCGTTATATTCCTGCCAGCTATCCATCGAGAGATACTGGCTATACCTTTCCGTGGTAGAGCCGTCAAACCCCTGATTGGAGGGAAGATATAATTTGGCGAACAAGATGTCGCCGGGACCGAGCCGGTAGTTATATTCCGGCTCCAGCGGGCATATGGCAGTGACGGACGGATGATATTTTTCGGATTGCTCATTCTGAAGTTGCGCAACAACGGCAGGCGTCACCGGCGTCACCCGGAAGCCCGCATCGTTACCGCTCAATTTGGGATCCGCGGCATTGCACGCCGCCAGCATTGCGGCAATGGCCGCAGCCAGTGCGATCCTCGGGTGGTATTTTTTATATCGCAACCGTCAGTCCCTTTCTTTTTGGGATGGAAGCAGAATCCACGTCCTATTATAGGCTATAAATACTATAGAAGCTTGATGAATTTTTTATTAATCAAATGGATAAAACAGCAGCTGCCTTCATTTCGCCGCGGCCGCAAGCGCCGGCAGATTTATCATTTATTAATGAAATGCCCTCATGATGGCAGTGTATCATTAATGCGCGTCATTCTCACGCCTCAACGATTTAACGGATACTGCATGCGGCTGTTTTATAAATATTTCGGCGGCGAGAACATGGCGCCGTTTCATGCGGCGGTTGCGCGCACGATCATGACCCAACTCGGCATTCTGGCGTTTTCCACCGTCATGTCCGTCCTCATCAGCCGCACCTTGGGCGTGGATAACCGGGGCATCATGTCCTGGATGTTCGCCTATAGCGGATTCGGCTCCATTTTCGTGGCGCTCGGCATGGGGCAGGCCATCAAAAAATACATTGTCATCATGCCGCATCATACGTCCGCCTTCATCCTGGTTGACGTGATCTTGTTGATAATCAGCCTGCTTCTTTTTCTGCCTGCTTTATATTATTACGGGTTGTCAGCACCGATTGCCCGGCAGAATTCCGGCCTGTTCCTGCTCGCCTTGCTATTTATCCCTTACCTGGCGTTTTCCGGCATCCTAAACGAAATATTAATCGGGCTGCAGAAAAACTTGCATTTCAATCTCCTTCTGCTGACGGAGAAAATCACCCAGCTCATTTTGAATCTCGCCTTGCTTGCCTTCGGATGGGTCACCCCGACGGCGGTTGTCGCCTGTTATATGATCGCGGTATTGTGCCGCGTGATCGCAGGTATAGGTTTTATCCGCCCTTATATTCGCGGGCTGCCCAGCCGCCGGGAATTATGGGACGCATTCCTCGTCATGCGCAAGTTGATTTTCAGTTCCTATTTCTCCAACCTGGCGATGTGTTACTGCGGTTCATTGCTCACCATCGTAATGGGAATGACCACCACCTCCACGGAGCTGGGATATTTCTCCATCGCTAAATTCGTAACCGATCAGGCGCTGATGCTGCCGGGAACGCTGGCGACATTCACCCTGCCGCAATTGGCTAAAGAACAAACTGCGGAGGGACGGAAAAAAACGAAGCAACATATCATCATGCTCACGCTGGTGATGCTATTGGCATTGGCACTGCCCATGTTCATCTTTCCGGCGTTCATTATTCACCTGCTGTTCGGCCAGGCATTCATGCCCGCCGCCCCGTGCCTGCATATATTGGCCATCGGCATGATCGCATCGGGCATCATCGGGGTAGCCAATTCCATTATCGCTTCTCAGCACCAGGAACGCTTGCTCATGCTGAACTCAGGCGCGCTGGCGTTGTGCATTACGTTGTTTGCTTTGCTGTTCAGCCATGATCTGAATGCCGTGACCGCGTCGTATATCCACTCCGGCGCGTATGTCATCGGCATGATCGTGGCGCTGGCGATTATCATCAGGACGAGCAAGCAGCGCGAATAGTAATCTATTCGCCCTTACGGCTATTTAAGCTGCAACACCTGGCGGGGCGCCATTTTCATCGGAGCCGGGACGAAATGGCGTTCGGTTCCAAAGAGCTCAAGCATCAGCGATTTCAGTACGCAGCGCACCATTTTAATAAATATTTTAATATCCAGCGCGAGCGATAAATGGTTGATGTAATAAAGGTCGCAATTGATACGCGATTTGAAATGCCCGGGCGTATCGGTAAGGTAATGCAGTTTCGTGACTTCGACAATGCATGCCAGGCCGGGGCGTACGCGATAACGTTCGTAGTATCTGGAATCGATATTGGCATAACGCTGACCGTGCCTTACCGCGTAGGGGCGGGGGCCGATCAATGACATATCGCCTTTGATGATATTGATCAGCTGCGGCAATTCATCTAACCCGGTTTTGCGCATGAAGCGTCCGATGGGGGTAAGCTCAGGAGCATCCGGTTTTATGTCGACCGGGGGAGCGTTAGGCGAGGGGGATTGCATGGTTTTAAACTTATAGATGGTGAACTCCCGGCCGTTTAACCCTATCCGGCGCTGCAGAAACAACGGGTTGCGATGGCCGTCGAGCATAGTCAGCGCCAATGCCAGCAAAAGCAGGGGCGAGGCGGCCACCAGCAATGCCAGGCTCAAGGCGACATCGATAAAATGCTTAAAGAAATAGGTATACAATCCCGGGCTTGTGGCGCTTGTTCTCCCATTCCGCCTGTTCCATCTTGCGGAGGCGCTGATGCTGTTAACACGCAGGTCGCCAATGTTATAATAATTGTTATAAAGAAGAGTGGCGGTTTTCATGGCAGAATCCCCTCAGTTAAAACGTCGGCTGACCCTTGGTTATTTACTAATTTTAATCATATCAAAGTTTTGTGACAGTATCGTGACATATTTGTGACATATTTGTGACGTACCATTAGGGGAATATTAATTTTTATAATGAATCATGTGTTGCTCGATATGTCAACATATTGAATTGGCTTATTTTCTTATAATGTGCCGGCAAGCGGAGCTGTGCCCGAATAAAACGGTGCCATAAAATTAAAATACGTTAATAATAGGGCTTTTCAGGCGTTGGGGCGTTATCCCGACGCCTTTTTGCTGGGGCATTTTGATTCTTGTCACCCCTGCGACCCGCTGGCGCTGGCGTAGCGGGTCGCAGGGGTGACAAGAAGTGAATAAAAAATGCTCTAATGCCCCGCTCCCGCAGTTGCCGGTGAGTCAGTGACATCCAGAGGCTTGACCGGCTTGCTTTTCAGCAACAGCATGGCGATTCTCTCGCCGATGGCCTCGCCCACCTGGTCTTTCGTCATTTCCGGCAATTCCTCGTTGCCATCGCGCGTAACAAGCGTGATTTTATTTACATTCGATCCGCGCTTGACCATTTCATCGCCGACCTGGTTGGCGCAAATAAAATCCGCACCTTTCTTTTTTAGCTTGCCTTCTGCATAGTGGATCAGGTCATGCGTTTCAGCGGCAAAGCCGACAACGACGGTGGGGCGCCGGGAAGCATGCGTACCCATCGCTTGCAGAATATCGGGATTTTGGGAAAGCCGGAGGGTATGCGTTTCGCCTTCTTTAAGTGCCAGCGGCGGCGGCTGATGCATGCCGAAATCGGCAACCGCTGCTACGCCGATAAAAGCATCCGCCGGAAGCGCTTCTATAGAAGCATCGCGCATCGCCAGCGCGGAATCGACATGCACGATGCGGATATTCGGATGCGCCGGATCTGGTAAATAAGTCGGACCTGACACTAACGTCACTAGCGCGCCCATTTTAGCCAGCGCATCGGCTATCGCCTGCCCCTGCTTGCCGGAGGAAAAATTGGTGATGACATCGCTGGTGGCGCTGACTGGTTCCGCGGTCGGGCCGCTGGTGATGATGATTTTGCGCCCGGCCAGCTTGCCGCTCGTGGGGATGATCTGCGGCGCTTTCTGAATGGCCGGAACGATCGGCGTGGTTTTATGCTGATCGCTGATGGCTTGTAACGTCCGCGCCAGTGTCGCATCGCCCCGGACGAACCATTGCTGTTGGTTATTATAGCCGGCGATGGTTTTTGCTTTGGGGAAATGCTTCGCCAATTGTTGCTCTACATCGAGATTGCCCACTACTTCCATCGCCCTAAGGCTACCTGTCTCCTTTTTAACTTTCAGTTTTTTATCGGAAAACACTTTGGGACGAATAGCAGCGATATTGGCCAGGTTGACGACCGCATCAAAATCCTGCGCCAGCCCTTCAAGCGCGGCGGCATGTATCAACGCGTCGCTGCTTATGATGGGGCTACGGTTAAATATAGTGCTTATGGTTTTTACCTGCTGCGAGTTTTTTGCATGGGTTTTTGCGGTGACCAGCGTAACCTCCGCTCCCAGCTTCGCCAGTGCTTCCGCTACTTGCGCGCCATGCGCCTCATCCCTGCCATGATTGGCATAATGCCGTACGGGATCAATAAGCTCTTTCGGGCTGCCGCCCAGCACAAGAATTTTTTTGCCGCTGAGACCGGCAGCCGAGGTTTTTTTCTGCAGATAGTCCTTCATGATCTATCGCGGAATTGAGAAAGCCGTTGCTGGTGATCTTTATAATCTATGGTCATAACTGGATTCTTTTATTGGCATATAGTAACAGTATGCTAACTTCGCATTAATAAAGCAACAGGTAAACGAGCAATACTATGAGTAATATAGATTATCAGAAACTACTAGCATCTACCAGAGCGCTGGATGACATGCATTATCCCCTTAGCGCAGCACAACTGCTTGAGGACCAAGGACGATATTTTCTTTCTTTCTTCACGGAGAAAGCTGCGGACACCGCTATGTATGAACTAAACCGGGCAGCTAAAGGTTATATTCCTGCAGCGGATAAGTCGGAGATCACCTGTTTTGAAAATGGCAATGATGGGTTTGGATTTGAAATCTTGCCGGAGCTTAAAGAAGGGTTAATAATAGGCAAGTTTATTCGCAAAAATCAAATTAGAAACCTGGCCAGGGTAGATGATGTTTTTAATGGAGAAAGTGATGAGGTGGCTCAGCAGGATGTTCCTCCGGCGGTAGATACTCCTGCAATAGCAGAGACACGCCATGTTAGGCCTCCTGCAATCCCGCCATCACAACAAAAGAAGCCTGAGGTTATTAGGAAACCCGTTCAGGACGCTAATAATGCATTGTTTGGGCAATTGTATGACAAGCTTTTCGATCTGCCGGTAGCCGGATCGGCCGACGAAATTGCCGAGTTTGTTCTCAATGGGCAGGTCACTGTCCTTTCGGCAGAAACAGGGTCGGGCAAAACCCTGTATGTCACTGCGAAGCTGGCTGAGCATTGGCAAAAAAGGCAGCGCGAAAACGAGCAAAAAACCATCGTGGTGCTTGTTCCCAAGCGGTTTCTTGCTAAGAACGCTGCGAAAACCATAGCTGAATTGTCGGGCACAAGGCTGGGCGGACCGGTGGGATATGCCATTGGTAGGCGGCCGGATGACGAATCCTGCTTTTCGGGCGAAACCAGGTTATTGTTCACCACCTATGGCTATGCCCTCAGCAGCAAGCTGTTGGATAAAGCGTCGGTCATTGTGCTGGATGAGGTGCATGAACGCGATCTCGACACGGCTACAGCGCGTGCGTTATTGCGTAGTCGCCTGGAATGGGGAGAAGATGTCAAAATATTGGAGATGAGCGCCACCATTGATGCCGAAAAACAGGCTGCTTATTGGCAGGATGTAGCGCCTACCAAAGTATTTAACGTAGAAGGCAACACATATCCTTGTGAAAGAAGGCAGAGGCCTGCGGGTAGCGAGGTTGCCAATGTTATGGAATTATTGCAGGAAGGCCGAAAAGGCATTCTCGTTTTCCGCCCCGGTATTGCAGATATCCGGGAAACGACACAATTGTTGACTGAGGCGCGTGACGAGAAGCTACGTCAGATCGAGCGCACGGTGACGGAACAAATGCGCCAGGCATCCCAGCCAAGGAACGATAGGGAAATTGCCGATGCGGTGCGCAGGGCGCAGGAATCCAGCGGATTATTAGGGCTGGAGATTGAGCAAATCTATAGCGACATGCCGCCATACGACCAGAGACGAGCATTATTGCCTCCGTCCGGTGGCAATGCAAAAGTATTAATCGGAACGAATATCATTGAATCGGGAGCGAACATTGCTTGGGTCGATGCCGGAGTATCTTGCGGCAACGGAAAGCAAAAGCATGTGGATCATCATGGCGCGCATTCATTGGGATTAGAAGTCCTTCCAAAATGGCGGTTGGTGCAACAAGAAGGCCGTGTTAAGCGGTTCAAGCCGGGGGTTTTTGTCTTGGCATCGGACATAGGTTGGGATGATCGGCCTCTGGAAACCAAGTCGGAGCTCGAGCGCCTGCCGCTGACCGATGTATTGATGCAAGTGGTCAGACGCAGCCTCGACCCGCAAAGACTAACTTTCGATCCGCCGTTGGATCAACGCAGGTTTCAGCAGGCAAAAAGGGAATTGATGCGGCTAGGGTTGGTTGACGAGCAGTTCAAGCCTACTGAAGCAGGAAAATTTGCATCAACCATGCCGCTTACCGCTGAAGCTGCGGCGACACTTTGGCATGCGAAACAACTCGGTATATTAAAAGCGGGGGCGCCTCTTGCCGCATTGATAATAAACGGCGGCATTCGCTTAGATTACCGGCGTTCGCATGGAATGGATGAAAGTTCCGATCAGATGGACTCGCTGAAAGCGTTTCTTGCCACAGCGCAATCTCCTGATCCCGGCACAATGGAGCGGCTGAATGTCAATCCTCAGAAATTTCTTTCTACCTATGCCCTGTTTGAAGGATTGGCGAAAACAATCAATAGAATGCCCGACTGCGACAGCCAACAAGACCAAGCTACGGAAACACAAATACGGCAGTGCATTCTGGCAGGCAAGTTAAACCAGCTTTTCAGGATCGAGGGACGCTCATTAGTATCCCCGCAGCATGAAAATAAATTCAATATAGGTGAATATTCCAGTGTCAACTCAGTGCAAGACAAGGATTACGCCGTTGCACAACTTTTTATTGCTCAGCCTGACAAAGAACGCCCCATGACATTTGCAGGAGATGTGACGATAGTTAGCCGGCATGACCTTTTGGAACTCGCAAAGATCAGGCCTAATATATTGGAAATTAGCAAGCAGGCTATCATCCGAAAGGCTTCTTCAGGTGAGAGGGTGATTAAACTCGAATTCAAGCTGCACGGAGATGATGTTCCTTTCGATACCATATATTCCAAAGAAGGACAGCGAACCAGTGCAACGAGGCAATGACGCATGATAAGCAAAGAAAATCTCATAAAATCGCGCGATCCTTCATGGCTCCAAAATTTGAGCGAAAGGGCGATTCACGCCGGTAGCAATCAGGAGGTGCTTGACGAGCGCACGGTGATGGCTGTCATTCAGCATTTCGCACTTATCATGGAGGTGGGCAGGTATCATTACCTATCCTTCGCTAGCCCTGACATGGCGCGGTCGGTGCTGGATAGCTTACGGCATCGGCGTCCTGAATACCTGGCGGTCGGCTCCAGGCAATCGCCCGTCTTTAATAACGCCGATAATAGTTATCGCATCAACATTACCGGCGACTATTTTGCGTCCTTGGCGCATGCGGACGGTACAGACCTGCGGATAGTGCTTAGAATCAAAACGCCGCGTGAAAGCAAAGCGATTGCTATGGCCTGCCTGCGGCGTCTGGAACGCGACCAAGCAATTGAGATCTATGATAGCTGTAAGGATTTAATCCATGACATGCTCCAGAACGGCCTGTTTGGGATTGTCGATAATTCCAGGGCGGGCGTGTATATCGCAGATGATGCAATAGGCAATAAGATTTATGCCGGCCTGTGGATGTATGCGCCGGAATTATTGCATGATTCCAATTATGGCAACGGCCTAACGCGGCAACCGACTGCACGAGGGAGTTTTCAGGAGATTCAATTATCCCTGGCGGCAACGCAGCAATTGCTTGCAAAATATCCGATAGAAAACCAAAAAATCATCAACGATGGAAATAGTATTCATGACGACAAGCAGTCGATAGCTGACGCTATAGTAAAACATTTATCCATTAAGAACGCTGAGAAATTATCGTCTGGTAATACGGCCATAGAGAATTTCCTGAAGCCTGCCTCACAACGAGGAGGAAGCAACGGCTCCGTTAGCACACTAATCAACCCGGACGAAGTGCTCCAATACATTCAGGTTCCGCTACCTGGCACATCTAATGTGATAGATGCGGCGCATTTGTTCAAACGATCGCTGCCAAACGCCGTCACGCCGGCCCAGGAAGTGGAAGAATTATTTCCCAAGCATCCTCCTGCTGTGTCCGCGCCCCGGCACCGACAGGAAAATACTCCCCCTTTCTCCCCGCCGGTGAGCGCACCTGCTCATGTACTTAAAAGCAGCGAGGCAAAAGCCACTTTGTCACCCAATGCCGATATTCCGGCGGTGGTACCAACCCGGGAGCAACTTGCGGCTTTTCAGGAGATGCTCGCGCATATCGTGCAGGCATACCATGCGTATGAAATAAAAAGAAGGCAGAGCGCAGCGAAGCCGTTGGAGTGCACGGCTGCAGAGGCCGTAGAGGCCTTCACGGATGCGGTGAACAGGAAACTTGCGGGAAAGCACCCGCAGTGGGATGGAAAGAACCGTCGATTAAACAAACTACTGGGGAAAACTGAACCTGGTGAAGCGACGGGAACGCCGACGGAGCAGGAGGTGCAGGCGATTCGCGCGGTATTAAGCGATAAAAGCATTCCTTTAAGCAAGCCTTACGATGGCACAAGTTATAAAAATATTACCGAACAAATCCAACTGACATGCAGGGACGAAAAAAGCGCTTTGAGCACCGACGCGCTTCAGAACCTGTACAAGTCTAGGGGGTTAAGTGATTTCGAGTGCGCAGCCTTGCTTGCGATGGGCAATAGAAACCAGCCGCAGGCTGTAGCAACAACCCCAAAAGCATCCAGGCCTTTTTCCGGCTTGCTTAGGCACAGCGTTGGTAGGTACATCGAAGTGTACGTCGGTAAGTATTGCGATAAGTATGGCGGCACAGTAAAAAATAGCCTCCGTGACACAAGTATAACTCGACGCGCTCGAAATAAGTTTATAAACGCGGTGAACGAGAAACTCGAAGAATTGAAAGGCCACCCGCGGTGGGATGATAGAGGCCAGCGATTAGACGAACTGTTAGGGGAAAAAGATGATGCCACGGAAGCGGAAAGAAGGCTGACGGAGCAGGAGGTGCTGGCGATTCGCCATGTGTTGGAAGAAGAAAATATTAAATGGAGCGCCGCTGAGAATGCGAATATCGTTCAACCGTCTCAACTGACCTACAGTTCATTAAGTGGCGGAGATCAAACAATTTTGAGTCCGGAAGAATTTGATAAAAGGTGCGGGGATCTGAAGTTGAGTAAGTTCCAAAAAGCAGCTTTAGCTGCGATGGGCGAAGAAGCTTAACGGACTAAACAGCTAGAGGCACTAAACGCCAAGACAGCCATTCCAACGCCGGAACCCGCCGCTGAAACTAAAACTACCCCGTCAGCAGATATTGGTGCTCTGACAGCAGCGGCGGCTGTTGCAGCCGGTGCGGCTGCGGCGGAAACGGAACCAACATCCGATGCGCCAGCCGCATCGCCCGCTACTGATTCTCCGAAACCACCGGCTGGCGGCGCCACTACAATCGCTCCGCCGGTAGCTGCCGTTGTTCGGGCAGCAACAGCAGCGGCGAGTGTTGCAGCTGCGCAAGCTGCATCCGATGCGTCTGGCGCATTACCCGAGGCTGAGCTGGTGACTGCCGCGCCTGCCGCGTCGGCGGCAGATGCGGCGGGCGCGACGGCGAACCAGAAAAGAAAGCCGAGTATACGTAAAAATGACGAAAAACTTGATTCATTATACAAAGTATTGGAGGCCGAAAGAAATGCCGCTTCGCCGGAGATGCCCGACGAAGCATGCGAACGGCTTGGATGGAAAGCGGTTACGTTTTTGGCAAAGGCCTGGATGCAAAAGTGGCGAATGGGGAGTGGTACGCGGGATGATTTTGCAGCAAAAAAGAAGTTATTAAGGAAAGTAGAGCTTTCTAACGTAAAACGTTTTAACAATGAATTGCTTAACCATGTCATTGCAGGTTCGTCGGAGAAAACTTATGCAAGCCTGTATGAAGCCTTAGGTAAATATCTGACAGGCAGAGGTAAAGATAAAGATAAGATAGGGCCGTCTGATTTTGACGTATCGGAAGAGCAATATAATTTTGCAAAGAATATCATTGAGGAAATGCTGCGAGTGACGGCTAAATCCGCGCCGAAGCTGACGCAGAAACAAGTAGAAGTCATAGCCTGGACAAGAGCCTGGATGGAATGGAAGGGCATGGAACCAAATAAATCAAGATGGTTAATCGCAGAGGGATCAGGACTTGATACAAGAGATATTACAGCCATGCTTGGCGAATCTCCGCATACAGTTAGTGAATCTGTGTATGAGGGGGTATATCTTTTCATGCGCTCACAAATGCGCAGGTATAGGGGGCAATGTTTTGCTTCCCTGCCGGCCGATTACCCGCTCCCCGACAAGGCAAATTTCTCGGCAGCAGGAACCGGTGTTTTAGAGTCGACAAGTACAGATGCCGCGCCGCCGCCCGGAGAAGCCGGTGGTGCGGAAGTGAGTGAGTCGCCTAAGCCTAAACGAAATCGTCCTAAGCCACCCATGCCTCAAGAGCCTGTGTTGAAAATGCCGCCGATTGAACCCGTCGGTGCAGCGCCGCACTTGCCGGATTATTCTAAGCCGATAACTCTTGCTTACTCGACCGGCGCAATTCAGGCGCCTCAGTTCGTTTCTTCCGGTAGTTCGGCAATAGTAACAGAAAATGGCGTACCCCGTGCAACTATAGGCACACAGGTAGAACCGCCGTTGGTTTCTCCGCACGGTCCCTCATCGCCGGCACCGACTACTCCCGCCAATAAAAACATCGAAGATATATGGGAGAAAAAAGTATTTTTGAAAAGTGGATTTATGTTGAGTCCTTACAAAGCATCGGAATTGAGTGGCCTGGAAATTCTTTTGCAAAATCACACCCGGCCAATGGGAAAGAAAGTTGCCGTATACAAAGGCGCATCGCCGACCGATGATGCTCCCATCGCTGTTCAAATAGAGCCCGAAGTGAGGGTCGTTGTTGCCAAAGTAACTTGTCTTAAAAGTTATTTTAATGAGGATGCGTGGAATGAAATAGACGCAGGACTTGATGATTACCAGAAAAGGATGAATAAGGCTAACGTGGCAGTAGGCCGGTAACCCAAACTTCTCAACCAAAATCCCATTGACACTTCCACCCGTTACGAAACTTTATGCGCAAAGCTGAAGAACCTAAGCTCGAAGAGTATCTCCTTAGGGCAAGGCAGGGAAGTGGAGATAAGCGCCAGAGAAAGCAATGCCAATTTGTTTTCAATCGAGTATTCGGGCGACAAAGGTGGCCTGCCACCCGAAGCCCTTTAGGGGTGGCGGAGCGTTGTTGACGCTATGCGAACCTGTTCGGACACGCAAGAGGCTATATTACGGATGAATTTGGTTTATCTGTATCGACTCAAACGGTCGACTTATCTTTGCGAAACCATTCGCTTCCAGGTTTAGTAAACGCTAAGAATAGTGCATATCCTTGAAGGATTCCTTCAGCTATGGATAAAATTCCAACAATGGCAGAGCGATTAAACTCGGCAGGAAGGATAAAAAATGCTGGGGCCATTCCCAAAAAGAAAAAAACCAGGAGTGTAATTCTCGCCCAATTTTTACCAGCAGAAAATTTAAGAATCAGAAAAGCTATCAAAGCTAAAGTGATAATCACAATCAGAGCAGCTTGCATAAAGGAAGTTTGATGGGCTGGTCCAGTGGGATCAAGCATCATTTTGACTGGACCTATTGCTAAAGACGCCCATGATAAATTCACAGCTAACGAAACATTTTTTGGCTTTTCCATATTGATGCTCCTAAGGGGACTGCAAGTGAGATTCGAACTGATTTTCGTTTTATATATTAATGTGCAAAAACGGGGGAGCTATATTTGCGAACCTGCTAGAATGCACCAGTCCCCCTTCGCTACCTCGCTATGCTCGGCAACTTCCGCCTTCGCCAAGGCTTCGGGCGACACTCCTACGCCCAAGGTGCGGTTCCGTGTGTCAGGCAAAGTGGCCTGCCACCCGAAGCCCGCAGGGCGTAGGGTGGCGGACAGGGTGGGATTCGAACCCACGTTACGGTTTCCCGTAAACACGCTTTCCAAGCGGGCGCCATAGACCACTCGGCCACCTGTCCGTTTCAAGATTGCAGAAGCCAGAAACCAGAAGTCCGAATAAGTGTCAATCAGTAAACCATCGCATTTAGAGTTCAGGTTTCCGATTTCTGTTGCCTATAAAGCTTTTCGGCGCGTTCCTGGAAAGCGCCGACCATTTTATGCGTTGCCTGGCTAAAAAGCCCGCCGATCATTTTTTCCAGCAGGCGCGATCGAAATTTGAAATCGAGAAAGAAATCGACCTGCGTTCCGTTTTCAACCGGCGCAAACTGCCAGCGGTTGATAAGATGCTCGAACGGGCCTTTGACCATAGTCACGTCAATCGAGCCGGTTTCACCAGGGTTATCCGGGCGTTGCAGCGTTACGCGCGAAGTATAGCTTTCGCTCAAATGCGCAAAGCGGATAACCAGCTCGCCGAGAAATTCCCCGTCTTTGCGCTCAAGGACGCGGGCGGCGCGGCACCAGGGCAGGAATTCAGGATAGCGCTCGATATCCGCCACCAGGTCGAATAGCTGCTCGGGGCTATAAGGCAGGATATGGCGTTCGCTATGGACAGGCATGGGCGGCGGTTACGATGACATCACCAGCCGCAGCTTATCCAGCACCCAGATCGCTATCGCCCAGCTGAAGATATAGATATATCCGATGGGGATGATAATCAGCGGGTGAATCCACAGGTTGGAGACATGGAATTCGGCGGTCACCAATATGTCGCCGACGATGGTAAACGGCACATAGGCAATGGGTAGCAGCAGGAATTGCAGCGGGATGCCGTCATCATGTTCCTCCATTTGCCAGTAAAACAGCACGGTGACGATGAAGATCGGCAGCGGCCAGCCGCCGATGAATTCCAGGAATAGCGGCTGAACGCGCAAGGCGGACAGGAAGTTATACGCCTCGACATGCTGCTGATACCACAGCCAGTCGATAAAGCCGGTATTGAGCAGCACTACGCGCAATACCAGCGGAAAAATCAGCGCGATATAGTAAAACCACATCTTGGGTATCAGGCCATGTCCGCTCATAGTTCACGCTCTCTAAGCCACCAGCTTTGCAATGCCATACGCCGCGGCTGCGGCCAGGCTTCCGATCAACGCGGTTTGCGCCGCCGCTTTGAATAAATTCTGTCCGGTAAAATAGCCCTTGAACGCGCCGAATGCAACCAATGCGATGAGGCTGACAACGATCGACAGCTGCAGCGCCGGCTGCACATGCTGCATCGCCATATAAGGCGAAAGCGGCACCAGCCCGCCCAGGATATAAGCACCGCCTATGATGAGCGGGCTTTGCACCAGACGGCGCGGATCGGGGCGTTCCAGCCCGAGCTCGAATTTCATCATGAAATCCACCCATTTCTGGGGATGCTGTCGAATGCCCTCGACGACCAGCGGCACCTGCGCTTCCGGCACGCCGAAATCATGCAAAATATCGCCCACTTCTTTAGCTTCGATATGCGGCACCAGCTCCACTTCGCGGTGCTCGCGGCGTATGGCATTGCAAAGCTGGTGGCTTAGAGAGCGTGAACTATGAGCGGACATGGCCTGATACCCAAGATGTGGTTTTACTATAT
>Ga0207026_1048_pt1 | contig 25863 bp, 18 predicted proteins | sample Alteio_BWMinCont_42_FD_153274 | JGI IMG/M metagenome (GOLD analysis project Ga0207026, IMG submission 153274) | Enriched cells from forest soil in Barre Woods Harvard Forest LTER site, Petersham, Massachusetts, United States -... | ecosystem: Environmental > Terrestrial > Soil > Temperate forest >...
AGAAAGGAGATTATCAGTGTTGTCGGTGTTCTTGGCATACGTGTATGCGCCCAGGAAGTAGAAGCCGCTACTCATGCGACCTTCAACCTTTGCCTGCAAACCATTGTAGTGAGTATCGCCGTTGCCATTTCTGGCGTCGACGTTCACAAGGTTGGGATTGATCGAATAGAACGGCAGCCGCGTCGTCAAATCGCCAGGACCAGGAGTTGCTTGGTTGAGTTGAAGATCGCGGAAGAGATGAGAACCGTGGGTTCCGACATATGCAAGCGTGACTCCTATCGTATCGGTGACTTGGCGCTGCACACTCACATTCCAAACCTGGGCCTCGTCTTGTTTGAAATTGCGGTCTATTTCGAAGACGTTCGTTCCTGGGGGAGGGTCGAAGATTGCGCCAGCGCTATATGGAGTTAGTGTAGGCACGGGCAATCCCTGGTTCAAGCTGTAAAAAGGGGCGAAGGGAGTTGGGGTCACGAGGTTGACGATAGGGAAGAATGGATAATTTCTTTCCAAAGTACCACCGTTGGCCCCAAATGTATCGTTGAACGAACTCATTCCAAAGGCGGCGCGAATGGCGGTTCTACCTCGATTATCGAGGGAATATGCAAATCCGACGCGCGGACCGAAGTTCGTTAGGTTGTTGTCAACATTCGGGCCACGGTTGTTAGATGAGGCAAATTGCAGAAGACCGGTCTGAAGAATGAGGTTGGCTTGCTTGTTGTATGCCTCAACTGGATGAGTATAAAGGTCCCAGCGAATACCAACGTTCAAGGTGAGTCTTTGATTAATTCTCCAGTCGTCCTGGACGAAGGGGCCAACGTTCTTAGTGACGACGCGTGGTGTGTCTGTTACTAAATCGCGCAGCACAGACGACGGATTGCCGATGAGGAAGCTGGCAAAAGCATTTCCAGTATTGTCCGCGCCCTGATTACTTGTGACGTTGCCGTCAAAACTAAAGACTCCCCGTGGATCGTCCTGAGGATTCGTATCGACGAATGTTTGGAAGGTATAATTCATTCCCGCTTTGATAGAGTGCTTGCCGTGGATAAGCGTCACCACATCGCCTAGTTGAAACTCGTTGGTGACGTGCTCGGAGTTGACCCAACCCGGATCGCCCGTAGAATAGTATCCCGGTATGTTAAACGTCGCAATGCCGGACGTGTCTGGCAGGTTTGGCAGGTTTCCGTTGAGAATTCCTAATGCGTTGTTCTCATTGACGCCATAGTCATTGCCAAATTCGGTCAGAAAGAAACGCATGTAACCGAACCGGAAATCGTTGAAGAGATTGTGTGAAAAGATGTGGTCCCATCCTATGGCCGGAGCATGGTTCTGAGAATTTGAGTAGGGCCCTCCCTGCATGAACCGATTGCCCGGTGAGGGACTGACATACTCGCGCTGAGCAAAAGTCTCGCGTGCAAAAATATGATCTTTCGGGGTTAGCTGCCAATCTCCTTTGACATCGAACTGCGGCAAATTCTCACTGGTAACCACGTTGGTGTCGTAATTGTTGACATCTCCAGGAAGGTTCGGCAGCGGATAGATGTTGGCTACGGCTTGCGCGATGGGGTTGATATTCGTGACGATATTATTTTGATACGGTTGTCCGGTCTGAGGATTGTAGGCTTGCGTCTGTCCGGTTAGGATGCCGTTGCGCATATTTTGAGTCGGTACGGAGATGAGAAAGGTCGAGCCCGCATTCTGCAGCAACTGCTGAGCGTCCATAAAGAAGAACAATTTGTCTTTTACGATTGGGCCACCGAGTGTTCCGCCGAACTGGTTAGAATGATAAGGGGACTTGGTGAGGGCAAAATAGTCTGTCGCGTTGAGGTCGTTATTTCTGACGTACTCGAAGACCTCACCGTGAAGCTTATTGGTTCCGGATTTGATGGTGACATTGACAATTGCCCCCCCAAATGATCCGTACTCAGCCTGTGGATCGGCGGTTTCAACCTTGAATTCTTCGATAGAATCGAGAGGCGGCGTAATGGTCAGATAGCCATTTCCTGGTTCGCTGTCGTGGACGCCGTCAATCATTACGTATTCCCCTTGAAACGGTAAGCCATTGACCGAAGCCTCAATGTTGCCGACAGAGCCGCCGGCAGCCGGATCCTCGGCCGAATCACTACCGGAGTTGCCCGATGAGACCGCTCCAGGAACTATCGTCACTAGCTGCTCGAACATGCGTCCGTTGAGGGGAAGTTTTTCTGCTTCTTTATTGCCAATCACTTCACCAAGGTCCGATGAGGTTGTCTGTACGACAGGAGGCAGCGCGTTCACACTCACTTGTGTCTCGACCGAACCAGGCTTGAGCGTCATATCGACACGCGTGCTTTGCTGCACGTTCACCACGGCATTTTTGGCGACCTCAGCGTTGAATCCGGGTGCAGTTGCGGAGATCGTATAGGTGCCCGGCACGAGATTAGGCACCGTGTAGATGCCATCCGCGCTTGTATCCGCATTGTGCGAAGCGTTGGTGGCGTCAGCGGTGACGACAATCTTTGCGTGTGCCACCGCCGCACCCGATGAGTCGAAGACCGTACCGGTCAGTGACCCGTAGGTAACTTGGCCGCTGGCTTGCGAGACCAGTACACAGAACAGGGCGATTGCTGCGCACAACATGCAGAGCCAACCGGGAATTTGCTTCATAAGGGCCTCCATAAGCGTTGGTAAATTTTGGTTTTGTCACCGGCACTCCTTGTCCTGATCCCGGATCCAAGGATAGCTGGAACTCGTTTATCATGAGTCAATTGCCATCGACACGATTGCAAACGCAAACGACAAGCCGTACAATTCCCGCAGTCAACGGATACGTTTACGTTCAGCATTTTGTAAACGAGCCTTTTCCGTTTAAGAATCAACAGCCTACGGGAATCGCTTATCCGTTGGGGGTTGATTCTATGCGGCGCGAATTCTTTTTCGGATAGGCGCCAGAGTCTTGGTTCTCTTTCAGAAGTTTTGACCCTTGATGCTCGGAACCATACGCGTCGGTGTTTTTTTGTGTCTAGTTAAGGAGGGCTACGGATTTGTTAAACGGCGTTATACAATCGGCCCAAGCTGAATGGTGAGGCGAAATTGAGCCCTGTCTACGCTTGAATCTACAAGACGTTACAAGAAACGTTACACGGAGAGATGTACGGGTTTTCGAGAATGGGGTGGCCACAGATTCCACAGAGAGCGAGGAATGCATGACGACCGCGCTTACGTCCTCCCAAACGGAGCACGAGGAATTCTCTGTAGAAAGCCTGAAGGAGCAGATTGATCGAATTTCCAAGTCGCGGGCCTTTGAGAACTCGCAGACCTTGCAACGCCTACTTCGATATCTGGCCGCCAAATCGAACGAGACTCCTGGAGAACAAATTAAGGAGTACACAATTGGAGTGGAGGCTCTGGAGAGAAGGCCGAGCTTCGATCCCAGGGAAGATACAATCGTTCGCGTTCAGATTCACCGGCTTCGCGAGAAGCTTCTGGAGTACTACGAAGGCGAAGGTACTCGGGACCCCATCCGCGTAACGATTCCGAAGGGTCGGTATTTGCCTAATTTCGAGGCGATGGCGCTGTCCATTCCGACTTCCCAAAAAACCGCACCACGCTCTGGGAATGCCATCACCGGCGAGAATTCGACGGCCAATAGTCTCGAAGTCGCCCCTTCGCCGCAGGAAGCATCAAGGCCACGATTTGTGCGTGGTGTTGCTCTTCGTGCAGCGATCGTAATGCTTGCTGCGGCTACATGCTTTCAGGCCGGATGGATGCTAAGAAGCCGATCTTCCGGACGGGCCGGCGGTGATCGATCGTTTCAGTTTTCATCCGACCTTGCCAAGGCAGATCTCACGCGAGTTTTCTGGGCCGACATTCTCGGCAATGATTCGGCCCCGGTAATTGTCTATACAAATTTTCTTTATATTCTGGATGATTCCGGTGACCTATTTTCCTATCCGGAGGGAGCCGTCGACAAGCGTGGGGTGCCGGTCGATCCCAATTTAGCGCGACGGTACGCTTCAAACCCTTCACTCGTCGGCAAGGCTGGTAAAGTCTACTATGAGAGCGGCTATACGGGAACTGGAGACCTCGAAGGCGCATCCGCACTGGAGCACCTCTTCGCGCAGATGGGTCTTACTCCGTAGCCCTTCGGGTAAGGCCATAGTTGACGGGTCGTCCAGGGCGCGGATAGGCTATTTTGCGGAATTGGCGGCGTAGGCCGTTGGGGTGAGGTCGGTCAGGGACTGGATGGAGCGGTCGGCGAGGCCGGGCAGCACGTCGGCCAGGTATCTCCGGATGGGGATATTCAGCTTCCTGCAACTTTCGACTATGGAGAAGATGGCGGCGATTTTGGGCCCGGCTTCTTTGCTGCCGATCTGCAGCCAGTTCTTGCGGCCGATCACGATCGGCCGCATCGAGTTTTCAGCCCAGTTCGTAGATAGCTCGATGACTGGATACTGCATGAAGCGCGTCAACTTCTCCCAGCGTGTAAGCGTGTAGGCAACGGCCTTGCCTGTTGCGGATTTCGGCAGCGAGTGTGCCTTCATCTTTTCGAGCAGAGCGTGCAACTCGTCGAGCAGCGCGGGGGCGCGTTCCTGGCGCAGCGTATGGCGACTGTCGAGCGAGAGGTTCTGCTTGCGCGCCTCGCGATCGATGGCAAACAGGCCGTCCATGAGCACGACTACGCGTTCCAACTCCGCATCGGTTGCTCTGGCCTTCTCCCGGACCTTGAGCGAATCGATGAACTTTCTCCGCGCGTGACTCATACAGCAGGCGTGAACCATGCCTTCGGCGCCGATATCTTCGTCGTAGGCTGCATACCCGTCGGTGTGGAGTATGCCGGAGAAATTCTTGAAGACTGCCTTGGGCACCTCGCCCGAGCGCGTCATCTCAAAATCGAAGACCACACCCTTACCCGGTGAACTGTATTGCCAGAAGTATGCCTTGTGGTTCTCGCCTTTTCTCTCCGGCGTCTGCACGCCGCAGTAGGTTTCGTCAGCCTGGACGTAGCCGCCGCTGAGCAGATCGCGCTTCATTATATGGACAATCGGAATCAGCAACTCGCCCACGCGCAGCACCGCGCCGTTAATCGTCGTCAGCGCTACCTCGATGCCGAGATCGCGCATGAGAATCCCGCGCTGGCGATACAGCGGCACGCTATCACAATACTTGCTTACCAGGAAGTCGATAATCACTTCGTCGGAGAAGATCGACTTGGGCGCGATGCGCTCGGGCACTGCGGCCGTCGCAACGCCCTCGAAGACACATGACACGCAGGCACGCTTCTCGCGCTTGATGACGCGCACGTAGTGCTCGGCCGGCTTTTTGGCCAGCACCTCGGTCGTCTCATATCCGATGACCTTGGTATCGCCGCCGCACTTGCCGCAGCGGCATTGATCGGGCGCACAGGGAATGTTCTCCTCGACGCGCTCAAGATGGCTGGGCAGTTCGTTGCGGCCAGGATGATTCCGGCGCGCACTCCGCTGCTTCTCCGTAGGCTTGTTGCCCTCTTGCGTACTCTCGGACTCATCAGGCAGAGGACCGCTGGCGATCTCCGTCTCGATCTCGTCGCTCGATACCGCGGGTTCCAGATCGAGCAACGCAAGCTGCAGATCAGATAGCTTCTCGCTGCGCTTGCCGTAACGCGTCACACGCTCGGCGCGAAGCTCCTCCCTGAGCTGCTGAATGATCGCCTCTGCCGCAGAAAGTGCCTGATTCTTTTCCGCGATGATGCGGTCCTTGGCTTCCACCTCCCGCTGCATTTCGCTCTGTAACTGCTCCACCACGGCTGCGACAACCGGATCGAGCACGGCAGACAACGTCGTTTTGGAAGCGGGATTCATCTGTCCTCCATCATCCCAGATATTGCTGTGGGTAAGTTATCGAATCGCCTGTATTCATGCTACTTTTAGTGATGAGTTTGATTCTTCCGCCACAGATCTGCGATACCATTTCCGCTTAGTCGTCGCGCTCAGATCTATACCGCCAATCAACAGCGCGAATTCCTCGCGGCTCAGCTGCATGCGACCCTCCTCGGAACTGGGCCAGTGCAGGCGACCTTGTTCCATACGCCGCGCGCATACCCAAAGACTCGACCCATCGAAGAAGAGAATTTTCATTCTGTCCCTTCGTTTGTTTGCGAACAGAAAAAGATGACCGCTTTGCGGATCCTGCTTGAGTTGGCCGAAGACCAGAGCATAGAGGCCATCGAAACTCAGCCTCATATCCGTCGCGCCGGTAGCCACGTAGACGCGCGTGGCTGCGCCCAGGCCGAGCACCGCTACACCTCCTCGAGCGCGGCGATCAGTCGCCGCAGTGTCATCGCATCGAATCCTCCGCCCACGCCGATCCGGCGACCCCCGCACAGCTCGACATACAACGCCGTGTGCTCTGTCTCATGCGCGGCCGGTCGGTCCACCACTTCTACTGGGATCAGCGAGACTGCTGGAGCCGAGTACTCAGCCCGAACAGACCGGCTGCTGCCCCGATCCCCCATGGGCGTGCAATATCTCTTCAGCGTGGATAGCGATAGCCCGTGCTGCCGGCAGTACTCCGTCTGGTTCAGACCGCTCTGTTCAAATGCTGCTACAAGATCTGCCACCTCTAAGCGGCTGCGGCGGCGACGATGATGATCTTCAGACTGGGATGATGTCTTGTTCATGCATCCAGTCAACCACGTAATCTACGCCCGCAAAAGTATGGGCTTGCCCGAACGGATACCTTACTCCCACAGTCAGATCGATTCGTGACCTTACGACGGAAGACCTCAAGGAACATAGCGTAATCGTGCTCGGTTCGACGTTGCAGCACGTTGGCGCAGAACAACTGGTTCCGACCGGAGACTTTGTTTTCGGGTATTCCACGGGACGACATGACGGATGGGGAACAGAGATCGTCAACCTGCGTCCAGAGACAACGGAATCCGGCGCATACAAGACGGAACGCGATCCCGACACCCTCGCCCTAACAGCAGACTACGGCTTGATTTCGATCCAGCCTGGAATTGTTCCAGAGCGCTACATTGTAACGCTGGCTGGTTCAGACACGACAGGAACCGAAGGAGCCGCGCTTTTCGCCACTTCCCAATCAGGGATCGAAGCCATTTTGAATAAATCGAATCTCTTGGCGCGAGACATCGAGCAGAAGCATGCGCCAATATTCCAAGCTCTTGTGCGCGTTAATCTCGCGAAGGGTTCGGAAGTGATAAATTCCAGCTTGATAACGGTTCACGTTCCACCTTGGAAAAGTGCGAATGTGCAGACCGCCCGCGATCCAGATTCGTCTGCTAAACGATAGACCGCCGTCAATTCACATTGACTCACTCAGCGCACGGTGATTGCCGTCAATCCCTCAAGGTCGCCCCGTAGCGTCCCAAATCAGCGTAATCGCGCCGTCCAAGTTCTGGCATGGTCGAACTCGAACCGTTTCATCTCGTTGTTCGGTGGCAATACTCAATGGACTGGGAGCAGGCTCAGTCGAGGGCATCATGTAACGAGTGCGTAACAGCACCCGACCCCGGTGTAACACTTGAATTAAAGCATCTGTCGTCAGCTTTGAGGTACACGTTTATGCGATGCGCTCGGTTTAGTGTAGCCTCGTTTAACTGGACGGAGCTTTTAACGCCTATCTATATTCTCCATGTTGCATGGTTTGCGTCTTCTCGAATCGTGATTCCGAAACAATCTAAGCCCGCTTGCCGCATTGTCAGGTAGGTCCGCTCGGGTTCACGGATAGGCCCAGGGTGAAGACAAGCGAACTCTTTCAAGTAAACACGTCACATCGGCAGGAATGATGATCGTTCTTCGATCACGTTGTTGGCAAACTCGGCAGGATTTTAGCCAGCTCCGTATTTCAATAGAACTTAGGAGTGTGACAATGCCGTTTTTGTCAAGAATGCTTGGGCTGTTGGGTGCAACCATCGCGGTTCTCCCCTGTGCAATTGCTAAACCGGAAACCGAACCCTATGCCTACACCGGACAAATCTCATTTGACATTGCGAAGGTCCCTTTCAGCCGATATGGCTCCAATCTGGCATTTTCGGAAATCACCCAAAGCAACCTCGCTAGATTTGGCGGCACGGGTACTGTCCCCGGACTGTACCTCCGAAGCGTTCTTGGGGACCAACATTTGGTTTTTCGACTGGAGTTGCTCGACGGAGATTCACCTGTTTCATTCCATTCGGAAGCAAGCCCCTCGGTTCTTCGCTTGCAAACGGCCAAGGGAAAAATTGAGATCTGTATCGCTCAATCCGATCAAGTGAGTTTCCGTGGAGAAGGGGTTTCATTGCGGCTTGTTGGCCAGGAGGGTGCTCTGGCGATCCCAGAACACGACGACCACTGGGAAGTCAACTCGGAACTCCCAATAGAGAAGTACATGCTGTGGGCGACCCGTGGTCATTTGCAGATGGACGCACCATGGACTGGCACATCGAATGTGCGCACAATTGTGACCTTCTCTCCTGATCCGGAAAGCCATCGTATGTCGGGCGAGATTGACGCCTATCGGAGTGTCTGGGTGCCACATGAGGACACCGAGAACTTCGATCAGAGTGTGAAGAACGTAGAAAGAGAGTATCTACTCTGGCTCAAGAAGGTGCCAGCGGTCCCTAAAGAATTAGGACCGGGCGGAGAACTGGCCGCCTATGTAAATTGGGCCAGTGTCGTAGGGCAAAACGGATTTCTAGATCGACCCGCAATGCTTATGTCCAAGAATTGGATGGACTCAGTTTGGTCCTGGGACCACTGCTTTAATGCGATGGCACTGTCCCTCAACGACCCAGAGCTCGCGTGGCAGCAATACATGCTGCCTTTTGACAACCAGCTGCCAGAAGGTGCGCTGCCGGACATGATTTCCAATTCTTCAAAGGAAATCAATTTCACGAAACCTCCCATTCATGGTTGGGCGCTTGCGTGGATGATACAGCACGGTGGGTATCGCGACCACGCGCATCTGGCAGAGACTTACGAACCGCTTTCGCGCTGGACCGAATGGTTCTTCAAATATAGAGATTCGAATCGAGATGGACTGCCGGAGTATAACCACGGAGACGACTCTGGGTGGGACAATTCGACGGTTATGTTGTCGGGTGTCCCTGTAGAAACTGCGGATCTCGATAGCTTCTTGATCCTCCAGATGGACACGCTTGCAAATGTCGCAGGTCAGTTGGGAAAGGGAGCGGAGAAGCAAAAGTGGCAGTCCCGCTCAAGCGAGCTCTTGAAAAGGATGTTGGCAACGCTTTGGAAAGAAGACCATTTTATAAGCATTCGCGCTTCCGACGGAGGGGAAATTGACTCACAGAGCTTGTTGCCCTATCTCCCTATCATCTTGGGCAACCGCCTTCCATTGGATGTTCGCAATAAATTGGTGAAAGGGCTGACTGAACAGGGAAGATTCATGACTCCCCATGGATTTGCGAGCGAGGCGCTTTCGAGCAAGTACTACACCGCCGACGGCTATTGGCGTGGCCCGATCTGGGCTCCGACAACGATGCTCATGGTTGAGGGACTGGACTCTGTCGGCGAGACGTCGCTCGCCAAGAAGTTGCGCGAGGAGTTCTGTCAAATGGCCCAGCAAAGTGGCATGTATGAGAACTTTGACGCCGTGACGGGAGAAGGATTGCGAGACCCTGCATATACATGGACATCAAGTGTCTACCTCATCTTCGCTCATCAACTCCTAACCAACCAGAACTAATGATGACTAGAACTGTGGAATATCCAACACGAAGTTGAGTAACAAGTATGGTGAGGCTCTCCGCTGAAATCCTGTTGGAAGCACACAACTTGTTCAATATGCATTGGTTCAGCGAATTACTTCCAGTTTTCCGGAAGGAGGGGCAATGAGAATTGTGATGCTAATAAGCCTTCTAACATCGCTTGCGGGCATTCTCGTTCCTGCGCAAACCAAGGAACATGAAGTGTCGTTCCCGTCCTACCTTTGCGATGGGTTTGACTACTCCAGCTTCACCAGGTTCGATGCTCCAGGTCCGCCAAAGAGCTTGATCTATCAATCAAATGGATTTATGGCTCTGCAGGAACGCGGATTCGGAGGGCAAAGAATGTTGATTCCGGTAGCTGGCAACCCTATTCCGAGCAATGAAAGCGATCGGATCGTGGCCTTGCACCTTGACGCCCCTGTCTTCGTTGACTCTTCCGGGAAGAGCTTTGAATTTGACAAAGGCAATGCCAAACGCAGTATGACTTATTTTGCGGACCGCACTGTGTACCGCGAGACGTTCGACGGCGGCCCTCAAGTATCGCTTACTGTTTACTTGGTATACGGCAAACCAGAAGCGGTCTTTCGAATCAAAATCGACAAGGCGACTGGACCAATTCAGGTGCTGCTCCGCAGTCGGGGGGCGGGCTTCCAGATCATCCCCGGCACCAGTCGCGAATTGGTGATCTATGGTTCCCCCAAGTGGCCTTACCGCTCGCTCTTGGGGGTGAGACCAAAGGCGACTATTCGCGAAGGAAACTTTCAGTGGGGCCTTAAAGCTGGTAACGAAGCCGCACTCTTAATCACATTAGGCGGAGATGAACACAAGGCTGAATTGGACCTCTCGGAACTTCGGGATTCACCCGACCTCTTCGAGAGGGAAACCCATGATTTGTGGAATGAATATCTAGCTTCAACACCTTTGGTAGCGCCAGCCGAACCGATCAAGTTCACTATCGACACTACAGGGAAATTCGAAACCATTTCGCCGCAAGAGCTGGTTCGAAGCGAATTGTGGCTCTGGAGAGGACTATTAAATACGACTTGCCAAGTTGATTATCTGCCGGGTTGTCCCATGATGATTGCGGACTGGAATGTTTTCATGGGGATGTGGAGCAACGATGGGATCGCGGAAACCATGTCGATCGCGGCAACCAATCGTCGAGATCTTTCGCGTGCATCCATCTTGGATTGGTTCCGCTATTCCGTGAACGCAAAGGGGGACGGAACGACAGCGTGGACGATCTTCCCTTCGGGAGCAAGCACGTTTCAAGCAACAGGCCCGGAGCGGGATACTCAGGGTGTTCCGGTGCAAGCCGCACTTGTCGGCGAGTATGTCCGCCTTAGTGGCGATACGAGCATTCTGAACGAGAAGATCGGAGGTCCCGCGGGGGATCGAACCGTTTGGCAGGCATTGTTAGCCTACCAGCAGAGCCTCCTCAGCGTGCGGGACCCTAACCGTGACCATTTAATCGATTGGTTGCATACCTACGAAACTGGATGGGACGACAAGAACTCACCATTCATTGATCTCAAGGGCGACCCCACGAGCGCTATCAATGAGCAAGTGTTCAATCTCTGGAGCCTACGGGAGATGATGTATCTCTCGCGCATTCAGGGTGAGGATCCGTCTACCTGGGAACACGAATTCTCGGTTGCTTATGATGCTGTGCGTAACAAATTGTGGGATAGCGACTCCAAGCGATATTGGGACCTGGATCTAAAAACCGGGAAACTGTGGACGCAAGGCGAAAACCTTGACGCTTATTACCTCCTCTACTTTGAGAGAGACCCGGTTCGTATTGAAGCAATGATGGAGCGCCTTAGGAACTCAGCCAAATTCAACGGTGCGCTTTTGCCGACCTTGGCATTCGACACGCCCAAGTGGGGAGGTTACTGGCGCGGCCCGGCGTGGCCCAGAGTCTTTGGATACGTGGCAATGGGATTGACTCGATCAGGGCATGGTCGAGAAGGATTTGACTGGCTTTCGCGAGCAATCAGCTCGAACTTAGGGCCGCTCCTTCCCGAAAACGTCGATCCCAAAACTTATCCGCCAGGACAGCACGCCATCGGTTCTGTGCGCATCATGGGATATGACGCTCTCGATACATTGGTCTTCCCTGATGTCGCAGGTTTACGGACATGGGGAGGAGAAGATCTAACAGTTGCACCAATGGCGGCATTGGGGAAGGTTTACATTCGCAACCAGAAGTGGATGGGCGATCGTTACGACGCAGTGTTCGAGCCGGGGCACGCGACTCTAATCTGGCGCAACGAACAAGCGTTGGGCCCACTGGCGGCCAATCAAATCTGGCGTGCGCGGAAGCAGCGTCAAAGCGTAAGTTTTGAGTCGATCGGAACTGTACCGCAACCCTAGCTCGGCAAGGCAAACTGGCGTCTCAAGCACGGAACGGTATGTGCTTGGCTGGTTTTTCAGTCCCCAACAGTTTGCGGAGGAAGTCTTGCACCTTTCCGGGCTGTCAACTACTCATGAGGGTGTTACATGGGGAGCGGAATATGAAGGCATCGAACGACAACAAAACCCCTGCGAGGCCGCCTTTTGTTGGTGGGAACTATGTGCCGTGCACAATAAAGGACATTGCCAAGAAGGTGGGAGTTTCAACAGCTACAGTGTCTCGTGTAATGAACGGTAATGAAAATGTGTCCTGCGAAACAAGAACAGCAGTTCAGTCAGCAATTTCGCGGTTGCGGTACTCTCCAAATTCGCACGCAGCCGCATTAGGTCGATCAAACGGTCATGGTCCTCGGAAGCGTCGTATTCAAGCCTCCAAGTCGGCTCAGGCGGGGGCAAAGCTGCTTACTGCCCAACAAGCTGACGCACAAAAGGGATCGCGGAAGTCTGAACGGCCGTATTCCTTGGATGAGGAAAACTCACGACTTAGGGAACTAGTCAACAACTTAAGGAAGGAGTTAGAAAAATGGCGAGCGTCGACCGATGGTGACAACCGGCCGAAAACAGCAAGGAGCGTCAGAAAAGCAAAGGAACAAATAGCAGAGCACGTATCCGGTGAGGTCTCCGGACACCCAGACAGGTTGGTTTCAACCTAACTTGAGCATGAGGAATCTCAACAACATGGGCTAGGAGAAAAGCCTGGCGTGCCAATCCTTGGCCGCGCCTTGTTCGGCAGAGGCAAGACGGTGTTTGCGTGGAACTGAAGTCGAACGGATAATCTGCAAACCCTTGTGAAGTTGAAGAGAGGCCCATTCATCGACGTTCACTCTTCGGCAACTCGTTAAGGAATACCGGCTCGAAGCTCACTTGGAGGTTAAGTTAAGTTGCTTTCAAGCGGGGCGTTTGGCAAAACTTGTTCAGCTAATGGCCCATTCGAGCGCGCTGATTGCCGACCCTCGACGTGTTCGCTCGAAGTATCACCTCGGATTAGCGGATGCTTCTGCGGAAATCACATTTCGAATGCGAAGCAATTTGATTACCGACTAAGCGTTTAGGGAACTCGCAAGGGTGAAGGTTTTCGTAATCAGCAATAGCTGCGCGCTGCGGACCGCAAATCCAGAAGCAAAGCGAAAGCAAGCCGCTCGAAATCTTCCGAGTAGGCAACGAGGAGAATAGCGAATGAAGGCGTTGGTCAAGAGTAAGGCGGAACGAGGCCTATGGCTAGAGGAAATTGCCGACCCGTTAATTGGCATCAATGACGTGCTCGTGCGCGTGCATTACACGGGAATCTGCGGCACGGACGTGCATATCTATCAGTGGGACGACTGGGCACAGAAGACAATTAGGGTGCCGATGGCCATAGGACATGAATTCGTTGGGGAGATCGTCGAGGTTGGATCCAATGTCAACGATTTCTATCCGGGGGACATCGTGAGTGGTGAAGGGCACGTCGTCTGCGGACGTTGTCGCAACTGCTTGGCTGGGCGACGTCATCTTTGCGCGTCCACCCTTGGAGTTGGCGTCAACCGTCCAGGAGCGTTTGCGGAGTTCATCTCTCTGCCCATGACCAATATATGGCGGCATAATCGTGGCATCGATCAGGAAGTCGCTGCCATTTTCGATCCGTTCGGCAACGCCGTTCATACTGCACTGTCATTTCCTGTTCTGGGCGAAGATGTGCTCATCACCGGTGCTGGCCCCATCGGACTGATGACAATTCCGGTCGTTCGGCATGCAGGTGCGCGCCATGTGGTCATCACCGATTTAAACTCCTACCGACTTGACCTCGCCCGAAAAATGGGCGCCACGCTAGCGGTGAATCCCAGCGAGGTCCCGCTGGCGGACGTGCAGAAGCAACTTGGTATGCAGGAGGGCTTCGACGTTGGCCTGGAGATGTCAGGCAACGCGCACGCACTACGCGACATGATCGATAACATGAGCCACGGCGGAAAGATCGCTATCCTCGGAATACCCGCAAACAAGTCGCCGATGGATTGGCGTCAGGTGATTTTCAACATGCTGACCATCAAAGGCATCTATGGACGCGAGATGTACGAGACCTGGTACAAGATGAGCGTAATGCTGGTGTCGGGCGTGGACATCTCGACGATCATCACTCACCGGTTCGCATATAGCGATTTCCAGCAGGGCTTCGACGCGATGAACTCTGGCCAAACGGGCAAAGTTCTGCTGAATTGGACGGGCCTGCACTGCTAGACAACGAAGGGAATAAGCATGCTCAAAAATACACAAAGGCGTTTGCGTGAGAAGATTGCAGGAATCGAACAGGCCGGCCCTTCCAAGGACATCTCTCGTCGCGATCTTCTCTATTCTGGAGTGATTCTCTCCGCCACTTCAATTGTGGCTGGCACAGCTTGGGCGCATTCCGCAGCTCTAGTGGCCGGGTATCCGGACGTACCATCCGTCGGGCCAATGCCTGCCGATTCAACCCGCGAACAGGAGCTCTTTGATTTCGGCTGGAAGTTCCAGTTCGGACATGGCACTGATCCAGCCAAAGATCTCGGATTCGGCGAGGGTCAGGGAGATTTTTCCAGGACCGGCGAATTCGAATTCGCGAAAGCCAAGTTCGATGATTCGAAATGGCGCACGCTTAACCTGCCGCACGACTGGGCGGTCGAGTTGCCGTTTGTGCGCGACGAGTTGCAGACCCCGGATGGCGACAAGCCAATGCAGTCGCACGGATTCAAGCCGCTCGGTCGGCGTTATCCGGAGACCAGCGTAGGCTGGTACCGGCGCGAGTTTGAGATCTCGGCCACCGACTTGGGCCGTCGAATCACCGTCGAGTTCGACGGGGCTTTTCGCGACGTGCTGATCTTTGTCAATGGGTGCTTTGTCGGTCGGAACAACAACGGGTATGCGCCGTTCCGTTTTGATTTGACGGATTTCTTGAGCTACGGCGCGAAGAATTACATTGTCGCTCGCGTCGACGCTAGCTTCGGCGATGGGTGGTTTTATGAGGGTGCGGGAATCTACCGACATGTGTGGTTGTACAAGACAGATGCGCTACACCTTGGCAAGTGGGAGACCACGGTACGCACTGCTGTGAACGCTAAGTCCGCGATCTTATCTCTTGGCACCTTGGTTGAAAACCAGGGAAAGCAGGCGGAGAACGTCAAAGTAAGCTGGCAGATCTTTGATGCAGCAGGCAAGACAGTGGCCACAGCCGAAACTACACCGCAGTTGATCGGTGCCGATAGCGTGGCGAAATTCACGGCTAGTGCGAGTCTGGCGAATCCGACCATGTGGTCGGTCGATTCTCCAAATATGTATTCGGCCATTGTGAAGGTGGAGGCAGGCGGCAGCACGCGTGACGCCGAGCGCGTAAACTTTGGCGTGCGGACGGTTCTATTCGACTCCGACAAGGGGTTCTTTCTCAATGGGAAGCCGCTAAAGATTCAAGGGACGTGCAATCACCAGGACCATGCCGGCGTGGGCGCGGCAGTGCCTAATCGGCTGCAATGGTTCCGGCTGAGTGTGCTACGCGAGATGGGCTGCAATGCAGTAAGAACTTCGCACAACATGCCGACCCCCGAGTGGGTCGATGCGTGCGACCGCCTGGGCATGATGATGATGTGCGAGACGCGGCAGATGAGTTCGAATCCTGAGGGGTTGGCGCAACTTGAGACGATGGTCAAGCGGTATCGCAATTCGCCATCGATCATTCTGTGGTCAATGGGCAACGAGGAGTTTACGCTTCAGGACACGATGGCCGAGCAAGGTGCGAAGATCGCGTCGAGCATGGTACAGCGGTGCCATGAACTCGATCCAACGCGCGTTGTTTCGGCGGCCGTGAACGGCACCAACGAGAAGGGGCCGTCACTGGCATTCGACATCATTGGGTTCAATTACAACTTGAACTTTCCCGATGGGTTCCATAAGAGGTTTCCTAAGATCGCACTTTATGGCTCGGAGACCTCGAGCGCGATTTCGACGCGCGGCATTTACACCACTGACCCGCTTCGTAACACGGTGAACGCGTACGACTCTGTGGTGCCGTGGGGCGAAACGGCCGAAGAGTGGTGGAAGTTCTACGGGACGCGGGATTGGGAGGCTGGCGGTTTCGCTTGGACTGGCTTCGACTATCGAGGTGAGCCGACGCCCTATGGATGGCCGTCCATTAACTCGCAGTTCGGCATCGTCGACATGTGCGGATTCCCCAAGGACACGTTCTATTACTACAAGGCCTGGTGGGGCAAGGAACCCTCGCTGCACCTGTTTCCGCACTGGAACTTTGAGGGCAGGGAAGGCGAGATCCTGTCGGTCTGGGTGTACTCGAACATGGACGAGGTAGACCTGTTCGTCAACGGGGTGAGCGCAGGGTCTCAAAAGGTTCCGCATTTGGGTCATGTGGAATGGAAAGTGAAGTATGCCCCTGGATCAATTGAAGCGCGGGGATCGAAGGACGGCAAGGTTCTGATGACTGAGAAGCATGAAACGACCGGCCCAGCATCTTCCATCCGGCTGACCTCAGACAGGAAAGAGATTGACGCCGATGGCGAGGATGTGGCCGTTCTAAAAGTTGAGGTTCTGGACAATGAGGGACGAACCGTACCCACCGCCAACAACCTCATTGCGTTCAAGGTTTTGGGCGAGGGTGCGCTGATTGGCGTCGGTAACGGCGACCCGAATTGCCAAGAGAGCGACAAAGAACCTAGAAGATCGCTCTTCAACGGTCTGGCGCAGGCGATCGTGCAGTCGACCAAGCGCGCGGGCGAGATTCAAATTGAAGCAGTGAAGGAGGGCCGGGAGGGACCTGAGTTGACTCCTGCGAAGCTGACGATCACGACCAAGCAGGTGAAAGCGAGGCCGGGGGTCGAGTGAAAGGTTTCGTCACAAATGCTAATCAATATTCCAGCGCATGCTGCACTGCGCCTTAAGGACTCAACAGGTGTGTAGAGGCGGTCAAAGGATCGAGGTTAATCTTGCCGATAATGAAGATGACCCCAGGACATCTCTCGCAGATTCTGTTAACGCTTTTTCTGGCCACTGCGGTGCTTCCTTTGGACACAACCCGGGCCCAGTCTGGCGTACGCGATAAACAACAGGAATGCAGCCCCGCGTCACACTCCGAGATACCTGATGATTTCAGGCCTGCCGTCGGAAGCTTCGATTTCACAAGACGTGAAGAGCAAATACCGATGCGCGATGGAGTAACACTGCATACCGTTATAGTCATTCCTAAGACCAGTCAGAAAGCCCCCATTCTTCTTACCCGAACTCCTTACAATGCCGACCAGATCACTAACAGCAAGCCGAGCTCGCACATGGAAGTTGCATTGGAAAACGGTCTTGACAACCCTTCCGATGTCTTCATCGAAGGAGGATACATCCGTGTTGTGCAGGATATTCGGGGTAAATTCGGGTCAGGGGGCAACTTCGTGATGAATTGTCCGCTCCGCGGACCACAGAACTCCACCTTAGTCGATGAATCAACTGACGCGTATGACACAGTTGATTGGCTAGTGAAGAACCTACCCGAATCAAACGGGAGGGTGGGTATCATCGGCACCTCATATGATGGATTCCTTTCGCTCATGGCTGCGATTCATCCTCACCCAGCCCTTAAGGTGGCGATCGCACAAAACCCCATGGTCGACGGATGGATGGGAGACGACTGGTTTCACTACGGTGCTTTCCGGCAACCCAACGCCGAATTCATCTACACGGAGGAATCCACGCACGATTCTAGCAACCGTTGGTGGACGAACGACTACGATACCTACGAAGAGTTCCTCGATGTCGGATCCGCTGGCAAACTTGGGAAGAGCCACGGTCTCGATCAGTTGGGCTTTTGGCAAAAGATACTCGCCCACGCCAGTTACGACAAATTTTGGCAAGACCAGGCCGTTGACAAGATCATGGCGCAAGAGCCCCTGGAAATTCCTATCATGTTTGTTCAGAGCCTATGGGATCAGGAGGACATTTACGGGGCTACCGCCGTCTACAGGGCCATCAAACCCAAAGACATTGACAACAGCAAGGTCTTCCTCGTCATAGGCCCTTGGAGTCACGGCCAGGAAATATCCGACCCTGGCACATCCCTTGGTGCAATCAAATTCAATTCCGAGACAGCAGCGCATTATCGGAATGAGATACTCCTGCCATTCCTCGATAACTACCTCAAAAAAGAATCGCATAAGTTGGAGATTGCTCCCGTCAATGCATTTGAGACCGGGACAAACGTCTGGCGGCGGTTGCGCAAATGGCCGTCAGGATGCGACAACGGTTGCACTGTGAAGTTCACGCCCATCTACCTCGGAGCGAATCATACTCTCGATTTCGACCCGCCTCAGGGAGACGGCAACGTCTTCGATGAATATACTTCGGACCCGTCCAAGCCCATCCCGTTTCAGAATCGACCTATTCCTACGGGTGATTTCGGTGGCAATGCATGGTCCCATTGGCTCGTCGATGACCAGCGAAACTTTACGACTCGTCCAGACGTTGTGAGCTATTTCTCTTCTCCTCTAACCAAGCCGCTCATGATAAGCGGGCAGCCGATGGTCCAATTAATAGCATCAACCAGTGGAACGGATTCAGATTGGGTCGTTAAACTCATCGATGTATATCCCTCTTCGGTAGCGGACCAGGCCAAAATGGGCGGATATCAATTAATGGTGGCTGCGGATATCTTCCGAGGCCGTTACCGCAGGAGCTTCGAAAACCCTACAGCCCTGCAGCCGAATGCTCCGCTGCCTTATGCATTTGCACTGCCCACCGTAAATCATGTCTTTCTGCCCGGACATCGGCTGATGGTACAGATCCAATCAAGCTGGTTCCCTCTTTATGACCGCAATCCCCAGAGCTTTGTTCCAAACATCTTTCTAGCTGAGCCTCAGGATTACCAGAAGGCCGTTCAGCGGATATATCGTTCCACGAACTTCCCGAGCAATATTAGCCTCCCCGTCGTTTCTCCCTGACCGTAGGTCGATCGGCCCGCATCTTGAAACAACTTGAATTGTGATGCCCACGACGGTGGTTGGGCAGAACTCGTACGGCATCAGAAGCCAGTTCTAGAAAAGGGTAATGTGCCAATAACGTTCGATGCATCATCGCTCTTTTCGCTGATCGAGTTTGCCGGGGTCTTCGCAGGTGCAATTCGACCGTGCAGATGTTTGGAATGTTGACGACGTTTTTCTGATTTTCGAGCGGGAAAAGACGGCCGGTACCTACATCGGATTGATCTGCAGGCGAAGCTAGGACCGTCCGGCGGAGCGCCTAACGTCAAAATCGAAGGGTCTGGAATTAGTCGAATGTCTGAATTCGTGCCAATAGAGCTACAGCTGTGCGCGGTTGTTCTGGCTCAAGAGCAAAGTTTATGTGCGGCTGCAGAAAGACTCGGAATAAGCCCGGCGATCTTGCACGCTCGGATGGGGGAACTTGCCAGGCGCCTGGAATGCTCTTTGTTTCAACAAGAGGGCGATAGCGTCGAGGTAACGAAGGATGGCCAAATTCTAATCAATGCCTTTCGATCGTTTCTGGCGCTGAAAGGAAGATTGTAAGAACGGAAGATAAGTGATCTACGCTCTTTGGAACCCGTGCGCCTCCAATGTCTCCTCATCAATCTCAGCGGTGTAAAGAGGACAGGAGTTCAAGAAACTGAACTTGTTCAATTCTTGCGCTTCTGCCGGACTGATCAGGTGGAGATTCTCCAGGAGCGCAATCATTGCGGCTCGGTTGTCGAAGCTGCGAGTCCTCATAGAACCTTCGGTCCATGTCCCCCAAACGACCGCGTGGAAGCCGTCCTCGTTAGGGAAGATGATCAACTTTACTTTCATCGAAGGATGCCTCCAGGCACCTGAGTGTTGCACCGGAATCGTGTGCTGGGCTACCGGTTCATCGTAACTGTACTGACTCGGATTTGTATCGACAGCATGTCGAATTTAGGGCGAGTCGTCAGAGGGAATGACCGATAAAAACCCTCCGCAAGTATTATAAGCAGCGCGTAATATACTTGCGATGCCACATTGAACTGTGGCCTCTTTCGGTAAACAAAGACCCAAACTCGATCCATCCGCGGCCTTCGGTGAATTGCTGCGGAAGCATCGTTTGGGGCGGAAGATGAGCCAGGAGGCCCTGGCGGCAAGGTCAGGTTACGAGCGCGCTTTCATCTCCCTGATCGAGTTGGGTAAGACCAACCCGTCGTTGCGCAGCATCTTCGACATCTGCGGGTCGCTTGGGGTGAAGCCTTCGGCCTTTATACGGCAGGTCGAGCAGACGTCAGGCTTTGAGTTGCCGTCGGGAGTGGAGTGAGCGGTGATCGGGAGCCTTCCGCACAGGCTCCATTTCTTGTGTCGGTGAGAGGGCAACTGGACGCCAAAACTTCCATTCATCTGATAGACTTTATCTTGTCGTTGCCGTGGTGGTTTTGGTGTCTGTTTGGTGTCTATAGAAGCCCCAAAATCGAGTCCATTGCGGCGAAAAGGTAGAATCGAGCGAAAAAAGCGACTTCTGCGAAACGCCTGATTCTATGTGACATACATCCAAGTGTCTGAAAAGACTCGTGGGGACGTAGCTCAGTTGGTCAGAGCGCTGCCCTGTCACGGCAGAGGTCGCGGGTTCGAGCCCCGTCGTCCCCGCCATACATTCCAAAAGAGTTACGGGACGTATGGACCTAGAGTGACAACGAAATCTGGGTTCGATATGGGTGCAATAAGAGTTCTACCGCCCATTTTGCGAGTGTTTTTCATCCTTCATTTCACCCAGATTTGGAACCATCATCTTCACAACCTTGCTCTGTGCTGCCCGCTTGTTCGAACTCACTGCTTGTGTGTACACATCAAGCGTGATCCTGCTATTGGCATGCCGTAAGAGTTCCTGGACGGTTTTGACATCCTCTCCGTTCGCCTTCAGCAAAGTGCCGAAGGAATGCCGGAATGTATGCCAGCCGATGTTCTTGTTGATGCCATTTGCCTTGGCAACTGGCCGTATATGACGCTTCATCAAGTTGTCCGGCCAATAGGGCTGCTTGCCCTTCATGGTCTCGCTAGCTTAGCTTAGCTAAGCTAAGCTAGCGAAGACGTAGTCGTCATCTGATGCGTAGTCACTCTGGCGCCGCCACCGAAGCAGATCCTCTGCCATATAGCTCTCCACGGGGACGGGCTTCGCCGAAGCTTCCGTCTTGCAGTTGCCGACTATCCGAGGGCTCTGGGACGGCCAATGGTTATCTCGACCAAGCTAGAGCAATGTTGCGTGCGACAAGCGCAATATTTTACACACTTTTAAAACGGGAACTGATTGGCCGCTTATGGCGATTATGCTCCAATCATTCAAATACCTCACGGAGTTACAGCGTCACTCGCCGTCGTTGTCTCGCCTCCCGGCGAGGCTGAAGGCTCAGGTGTTTTAGCTCGGCTGATGATTTGAGCGATCACTGCAGCCATCAGCAGCATGACCGCGGTCCCAGCGACCAAGACGGTTACGAAGGCGATGTCGAACGCCGTTTTAGCCGGAGTGATCAATTTCGTCATGGTGTCACCCGACAAGTGTCCAGCGAGCAGCAGGGCTTGATCGAGGCTGTCCCTGGCGATCGCTGGGGCGGGAATTCCAGGCGGCAGTACCAGAGCCTTCGAATAGGTAAAAGCCATAATGCTACCGAGGATTGCAACGCCAAGTACACCGCCGAGTTCATAGGCGACGCTTTCGATGGCGCCGGCCATGCCGGCTTTATCTTCTGGCGCGTTGATCATGATGGCGGTTGAGGCCATCGCTGAACCTACACCTACGCCAAATCCCAAGATGACAAAGCTTGTCACTTGCTCGATGGCGCTGCTGTTTCGGAAAACAGCGTAGCCGATGAGGCCGGTCGCAGACACGATGAGACTTGTCCACAGTGCTCGGCCGACGCCGACTTTGTGGAGCACGAACCCATTGAGGGAACCCGCGACAAATGCCGAGATCGAGATCGGCAGCATGAACAGGGCTGCATGAAACGGCGAATACCCGATTACAAGCTGTAACCGCTGCGTGAGAGCAAGCTGTACGCCCGCACCAGCCAAGGTTCCGGTCATCGCGGTCAATACACCGGCTGTGAAGCGTCCGTTACCGAATAGCGAGAAGTCAATCATCGGGCTTGGGGAACGGTTCTGCCGCCTCACGAAAATGACCATAACCGTCACGCCGATGACACCCGCGAAAGTGGCCCCTAGCAATCCGGCTTCTGGTCTTGCGGCCTCCATCAGCGCATAGACCAGGCTAACCATTGAGACCATGGCGAGTAGTGAGTTCAGGAGGTCGAGCTGCCGCTCTGGGTTCCCCTTTCCCGCGGGCACTACGAATGGAGTAAAGATAAGTGCCATTACGACCACGGGCACGTTAATCAGGAAGACCGAACCCCACCAGAAATGGCTGAGTAAAGCTCCACCGATCAGCGGGCCGATCGCAACACCGCCTGAAAAGACAGCAGCCCAGATGCCGATCGCTTGGCCGCGTTCTTTGTCCGTCGTAAATGTCAGCCGCAGAAGAGAAAGCGTCGCGGGCATCATCATGGATGCGCCCACGGCAAGAAAGGCCCGTGCCGCGATCAGGACGTTCGCAGAAGGGGCATAAGCCGCGATCAGAGAAGCAGAGGCAAAAGCAATCAGACCCCAAAGAAATGTTCGGCGATGCCCGATCCGGTCGCCAAGCACACCCATGGTCGGAAGCATACCTGCCATAACAAGCGGAAATGTGTCGACGATCCAAAGCTTTTGGCTGTTGTCGGCGGCAAGATCGTGGGTCAGCCGCGGCAAAGCGGTATACAGGACAGTCATGTCAATGCTGATGAGAAAGAGAGCGGTCGAAACGACGACCAACACGAGCCATTTATTGTTACTAAGCATGATTCACCTGAGGTGTAACGGTTAGAAGGTGCATAGTCTGCACAAACGCGGTTGTAACCACTGGAGGCTCCCAGATCGATCGAAGGGCCTCGTTCGTGGTCCTTGTGTCGATCTAGAACTTAACGGTGATGCCTGGGTAAAACGACTTCTCCACGCAAGATCCCGCGCCCAGGCCCATACAGACCGAGCTGGCATTGTGGTCGAAGCCATACTTGTTTTCCCAATATCGATACGCGACCCACACATCGAGCCGATGTGTGTGCTTCGAGCCCCAGAACGCCTTACCGGAATCAAAAATCAGACGGACGGGCTCGGTATCGATCTCAGTTTTTGTTGGAGTGCTAGGCAGAGGTGAATTCTCTCCGCCTTTCGGGCCGCAGAAATTGGCGCGGCCGAGAACACTAAAATATTGCATTTTTGCCGGCAGAAAATTGACGTCCATTGAGTAAGAAGTCTCAATTGCCCAGGTGCCCCTGTACGCGAGCTTGCCATCAGTGAGGCAACTCACACCCGGAATGCCACCTACTACGTCGCATCGCGCATAAGCGCTATGATCAGCTTCCTTGGAGTACAGAGGACTGACATTCAACAAGCCTTGATAGGGCAAGTCGAATGCCAACTGAAATCCAGCGACACCGTCAAGTCTCGAGAAACCATCTTCTTTGTCTGCATCGCCACCGATTAGAAGCGAGACGTCATGCAATGGTCCCTTGGAGAATGTTGTTGTGCCAAGGGTTTCGTTGAAGCCCAAAGTGCTTCGAAAGAAGCCATAGATTTCCGTAGTGCCAGCACCGCCTGTCGTTGGCGCACTCGGCGAGAGGTATGGCGCTGCCGCGTCCGCCTGATCTGACTTCAGTAGATCAACCAGGACAAGATTCGTGCCGTAGCCCCAGATATCAAGATGAGAAAACTCGAAAATCTGCTTGGCCGTCTTGCTGGTGACGCCTGGTTGTGTAGCGGTGGACTGATAAGCGAAAGTAGCGCGATTGTCGACTAGCAGAAAGAAAGGCACGGCTTGAGGCGGCTTCGTCTCATCCGGCATGTTCCTCGTATCCTGGCCGCCGGCAACGCCCGCCAGAGCCATCACCGCTAGAAAGAGAATGCTTGCGGCAAGTTGGCGACCAACGCTCTTCACGCGCACTGCTACGGCTGCTAAGTCTAGCGCGCGTCTCGGAGTGCAGTTCGCCCCTCTGCTTGTGAGCGATGCAATCGTAATGTCCTCTTGAATGAGGAAAAGCCCCGTGCTGGCCCAGAGCAGGGCGCTCAGGAGAAAATTCTGTTTCGAGATAGCCACGCGCACATCCTTCTCGTCGGGATGCACCGTGAACGCGAAAACAGCCACGTTATGCGCATTCCCCGACTCTTGGTCAGGTTGCGCCGTGGCTGTGAAGAAATCATCTGAGGGATGACCGCGGGAGATACCATCCCGCTACTCTATTTTCGGCAATTTCAGTAATATTTCATATTGGCAGGATTGTCAAGCTGCGCTGCCATTGGCTTTCGCCGCTAACTGTTGAGAACAGGCCGAGTCGCTCATCGACCTGAAAGGGCCAGCTTGTCAGTTCAGGTCTTTGGAAGTCGATGGAATCGGGGCCTGAAAACCTGGTGAATTCTCGAGAAGATTTGATCTAACCGTCTGATCTTTGGCATTATTGGCTCAAGGGTAATGGCGCGCATTGCGATTTAGAGTCTCCCCCACTCTTCGCATCGCTACCGGATTGCTCCTGGCTGTCCTGTTGAGTGTTGTTGGATATCACGTCCTCCATTGGAGGATTCCGGGCTCCTCAGAGGCGTTGCTGGAACAAGCCGACGAGAAGTCGTGGGTCAACAACTGGATAGCTGCAGAACCCATCTACCGACAGGCCGAACTCGGATTCATTCAGAATCATGACCTGAATTCGTCCTCGATTTTATACACTACGCTATCGGCGTCCGGCCAAATGCGCTTGAAACCCTGATGTAGCCAGCTTTTCTGCCACCTCGAGGAACCATTAGAGTTACTTGGATTCTTTGCTCGTAGTGTACATAATATACACTACATGAGTTTTATTCGCCGAATCAAACGCGGTGGCCGAGTTTATCTCGCAGAGGTCGAGAATCGCCGCGTCGATGGCAAGGTGGTGCAGCACCACATTCGCTATGTCGGTCGAGAAGCCGACGGCAAAACCATGCTGGCCGCATCCCTATCCGAGGCGGAGATAGAACAGGTCAAGCTGTACGGCCCCTTGCTCGTACTCCATCATTTGGCGAAGAAGATTCATCTGCCCGAGCGACTCGGCCCTCATAGTCAGCAAATCCTCAGTTTGGTCTATGCCCACTGCCTCGACTACCGCAGCCTTAACCACATGCCGCAATGGTTTGAGCGCACCGACTTGAACTTCCTCCTGGACCTCGATGGCTTAACCGAGAAGCGGCTGGTGAGCGCTTTGGATGATTTGGAAAGCCTGGACGCCGACGCTTTCCAGCGGGAGATGTTTCAATCTCTCTGCCGGCACTATCGGCTCCATCCTTCCGGAGTGATCTACGACGTTACCAATACCTACCTCTATGGCCGTCGCTGTCCTTTGGGCAAGCCTGGGCACGATAAAGAAGGGGTCAAAGGCAGGCCCCTGGTCCAGATCGGATTGGCGGTGACTCAGAAAGAGGGTTTCCCCCTATTCCATAAGGTCTTTGATGGTAATGTGCACGATGCGCGCACCCTGTCCGATTTGGTGACGCTGTTCGGCAGCTACAGGCTGGAAGCGGGCCTTTTCATCTACGATCGCGGCATCGTCTCGAAACGCAATCTTGAGCAGATCAAGCGGCTACACTGGGATACCCAGTGTGGCATCCCCATGAATCCGGCTTTACAAAAATTCTGGCGCCCCTGGGCCAGCCCCGAACGCATGCTGCAATTTTCCAATCGCGTCCGCGTCGGCTCGA
>Ga0207026_1050_pt1 | contig 25452 bp, 22 predicted proteins | sample Alteio_BWMinCont_42_FD_153274 | JGI IMG/M metagenome (GOLD analysis project Ga0207026, IMG submission 153274) | Enriched cells from forest soil in Barre Woods Harvard Forest LTER site, Petersham, Massachusetts, United States -... | ecosystem: Environmental > Terrestrial > Soil > Temperate forest >...
AGAGATTTCCATCCGATAAGGACGAGCATCGAGGCCCGCCGCAAGGTTCAACACCAGGCATGCCCCATCTTGTAGCTCGCGCAGGAGAAAAGTGTCGAAGAGATACGTGCGCGCGACCCACGCCCATTCGTGCTTGTTTCCATCGGGCAGAGTATTAGCAATCTGAAATCCGTGTTCGCCGGCCAGACGTTCGGCATACGGGTCGCGAAATAGCGCGTCGGGTCGTTGCGTTTCACGGGCTCGAAAATATGCCACCCATCTGGCGGTATCTGAAACGTTGCGGACCAGCGAATTTGATTTGTTCATCTGCAATGGCTTGAATGTCGAACCATTAATCACTAGCGACCGGTAGCATTGTTGTGAAGTTTTCCCGCGATATACGTAACTAGATTGTTAACAGAATCTAGATTCCCGGGAACTACTTCATCGTCCTCGACAACAATCGCGAAACGATCTTGAAGGTACATCACCAAATCGAGGACACCGGTAGAGTCAATCACGTCGCCGAGAAGGGACCCATCATCTCGCAGTTTCTCAGCACGACCGGCCAGGAAGTGCGCAACCAAGAAGCTGCGGATTTCAAGCTCGATATCTGCTTTCTGCATTGATTGAGATGCCTCTACCGTTAACTTTACGATACCGATCGCCGTTTGTCCGTTAGACTCCCGTTCCCATCGGATCAACGTACACAAAACTATGAATCAGAGGACCGGCGTCCGCTCTTCGTTTGGGACATCGCGTGCAATCTCGTTTCTGAAACCTTCGGGATTTGCTTTGGATGGATGAGACGCACCACCAGAACTAGAGTACGAATCCCTTATCAGAGTAGCGTCGCCGTCGAATGGAGAGGCATACCACGCGGATCCCTCCGCGAGTGCCGCATGGAGGACTGGATCCGCCGCTTTGTAGTGAAAAGGGCACGAGGGATACTTTCTCATGTAGGGATGCCACTTCGCGCACACGCGACGAATGCTTGGTGGGAAACCCATCAGCTCGAGCACATGGCTACCTGCTTGCTTGGCGTGACCGTAGGCGGCAAACATCAGAGCTTCCGTAACCGTTGGGTCATCTTCTTTGGCTAGCAGATCAGCAATTATGGACTTTCGCAATCCATTGGTCTGATCGGGCGCTTCGTCACGAATCACCGCGTAGCCGAGTAGCTTCCCATTCCTTGAGCAGCACAGCACACGCACATTACCTTTGTCGCCAGGTATCTCAAAATGCCATCGGAGCGTCACCGGACTACGATCCGCAAGCAATCGTGGCATTTCGCGTACTTTCTCGGCCCAAAGATCTTTGAACTGTTCTCCGATCTCGCCAACGGTCATTTCGGTTACCGACAACCTCATTGACGATTTCACGGGCCACCGTCGGTGGAGAAGTTTGTCACTCGCTACCGCGAACGAACCAACCACACCACCCACCCGCGAAAATAGCGCGTTGAGTCCTAGCTTTTTGACTACAGCATGGGCAAAGGGGTATGGCTTCAGCACCCAAAAAAGAACAGTTTCGTAATCTGCTTGAGGAAGAGGATCCGCTCTGAATGCGCGCGCAATCTTTCCAACCGCCTCAATGGCAGTCGTGGAAACATAAAGGTCGACGGATCTCTGGCGAAAGTAGGCCGCCACTAAGCTCACTCCGACTGAACGGTACGGCGGGTCCACTACGAACCCATGCGCCGTTACAGCGGTCAACGTCCGGTTGCCGTAGCGGTAGAGTGATGAGATATTCCCCAGGTAGCCAACGATTGCACCCTCAGCCTCCAAAACCCAGCCAATGGGAGGTACCGAAGGCATCTGTGCTAACGCTGGATTATGACGCCATAGACGCTCCCAGTTCTGAAAAGAATCTGCGGCCAAACTCCAACGTTGCTTTAGATCTGCTACTGCGCTGAAATCCGAGAGGAGTGCTTCCCGAAGCTTCGCAGGAGCTGCCGCAACGGCAGAATGAACAACTGAATCGCGCTGCGAAACAGAAGGCTCATCGCGGTGCGTCCGGATCGCGGAAAGGACCGCCGAGACGATTCTGCTTTCGATCGAGGCCATATTTCCGCTATTGGTTGGCGTGGACACGCGATCGTCCGACCCTGGACACTGCGGCAAACACCGAATTCTCGGCCTTTCTGGATACGACATACTGCAGCCAATTGCGGTAGACGCATGTGGCCAATGGTTGCCATGTGTACTTCAAAGTGTCGACGACAACGGCCTCGGGAAAAGCTGACATAGTTTCTTCGCGTGGATCTGACAGCGCCATCTGCTGAAAGTCAGCCAGAAGTTTCGCTGCAGTCGCGTCAAAGTACCCCTGCGGCATGGAAGGATAAGTTCGTTCCTGTCTCAAGAATCTCTTGATGTCGCGACGGTATTCTTTCATCAGGGTACGCTCGCCATACTCCGGATGCCCTTGAAAGTGGACGAACAGACTGTTCTTTCTTTTCTTCACAAACAGATCTACGCCAGCTTCCACCGAGTGAGTAAGAACACTATATCCGCATGAGGTGAGCGCATCTTCCTGCACTTCGTTCCATCGAGAGTGAGGGAACCCAACCAAGTCCGCAGTGCGGCTAGTCAGCGCGTGGTCGCATGCCTTTCGAAAATCAAAGACACCGAACTGCTTATCCCCCAAAGGACGGCGCTGAATGCCATCGCTGTGAAGAACGCCGGCATGTGCAGCCAAACATGACAAAACCGTCGAACTTGTGTTTTGCTCAGCCCAATCGAGAACCTCAGTCAGAGCGGTCCAGTAGGGCTCATTTCGCAGATCGGGTTGACGCGGCTCAGTGCCGGTCATGATCACGGCGTCGACCCGGCTGTTTAAAAGATCGTTGATACCATAATAGAAACCGTTCAGATGCTCCTGTCCTCGCTCCCCGCGAGGCACCTGTGGAAGCGAATAAAGCTTGACCCGAACAGAGATCTCTCCAGCAGCATTGTCGAGAAGCTCGAAGAATTGCATCTCGGTGTCTTCAAGGGCGGGATCGGGCATGTTGTTGATGAGCGCGATTTCTACGCTTTCGGCTCTAGGGTCGTAACGACCAATCGGAATCGCCGAACGCGAACGCTTCTTCCCTGCCCAAAGGGCCGGAATGCGACCTCCGTCAATAGTCAATGGCACGGTAGACCTCCCATATCAACAATCTCGGTGATTCGAGTAGCCTTCATCATTTTGATTTGTCTAGTGCTTGGGAGAGGTCAGAAAGAATATCGTCGATGTGCTCAATGCCCACACTTAGCCGGATCATCTCTGGTGTCACGCCCGCTTTTTGCTGTTCCTCCGGTGTCAACTGCCGGTGCGTTGTCGAGGCGGGATGACATGACAACGACTTGGCGTCGCCCATATTGACCATTCGCTTGAACAGGCGAAGAGCATTGAAACATTTTGTGCCGGCTTCGAAGCCACCCTTCACTCCAAACGTCAGCAGCGAGCAACGTCGCGAGCCCAAGTACCGTTGGGCCATCGGGTATAAGGGATTGTCCCGGAATCCGGCATAGTTGACCCAATCCACTCGGGGATGATCCCGCAGATACTCCGCTACCTTACGAGCATTCTCTACGTGGCGCTCGACTCGCAAGGCGAGCGTCTCAATCCCTTGCAACAACAAGAAGCCATTAAAGGGCGAAAGTGTGGAACCCGTGTTTCTTTGGGCAACCGTCCGGCACCGCGCGACATACGCTGCGTCCCCGTAATGTTCGACGTAGACGACACCGTGATATGCGATCTCCGGCTGGTTCAGCATGTAGAAACGCTCCGGATACTTTCGCCAGGGAAACTTTCCGCTATCCACGATCATCCCACCCAGCGTCGTGCCGTGCCCTCCCATGAATTTGGTCATGGAATGGACCACGACATCGGCGCCGTATTCGATCGGCCTCAGCAAGACTGGAGTTGCGATTGTGTTGTCAACAATCAAAGGCACGCCATGCTTGTGAGCGACCCGGGCCAGGCCCTCGATGTCCGCAACGTTACCGGCTGGATTGCCGACACTCTCGCAAAAAACTGCTCGGGTGTTTTCGTCGATCAATTTCTCAACCGCATCTGGATGATCGCTCTCAGCAAATCTCCCAGTAATTCCCTGTTTCGGCAGGATATGGGCGAGCAGCGTATACGTTGCGCCGTAAAGCTGCGGGATCGAAACGATGTTGTTGCCTATTTCCGCAATGTTGATCAGCGCATAATGGATCGCGGCCATCCCCGAGCTGACACTGAGCGCCTCCACTCCTCCCTCAAGGGCCGCCACGCGCTTCTCCAACACTGTATTGGTGGGATTTCCAATCCGGGTGTAGATGTTGCCCTGGACCTCAAGATTGAAGAGCGCTGCACCGTGCTCCGCGCTGTCAAATTCGAAGGCGACCGTCTGGTAGATCGGCACCGCTACAGCCTTGGTGCCGGGGTCGCCGTCGTAGCCGGCGTGAATTGCGATGGTCTCAAGCTTCATGCGTTCACTAGCCTCAAGGGTCATTTTGCCGTGGTGGCAACTGCACGAACCGAGCCAGACATTGGTTCGGTAGAGAATGATTTCGCTAGGGCCCGCGTTACCGTGCGCGCCGCAAAGCCGGCCCCAAACGCAAACCGCATGACAGGCCCGAAACTGTTCGCGGCGGCGACTCCTACAAAGAAAAGTCCAGGCATCGACGATTCGAAAGTCGGCGAAAGCACTGGTGCTCGATCAACGGTCTTGAGCTTCGAGCGAATGTTTGCGCTCAGGAAGTTCAATCGATCCAGATTCACCTTGTAACCCGTTGCCGCAATGACGTGCTCCGTCAAAATATCCTCCTCGGCGCCGTCCGCCGTTTGGAGATGCAGTCGCACCTTGCCATTTTCGACCTTGGCGCCCTGCGGCGTGTACCCCAGCATCAGCGGGATTTGTCCAATTACTTTATCTTTTATGAACCATCCCCCCGACGGACCCAGCGTTCGTCGGACGATCTCAAGCCGTAGACTCTCTGGCAAATAGTGGAATGCGCCGGGCGCATTCGCATAAAAGCGCGACCGTAAGCCGGGACCTAACCCTGATTGAGGATGCCGGATTCGCTGCCACAGGGAACGGGCTTTACCCGTCGGTTTGCCATGGAATTTCAACGATGTTTGACGCGCAACTAGATGAACCTGGGCACCGGCTTCATGCAACAACGCTGCCAGATCAAGCGCCGACGAGCCACCACCAATTACCACTACGTTGCGTCCCCTAAACGGTTCGACTTCGCGATGGCTCGCGCTATGCGATAAGAATTCGGACGGCAGATGTGCAAGACTCTCGGGCATATGTTCGAAATGGGTGATGCCGACAGCAAGCACAACTCTCTGGGTTTTGATCGTTTCACCGTCCTCGAGACGCATAACAAATCCATCGGGCAAACGGTCGATGCTGGCAACCATCTTTTCTTCCAGCTCCGGCACCATGCGATCTTTGAACGCGAGGCCGTAAGAAGAAAACGTATCGAGTCCTACGGGAATTCCGGTGTCTGCATAGCTGACCCGCTTCTCGGCGCAGAACCGTTCTAAAGTGAAATCCCCGGACGGATCGTAGATGTTCGATGCAAACCCGTCAGACTTTAGAAACATGCCTTTCGGCATGTGCGCCAGCCAGCTGTCCATCGGGCGGCCGAAAATACGGAAAGGGATGCCACTATGCCTTAAATGAGCTGCTACCGAGAGTCCGTACGGACCCGCGCCTATGATCGCAGTATTCAGCATGACCTTGTATAAAACTCTCTTCTGGGGGAATAGGGGCTCTTGGTGAGGAGCCGCGGCCTTGCAAGGGGAAATTTCACTAATCATACCACGTTCTCTTGCCGGGGTCAGCTAAACATGGAACCATGCTAACCGCATTATAATCATCTACTTACATCGACACTTTCCATATATATCCACACTTACAAACGCTGCAGAATATCCGCCACCCGATCTCCTGCGTGTCCATCCCATAGCGGAGGAATTACGCCCTTTTTCGCCTTCCCCGCCAGCACGTTTCTGAGTTCAGATCCCAGACGCTTCTTATCCTCGCCGACCAGAATATTAGTTCCCAATGTCACCGTGATCGGACGCTCGGTATTCGGTCGCAGCGTAAGGCAGGGGATTCCTAAATAGGTTGTCTCTTCCTGAATGCCCCCCGAATCTGTGATCACAACCGCGGCACGGGTCTGCAGGGAGAGGAATTCAATGTAGGGCACCGGCTCGAGGAGGTGCAACTTCTCCGCGTCTATTCCAAATTTCTCTATCCGCTGACGCGTCCGGGGATGCACCGGGAAAACTATATCCAAATGCTCGCTTACTTCCATGAGCGAGTCGAGAATCCCTTGCAGGTTTTGGCTATCATCAACGTTGGATGGGCGATGCAAGGTCACCAGAGCAAATCGATCGGGAAATCCATTTTTCGGAACGTTTCTGGCGGCCGGCAAGAACTGAATCAGTGAGTCGATCATCACATTTCCGACGCGGTGGATTCGTTCTTTAGGTACGCCTTCGCTCAGCAGGTTTACATCACCATCTTCGGATGGGGTGAACAACAAATCGGAAAGGCGATCGGTAACGATGCGATTGGTCTCTTCTGGCATGGTGCGATCAAAAGAGCGTAGTCCAGCTTCTACATGACTGATGGGTATGAGCAACTTGGCACAAACTAACGCGGCAGCGACGGTGGAATTTACGTCGCCATAAACCAGTACCATGTCTGGCTTCCGCTCCAAAACTACAGGCTCGAAGCGTTGCATGATCTCCGCCGTCTGCCAGGAATGAGTGCCAGAACCAACTTCCAGGTTAAAGTCCGGCTCCGGGATCTGAAGCTCGGTAAAGAACACATCTGACATGTTCCTATCGTAGTGCTGACCGGTATGGACTAGCGTCTGCCGCATGCCGCGTTGCCGAATGGCGCGCAGCACCGGAGCCGCCTTCACAAAATTCGGCCGGGCACCAACGACATGTAGGATGTGCTTCATTGAGCTTCTTGCTTCTTCCAGCAAATATTGCCTAATTCTGAGCATTCATGGTCGGTAGATTATCCGTGATGCCGAATCTAGCAGGGAAAGTGACGACCCAGGAAGCGGCAAATTCATTTACAGGTGACGCAGTACCACCGCACTGGCCGAAACTTCCCCCCCTTCAGACAAAGCGAGGAACAACGCATGGTCCGATGTTTGTGCCCGTCGAGATAACTCTTCGAAGACTTGGGTCACATCCTCAGCTCTGAACACTTCGTATTCTTTGCGTCGGATGTGCTTAAAGTATATCTGTTTGAGTCTCCGCAAGTAGATTGGGATATTTGAACCAGTGATCCTGATACACGTCGTCTGGATTGGCAATGACGCCCTCCACACTCGCCTCACGTATTCGCAACATTCAAAAAATTCGTTCGGGAGATTGTAGTTCTGATATGTGTTGTGAATACAGACCACTGATATGGCATAACTCTTCATTCCCCGCATCGCCGCTCTGAGGCAAATATCGGCTCCGTAGAGATGGAAATGCCGTAATCCCTCGTCAAATCTTAATCCGGAGGACTTCCTCAAAATCAGAACGATCTCATCGAGCGTTTGAACCTCGGCGGGCTCCGATGGAGCGCCAATCATCCCGACGCCCGAGGAATAAACGTAGCCACGGTATTCTCCGTCGCCCGTCACCCCACTACAACCTAGTACTCCCCATTTTGGATCTCGAGTTCCCAATCGGTCGAGGGTACGTTGAAGTTGTGAAATCCACGGCCGTGGAAAGAACATATCTTGGTGGCAGAAAACGATTAGGTCGTTGACACTCTTATCGATCGCATCATTGTAGGCTTCCGCTGCCGAACTGAAATTCTCCTGAAGAAGAATCTGGTGAGGATGCGGGTTAACAAGACAGGGAGATGCCATGAGGTTCTTTTCCAAGACATCTCTCTTATTGACAGCAACGACAAACGTAATTGCTTTCTCTTTTAATAATTCTTTCTTGAAAGACATATGAATGAATACAAACCTAGCTGCGTTGCATTATGGATGACGTGTTAGTTCTCCCCACACATGCCTTCGTCCAAACAATGCTTGGATTTTGGTCTTTTGTTCACTTCGCAAGAAAGCAACAAATTCATCCGATACAGGCCTCGTTTCCCTAAGAATCGCGGACCAGAGAAAGCCCGCTAGTCGCACGATGCTTCCGCTGAAAAACGGCTTTTCGGGCAGGCGCTCTAAACACTTCAATATCTCGAAGAGTGAATCACTCCCAAAAGAGTAGTCCATCCTTCCCTGGCGAAACTTATGACGCAACAGGTTATCGGCCTCCCCAGTATGCCGATGGTGGTAGATCTTCAAATCCGGGAACGCTTCCACTTCCCAGCCTTTCATCTTGGCACAAGTTTGCGCGTGCCAATCCTCTCCGCCGTATTCTAGGACCGCGTATCCCCCGATGGAGTCATAACATTCTCGACGGACGATCTGCGCGGCATGAGCCACGGAATAGGTCCGATTGGATGTACGACTCTGGAACTCTCCACCATTCTCTTCGCAAACGAAGCCTCCCGCCAGGCCCAATCGACTGTGTTCCTCAAACCGACTAATGAGATTTGCAAAATATGCAGGCCCTATCGATACATCCGCATCTAGGTTCCCGATAAATTCGAATGCCGCTCCCTCTAGCAACCGTCCGCCAGCGTTTAGCGCCTTCACCTTCGAACCGAAGCTGTGCCCAGGTGATCGAGTCATTCGCAAGAAACGAATAAAATCGTGCTCTTTCGCATACTTCTGAACGATTTCATCGGTTCGGTCAACAGAGCCATCACTGACGATAACCCAGCGACTTGGTAACAAGGTCTGAGACAACACCGACTCAATTGTCTTATCGATGTTCATCTCCTCGTTGTAGGCGGAAGTCATCAAGACGTAACCGTGCGACGCAGTCTGCCGCTCGTCTAACCGAGAAGTCTTATCTGGATTCGTTAGCATGTTGGTGCAAACATGGATCCAACTACTCGCATACTTGGTTGTATACACCTATCATGCGGGCGTATGCGCTAGGAGATAAGGTTCTTGCCACAGGGAGGACTCCGTGATGGGGATCGCCTGGAGCCGCAAGAACGGTCACGTGGTGGTGAAGCCCGTTGCCCGGCAAACGCACTATGTCACTATCTTTCCAGTACACGGGCGACAGGCTTAATTTCCAAATCCGGCTCTTCCCCTTTTTCGACCAACCTAATGGGATCAACCCTATAATTCCATTTAAATAGGGTGCTGAGCAATTCCAGTCGGCTCTTACGGGATTCGCTTGGACGAACCAATTGCATCAGTCCATACCCTAATCGTCGAAGGAACAAACCAACTAGAAAAGAGAGCCTGCAGTTCCGTGCGCCTTTGGCGCCATAATACTTGTAGAAGTAGAGGTAACGAGTAACTTGGCCATCTAGGGCAAATGTGGCCGGATTGAACCGCGTAATCGTCGATTGTCCTTTAAGGTGAATGATGGTGCACTCTGGCGTATATAGGATTGGGAAACCTGATTCCCATATCCTACGGCAGAGGTCAGTGTCTTCATAATAATAAAAGAACTGCTCATCGAAACCACCCAACCGTTTGAGCAAATCGCTGCGAACGAGGATGAAACATCCGGCTAACCACCCAACGCTACGCTCCGTCTCACCATTCCAATCGACATAGATCCCAGGCTGAAACCAGTCGGAAATGTGCGCAAGTACGCCCAGGAACAGCGCCGCACACCACTCGCTGCGAAGGGTATGCATCGGGCGGATACACGCCTGGTAGCTGCCATCGGCGTTTAGGACCCGACATCCGAATGCGCCGCCTTCTGGGTGCCTGTCCGCATACTGCACCATTTTGTCCAAGGTCCCGTCGTGAATGATGGTGTCCGGATTCAATATCAGGACATACTGCCCTTGGCTTGCCCGAAATCCAACATTGTTACCCTTTGCGAATCTCAGGTTCACGCCGTTTTCGATTAACTTGACCTGAGGAAATTCCTTGTGGATGTACTCAATGGATCCGTCGGTTGACCCGTTATCAGAAACAATGACTTCAAACTCGGTCGAATGCGTGCTGGCATAGATTGACGTCAGGCAAGGTCCGATAACCTTGAGGTCATTCCAGCACAAGATGACAATGGAAAGCTTCACTGAACACTTCTCCGCAATAAGCCGTACCCGTTCATACCCACGCCTATCGGAACCTCAGCGTTCTCACGGTCAATATCTGGCCCCGCGGCCCGCACTTCATTCCTGACCGCCAACATCTTACTGTCGCGCTGCGATTTGCGAATTGAGATCGCTGTCGCTTGGATCATTGCCAGCAAAGCGTACCACGCCACGATCGTCTGATCGAAGTAGGAAATCCCGAAGAATGCGACCACATTCGCGAACAACGACGCGCCCAATGCCCAAATGACAAATTGCTGCTTCCGATCTCCGGTTTGCCGGCGGGCTTTCCCCAAGTACCAGAAGCCGAGAACGATAATCGTGACAAAACCAAGGAGCGGAATCAGCCCAGACTGATCCGCGATCGCCACGTATTGGTTCGAAAGATCCCACATGTCCCAGCCCCAGGATTCATAGTTCTTGGTTCCCACCAGCACCCAATCCCAGAAATGCAGGATGCACTGATTCACGAGTTGATATCTGTGGTAAGAGGACGAACTGCCGGTGAGATCGAGGTCCGAAATGAGATGCCAGACCGGCGACTTCATGTACAGATGAAGCGAAACAAGCGCGCCCACAATACTCCACCGGATGATGCGCATTCGTCGACGCAGAGGCCAGAAACAGAGTCCGACAATTCCACCGAGAAAGCCGAACAGCGCCGTGCTCGAAGCCGCGGCGAAAGCCATCACCGTGCTCGCGATAATCCCGAGCGTCGCATATCCACGATCTTTTTTTTCTTTCCACCACAGGCCGACGAACAGGGGCAGCAAGATCCCGCCAAACGTCCCCGCCAGTATGGGATGCCCGAAGGGTCCGGCCGCCCGAAGATGGTCGTCCCGCACAATCACCTTTCCCAGAACATCCGCGCGCGCCCCGCCCAGGGTCGAATAAAGCAGGTTTACACCGGTGAACTGCTCGTAAGCCATGATGAAGGCAACCACCGCCGCCACCCCTGCCAAAATTCGGATGGCATGCTTTGCATCTTCAAAGTCCCGAATCAGGTATCGAAGCAGGAAATATGATCCAAATGCCGACAAGAGACTGCCCACCTGAAAGATCACTTGTGCCCAAACCATCCACATCAAGATGCCATTGATCAAGACGGATAAGGTCAGGACAATCACAGCCTTGTCGATGCCGGTCATCCCACCACTGAAGATCGGTTCCTTCTTTGAAAACTTGTCGCGCAGAACCCGTATCAGGCCGAAGATTGCGAGAATCCGCAGCATGGGGAGGTGCACACCCCCTATCAGGAGAACCTGATCGGTCGGAACGAGAATAGCCCCTGCGAAAAACGCGGCCAGCGCGTTTCTTCGAGACGACACGCAGATCACGACACCGGCGACGAAAATCGCCAGCAACACCACTGGACTAAGGAACGTCGCGGTGGTCCCACCTCCGAATCTAAGGTTCTCAGGTATCAAATTTCGCGCCTTGGTCTGGGCCGATCCGCCTAGCGGCGAGCCCTCAAATCAATCTGTGTCGCGAAAATGTGCCGAATTCGGCCGAAAGTGATTGCGGAGGCAAACCGTGCCTTGGCACTGAATGGCTCGAGTTCCCGCGCTGAGATAACAGTATAACCGCAGGATTCAAACATCGACCGGTAAGTAGTTGGCGTGAACCAGCGCAAATGGGTCCTGTCCATAACCCCGGAATCGGCTAAATTCCATTCACCGCGCAGCAACATTCTAACCACTTTATGGTGAGAAACGTTCGGCGAACTCGCGAACACCAATGCATTCGATTTCAACAAAGGGTGCAGTTTCTGGAGCGTGGCCCACGGATCGACCAGATGCTCCAACACTTCGCTCATTATGAGAGCATCGAATGTTTCCGGTTTCCATGGCAGATCGAGCCGCTCGACGTCGCCAACCACTACCTCTGTGATTCTCCCTTTCGCATTCTCGGCGACCGGCGGACAGAGTTCGACGCCGCAGTAGCGCTCGCATTTTCCTTCAGCGAGCGCAAGTGCCCCGGTTCCACCTTCGCCGCAGCCAACCTCAAGGATCGAGGCACTCCGGTTGGAGGGCAGTTCTGCGACGTAGTCCCGACGTGCGCCGGCAAAATATTGGGGCGTCTTTGCAGAGTACGCCTCTTTGCCCGCATTTATCGCCAATGGGCCCGAATTTTTCACAGCACACCCTCGTCCATTATCCCTCTAACTCTTTCAAGTCGCCCCGAAGAAACATTCCGACACTCAAAGCGTATGCGATCACGCATCCCAGAGCCCCTAACAAAATATTTGGGATTGGATGGGCTAGAATCGCAAACGGCCGCGTACTCAGACTGAGTAGTGCAATACCAAACGAAATAGCAGCGGCTAGCGCGAAGATTCGGCCATACACGGCGAGATCGAGCCCAATGAGATCCCGCACGCGCAAGACCTGAAACAGCAGCCCGGCGACGATCGCGGCGAGGGCCGCCATTTGCCCTCCTACAAGACCGAAGCGTTCGACGGCAGGGTAAATCAGAACAATCATAATAATCGCCATGATGACCACGCAGCGTCTGTGAAGCTGAGGCGTTCCTCGTGCATAAAAAACCATAGTGATCTGGCCATTTATCACGTTCAAAAGGGCAACGAATGCAGCCACGATCAATGGGAGTGCGGCTGCGCCGTAGCGTTGCCCGTAGGCCACCGTCAGCACGGAGCGCCCACAGAATAGGACGAACACGAGCACCGGCATGCCCGTCAACGCCAAAGCCGATGTCACACGCACGAGTATGCGGTTCGTCCGTCGGTCGTCTCCTTGCACCTGAGAATAGGCTGGCAAGAGCGTTTGGCCCAGCAGGTTGCTTAGGAAGCTCGCCGGCGTCTGCACCAAGTAAATCGCCATGGCGTACAAGCCGAGATCGGCGGGAGAATACAATTTGGCGAGCACGAAAATGTCCGCGCGGATAAAGACAAGATTGAGCAGAGGAAGACCGAACACGCCCTTGGAGAAGCGAAGCAAATCCCGTATTGCTTCTGGATGCCAACCAAACGGCGGCAGGTACGGACAAACGATAAAGGACAAAATACATTTCGCGACGCTTTCTGCGCAGTATCCCAGGACGAGTGCCCAGACGTCTCTAATGTAAAAGCTCAATGCCACGGCCGTAACCACTCCTAAGATTGCCCCGCCATGGTTGATGATGGCCCACCTGGAGAATCTCATCTGCTTCAGGGCGACATACGCCTTTGTGCTGATCGCGCCCTCAAACAGTAGGCCAAGAGAGGCGACGCGCAGCAACTTTGTCAGCTCAATGTTTCCGTAGAAGCTGGCGATGAAGGGTGCTGCGATGAACAACAATGCGTAGAGCGACACTGCTCTACCAAAGGCTAGCCACCAGGCGGCTCCGACGTGCTCTTCCTGGTCTCCCTTCGGGTGCTGGATAAGCCCTTCTCTCACCCCAACCTCGGTCATCGACTGGATCACTGAAGATGCTGACAGGATGATGGCCATGGTTCCGAAGGCCTCGGGCGCGAGCAGACGCGTCAGAATCATGTTGCGGCCGAACCGCAACACTTGTTCGGTGAAACTTCCGGCACCGAGCCACACGCCACCCCGCATGACTTTCGTCTTCAGGCCTTCGCTGGGATGAGCAACTGCAGCAATCTTCCGGAATTGCCCCGCCAACCTTCCAAACAGGCGATCCGAATGCTTTTCTGTGATTGTCTTCACGAGTGCTTAGTTTTCAGGCCGTCCACGCCTGCTGCCCTGTGGTACCAACAAGGACAGCATATCAGCGAAAATTCAAATGGGCCCGCGTGTGGCTTGACGAAGCGCCTACTGAACGACTGCGGACAGGCCGGTTGGCGCATTGGGCGGAGGATCCCCGGCACCAAACTGATACGCTCCTACGTCCCAAGCGCCGCTCGCTGGCCTTGCATTCGTTGAAAGGCGACCAGCCCCAGTTATCGTATGGGTTGAGACGTCGTAGGCCGCACCATAAGACGTGTCCTGCATACAGGCCGCACCTGCCGCCGCGTTGATCGCGGTGATAGTGGAACAGGTGGAGGACATATTCGTTCCAGCCCCGACCGTGGATCCGTTTGCAGCGGTGGGAGAGAACGCATAAATCTGAGCGTTGCTGTATCCCTCCGCGTTGGCCGCCGCTTTCGTCTGGGAAAGGTTGGTAGTAAAGGACGCTGTCCCGCTCCACCACGAGTTGCCCGTCGCGGTTGTTATGCAGTGCTGGTTTGTCACTGAAGAAGTTGTGTTACTTCCTGTGTTTCGCCCGCACATGCCTGATGGATTTCCAGAATCCGGGCCTGCCTCAGCGGTATTGTTGAACCAGGAGCAATGGTTGTTTGCTGGGGAACCTTCGTAGCATTGCTGCATGTTCCCGCCGTCCATGTCAGGCAGAACGTTATTAAATGCGTAGCTGGTGCTGTTGACCGGGGCCATCTGGAAATCTACGATGCCGGCGTTATAAACGTGTCGAACCACGTTGTTAAAGAGAAGAAAGTTCGTGTCGCCGTTGGATTCCATTGCGTTCTCGTGATCGACCCCGTTGTCAGGTGAAAGCACGATCCATTCGATCGTGTTGTTGTACAACAACAAGGGCCAGTCCGTAACGATGCCGCAGGAAGCGTAGCCAAAGTAATTTCGGTAGATGATATGCGGTGCCCCCTCAAATAAGTCGATTGTGCAGGGCCCTGGCGGTGTACACCGATCGGAGTTGTCGAGAACATTGTCGTGGAGGCTGGAGGAGGCATCCGCGCTACCAAGGCTTCCCAGAATAAAATGTGCGTTATGCGCCCCGTCGTGCGCAACGTTACCGTCGTGTAGATAGTTGTTAGAAATCTCCATGTTCGCGTCGGAGATATTTGTATTACGGCTCAGATCTATGTAATCGATTTGGCCCGAGTTGGGGTTCGACAGGTTGCTGAACATTCCCTTCCATTCAAGATTGTCCAGGTGGACCCACTTTACTCCTGACGCCGTCTCGAATGCTTTCGAGACAGTTCCACCTTCGGAGACAATTGGGCGGCAGTACGACGCCCCGCACGCGCCAGAATTAAACCAAGTCTGATCTCCGCCGCCGATGTAGATCGCGTTACCTGACCCGCCAGACCACGACCAGACCCATACCCCGCTCGTCGTTAGCCAAGTATCCCCGCCACGAAAGATAAACTGATCTCCCGGCAGCGGGGAGGAGGAAGCGCATACCGACGAACAGCCGTTCATCCCAGGAGCGTGCAGCCACGGAGTGGTTTCAGAAGTGCCATTGCTCGAATCGCTGCCATTGGCGGCGATGTAATACGAAGTGGCAGAGGCGTTCCCGGCAAGCAGCATACCGAGAATGAGTGCGACGAGTGCGGAGGGGAAAAGGCGGCTCATTGGGCTCCCATATAAGAATCAGAAGCCCGTTGAATGCTGGCTTCAAATGCGATGGTATGCATGGCATCCGAGGCAGCCAAGTCTCGGAAGGGCATACGAACCAAGGCAGCGGCACACTGAACCTTTGGGAGTGGAGCTGGGCCGGGGTCGTTACGTTCCACAGGGAATCCGCTTAAAGCAAGCGCCGGTAACCACTTACGGGCATCAACCATGAACTCGAAGACCCTCCTGCGGGGCTTCGGCTGGAGCCGGAGTGACGACTCCGACTTCGGCTAAGGCTTGTTGGACGGTCAGAATCCGGCCTCCAGCGCGCGAAGCCAAGGATACGGCAAATTCGAAGAGCGCGGGGGTGCATCCGTACTCAGAAGGGCATGGCCGGACGTCGTGGGTATAAAGGATGAGCCAACTTCTTTGCTGAACATTTTGCAGGATCAGTTGTTCGATTTTCGGGGAGTTGTCGACATCGCCGTACAGCCGGTTTGCCAGCAAAAGGTTGAGATCGATTTCGGGCCCGTTGAAACCGGGGATGACGCTTCTCGAACTGGTGAGGCGCGGTCCCAGATGTTTCTTGGTACGAAGGGTTGCGTGGCCGTAAGGATACGCAAAGTTAGTGGAGTTGTGCCCCGCGAGATGCTCGACGGCCTTCATCCCCTTGCAAACGTCAGCCTGGAATGCAGTTAAGGGAGTCGTGCGACCGGAACTGTGACCAAAAGTCTGGGTGGCGAGTTCGTGGCCCTTTTCGAGCAAGGAATGAAGGTCGTCTTCTATACACAAGTCGCCGAGTTCGTTTGAAGCGTTCAGGAACCCGGCTGCCACGTAGTAGGTGCCGCGAGCCCCAAACTTCTCTAAGATCGCTCCCCCAGTGGAATAGGCAGAACGAGGAAAATCGTCGAAGGTAAATGAGACGATCGGACCGCAATCGCCTAAGGGCACCGTGCGGCGATAAAGCGCACAGATGATACTGCGACGAACATTTCCAAGTTGGGACCGGATATTCATGTTTGTGAATTTTGACTGGGTCTGTCTATGAACCGGCGAAAGAACCGGATGAGCGCAACGCAACCTCAGCGTCAATGGTAGTTGCCTTCTTGGCCCGGGTTGCGAATGCGTAGAGGAGCCAACCTAATTCATAGGGACGGCATTCGTATCTAACTCTCAGGCCATCGCGACGATCATGCTGGATCGACTCGGAATGGCGGCCAAACCCGGCATTCCAGTATTTCGCGAAAGCAAATCGCGAACGGTAAATGCTACGCCAAACCAGACTGGCGGAGGAGTTTTCCATATCAAAGCCCAGTTCGTTGTTGGAAATCCACTCCAGCCCCTTGTAAATGAAGGGCGTGAAGTCATATTGCATGGTTTCGCCCAGAGCGAATAAAGTCATCGGCCCCATGGCATGTTGATGTACCGAAAACACTGGATATCCTTCAGCGACCTTGCCGTGGGCAGAGTCATAGTGCCACCACCATTGTCCCAAAGGCCCTTGCGCCTTGCAAAGAGCAAGCCCACAATCCATAGCTCGCTTGGCGGCTTCTTCGTTCTGATAGGCCTTGTAAAACTGAGTCATGGCGTAGATGGGATAAACCTGATCGGCAAAACTGCCGACCCGGCCTCGAAGCCTGCCGATGAAACTCTTATCCGTAGAAAGATGACCGAAGAACGCACCCTCTCCCTGATTCTGTTTCAACAGCGTGTAGGTCTTGAAAGCCAGATCTTGCAACTCGGGGAGCTTTTCCGGGCAGGCTAAACCCCAATAAGAGATGCCGGTGAGGAACCACGCAAGTTCCATCGTGATTCCGTGCTTCGCTCCACGATAACGGACCAGAGCGGTCTCGGGTTGCAGACGGTTCCGAAGATCAGCCAGGCGGTCGGGAGCGATTAAGGCGCAGAGCCACAGAACTAAGCCGAGATCTCCGATATTGTCTACCCAGTCGAGATTCGTCAGCAAAGCTTCGAGCACAGGCCGGGCGTCGATCGGAGAAGTTCCTCCAGCCTCTTCAAAGCGGTGCAGCCCCATCAGCGTCATCATCGTATAACGCGGCGAGAGCCCTTCCTGAACCAGCCCGTGTTCGGTTTTCTTAAGCCGGTGGCAGAATATTTGCCTCTGCTGGTCGAACATCGGAACCAGTCCTTGAACGGCTAACTGAATAAAATGTTGCACTTTCGCCTGGACCTCGTCTGACTGCTGAGCCGGCGACGCTTTCCCATTTATCATTGCTCGGAAGCTCCTGGAAATTTGATTCATCATGTTATTAGTTCAAACGAAACAACTACGTCAGGAGGAGGAGAGATTCGTTTACCCAACATGCCCGTATAAGACCTGGCCGATCATTGAAAGAACGCCAGACGGCAGATGCTGGAGCACATATTTTGCTGCTTTTGCCTTCCACTTTGTAGCCTGCAAATCAAAAGCATGGGTTGAGTTGTCGGACAAACCGTACCTTCCATACGTCAGCACAGACTGAGTGGCGCCCCACCGGCTTTTGAAAGTAGTGAGTCCGTCTTGTCCCGCATCAGTACGGCCGAAGTCAAACCGTTGAAGCCCGGCAGCTTTGGCCTCCTGGATGGCCTTCCAGAAAAGCAAGTGCATGCTACCCAGTTTGTTGAAACGCGGGTCGGAACAGCCGTACTTATAAGTCAGCGTGTTTTTGTAACGAATAGTGAGCATCGCCGCAACGGGCCGGGTGCCCTTGAAAGCCACGCGAATCTTGAGCGCGTCGCCGAAGCTGTCCATCAAATTGGTGAACCATTTACGGGGCTGTGGCGGCAGTTTGTGCCGTTTTCGTGTGGTCGCGAGGAGCGCGTAGAAATGATCGAGGAGTTCTTCCGTCGAACCTTCGCGATAGGTCAAGCCCTCGCGCTCGGCCCGCCGAATCTTCCGTTGGATCGAACTCTTATGGAAGTTAGCAAAAATCGTGTCAATGTCGGGCGTGAGATCGAGCTCATGAAAGCTGTAAGCTACCCCGGTGTGACGGAGCTCAGTATTGATCAGAAACGGAGTTAAGGGCCGTACTTCGATATACCTCCACTGTTCGCGCCGCGATTCTTGCTCGAGAGCCACCGTAAAGGCCTGGAGATCATTTTCTGTTTCCAATAATGGCTCGCAGTGATCGGAAAATGGCAAAGAGACCAGCCGTCGTCCGGTCAACCAACTCTCGACGCGGCAAAACACCATTCCGTTTTGTAGGTCCTTGCCGGCTGAAGACGTGGTGTAGGCAATCGGTTTGTAACCGTACGTCCGCGACAGTGCCTTGAGCCATGCGGCGGAATGGAACAGGGATGCGCGAGGGTGACGCTGCAGGAATCGTTCCCAGCGTGGATCTGTAATAGGATCGATCGCTCGAGCGACCCTCGGAGTAGTAGCTGATTTTGTGGCCTTCGGGAAGTCCAGCGTCTCAGTGTGAGTGAACGAGGCCAGGGCCAAATCGTGCGGCCGGCGACGCAGCACATCCCTCGATGGGCTGTGATCGACCGAACCCGTCATCAATTCTTCTTCGGCGGTATAAGAGTTAGGCTGCACCGACACCTCGCAGGACCGCGGGAATCGTCTTCACTAGGATTTGCAGGTCAAGCCACAAGGACCAGTTGCGAACGTATTGCAGATCAAGCTCCATCCACTTCTGAAACGGCAGCGAACTCCGGCCGTTCACCTGCCACAGACAGGTAATTCCCGGCCGTGTGCTGAACCGGCAGCGCTGCCAGTCCTCGCCATCTTCGTCCGTAAACAACTCGTAATCTCTCATCTGCAGCGGTCTCGGGCCGACCAGGCTCATATCTCCTCGGACAACGTTGAACAGCTGAGGCAATTCGTCAATGCTGGTTTTGCGCAGGAACTTCCCGATTGGGGTGAGTCGTGGATCGTCTTTGATCTTGAATACGGGGCCGGAAACCTCGTTCAGGTGTTCGATTTCCTGAAGTCGCGCCTCCGCATTTACGACCATGGTCCTGAACTTGTAGATGTTGAAGATCCGTTTGTTCAAACCGATTCTCTTTTGCACGAAGAACACCGGACCTGAAGATGTCAGCTTGATCAGGATAGCGGCGAGCAACAAAAACGGCGACAGTGCAATGATCGCCAAAAGCGAGAGCGAGAAATCCAGGCTCCTCTTGATCACTGTGGGCCAGCCCTCTTCAATGCCCCCGTGGTGCGTAATCAAAGGAGAGTCTTCCAACTCCTCAGCATTCGACCGCTTATGCTTCAGGTTGAACAAATCAGACAGGACACGCAGAACGATGCCCTGTTGCTCGCACATCTCTGCGACTTTAGAGGCAAAATCATGAAATGACCGGAGAGGAACGGTGAGCACAACTTCATCGACTACGCTGCGTCGCAAGAAAGTCCGCAAATCATCGAGGTTCGATACTAGCGACCATCCGTTGGCCTGGAGCTCTGCGGTCCCGGCCCATTCCACGTCGGCAAATCCAATGATCCGATAACCGAGTTCGGGTTTGGACTTGATCCGCTTCGCGAAAGCGATCGCCCGATCGTTCGATCCGACAATCAGCATGTTGCGCATATCGCGTCCGTGAGAGCGACGACGACGCTGCCAGGTTCTAACCGCGATTCGTGTCGATACGACTCCAAAGGTGACGCAAATCCAAAACGCCAGCACAAACTCGGGCGTTACCCAAGAGAACTGAAACAAGAAGGACGTGAGGCTCAAAACCACCGCACAAAGTGTGGTTGCTTTGACAACGTCCACTGCCTCAGATCTGCGGCTTGACAGCCGTTTCGAACCGTACAAGCCAAAAATCCCGAAGCACCCATGCCAAAGACTCAGCAAAACAAAGAACAGCACGAAATCCACAAGCTTGATTCTGAGCTGAAGAAACTGGGCAAATGACGACGCCCCGGTGGCTTGAATTTCGGGGAGCGTGGCCACTGCAAATGCAGCCATCAGCAATATCAAATCGATAATCTTGGTCGCGCCACTTAATACTTGGCCCTTCATTGTGCTGATCATCTAGAACATTTCCCCCTCAACTGCAAACCCTGAATTCGTGATAAACCACATCAAGCGATTCTGCGAAGACCCTCCGGGGGATAAAGGGCAATCCGAAACTCTACGACTCAACCCGCACTGGAGGCTGGACTGCCCTCATTGACGAGGTCGATTTTGCGAGCGATTGGGATGGAACCACTTGCACCTTGTCTTCAGAAGCAAGCGCCAAGAGGATGCCGTCCACGATGAACTGGAGCACCGGACGATTACGGCTTTCAGGTTTGATTGGCCGATTCCATCGGGTTAGCTTGATCTTGCTGTGGACATCTTCAACATTCTCAATCAGAGTCAAGCGGCCTTGCTGCACCAGGTATTGATCGACAGCTCCAATCGTCCCGCGGAAGATACTATAAACCGGGACGCCCAGGGCCGCGGCTTCGCGGTTCATGGTGCCCCCGCCGCTCACTACCAGGTCGGAGAACCAGATCAGATTCAGACCATCGACCGCAGTGCTCGGGATCAGCATGCGCCCAGAGGCAATCAGTTCGCTCCATTCTTCTCGGAGTTGATGCCCTTGTCTTGCATTTCGGGGCAGAGTCACCGCCCGAACGTTAGGGGTCGACGCCAGGAGCCGCACAGTCTCCGCGAAGAGCACTTCGCTCTCCGGATTATGGTAATGGGCCTCGGTCGCCGGTGGACGCAAGGTAACCACCAGATCGTTCGGAGAAATACCCAGTTCGGTGAGGATCGAAGGATTTGGCTCAAAAGTTGGAATGTAGACATCTTCCTTGAGTCCCGGATACCGCAGCACCTTGTCAGTGTGCTTGCTCATCGCTCCGTCCGGGATTACATCCGGCATAAGAACCCAGTCCGGCTCGAGAAATCCTGTTTTCGTGGAATGCTCGTAGTCATGCATCATCATGGTTGGGATTCCGAGCAGCTTGCAGAGTAGTACCTGGGCCCGGGAACCGTGCGAAATCGCCAGGTCCGGGCGAGACATCAGGACGGTCGGAGCCAACTGAACGACGCGTAGCAGATTGCACAGTACTTTAAGAAATTTGTTCTTTCCCCAGTGTCCGCCAATGACTTTGCAACGCAGTTTGAAGAACTCAAGCAACTCACAAACCTGATACATGTTTCGGGCGGTCAGGGTAAGATCGACGCCCTCTTGTTTCAGTTCTTCAATGATGGGCAGAAACAGAGGTACGTGCGGGGAATTGTCGAGATCGATCCAGACCTTCCTCTTCTGAGCCACCGCGCGCGATTGGAGCGGCCTGGTCGGTCGTGCCAGTTCTTTTCCCTGAGCCGCATGCGCGAGTACGAGATTCTCAGTCGGTTCCGCGACTGCGCTGGTATATGTGCCTCCAGTCACGCCTTGTACACCGCGAATCCCGGTGTATTGCACACTTGGAAACTCGTGCGTAGTGCCACCGCGCCCGAGTCCCTCACTCGTGCGAAAGGAGTTAGGCCGAGTGGCCGGTTTGTCACGCGCCATGTCCAGATCCCAGCCCTCAGGAACAACTCGCACGGAAATGTTGATCTGATTGAATTTGTCAGAAGTGAGGTTGTGCCGCAGTGTTTCGCTGACCCGGCTCCTCATCGCGTTTAGAGCGGACCCGCGCCGATCGAGACTTATCTCAGTGAACATTACGCCGACAACGGAATGGCTCTTGTACCAGCCGGTGACATCGGTATCTCGAGTGGACAGCGACAAAGCAGACAGAATCTTGCTCAGCACATTTCCGCTCTTATTGCGAGACAAACAACTGCCCGCGTCCAGGAGCATGAGAAGAAATGGCTTTCGCGAACGCTTGGTTCGTTTCTCTTCGAGAGCGATGATTCGATGAAAGGACACCTCATCGAGTACGCCGCTTTCTTGGTCCGGCTCGGCCTGAACCAAGGGAAGAACAACATCCGGATTTGAATGATGTAAGTTCACGACTCCCTCTCCTGATTCCGCTCCGTGATTGTCTGGAGCAGGAACGAATGGATCCCTTGTGACAGTGGACATGGAATTCTTTGACTTTCTGGGGGAAAGGAACTGACTATGCAACGTAGGTTTCGGGGTCTACAGTTCTGCGATTGATGCGGTTCTACCCTAAGATGTTCTCTACTTGCTGCTGATGTGGACCAATGTGATCATGTGCACTGCCGCCCAAGTCATCGCCAAGCTGGAATTCTCGATGAATACTGACCAGGGCAACCTTCATGTCTTTTTGCCCGACTACGAAAGAAATGTTGCACTCGGACGCGCCTTGTGCGATCGCGATGATCTTGACGTTCTCCTGGTCGAGAGCTGTGAATGTGCGACCGACAATGCCCGAGATGCCGCGCACGTTCTGGCCTACCACTGTGACCGTCGCAACCGTGGAATCGACGGTGATGTGTTCCACTTTTTCCTGGGCCAGATCCTGAAAGAACTCGCGGCGCAAGGCCTCGACTGTGGTCTTCGCTTGAGCTGAATGAACGACGAGACAAATGTTGTTTTGTGACGACGATTGCGAAATCAGCAGCACGTCAGCCCGAACCGAGGTAGTGGTTGCAAAAGTGCGACCGAGAACATCGGGCACACCTACAATTCCTGGGCCTCCGACTGTGATCAAGGCGACGTCGCTGATCGCGGTAAGTGCTTTCACACCTTCGCCGCGGGGTGGGCCGCTGGGTGTAATTTTTGTTCCCGTGCGCTCGGGCGCGAACGTGTTACGGATCCACAGTGGGATACCGCTATGCATAACTGCCCGAAGGGTTTTCGGATGCAATACCTTCGCTCCAAAATGGGCGAGTTCAGCCGCCTCCTGATACGAAATCTCATGGACCGTACACGCACCCGGCACCAACCGCGGATCGGCGGTCAGCAGGCCATCTACGTCGGTCCAGATAATGACTTCATCGGCATCGAGAGCGGCTCCCAGGATTGTTGCCGAGTAATCCGAACCGCCCCGGCCGAGTGTTGTGAGCGCACCCTCCGTAGTCGCCCCAATGAAGCCGGTCACGACGGGAATCACACCCTTCTGCAAAAGAGGGAGCAGACGTGCTTGGCAGCGCTCCCGCGTCAAATCGATTTTCGGGTCGGCAGAGCCATGATAGGAGTCGGTTACGACCAACAGCGTGGATTCGACCGCTTCACTCGCCATTCCATTTTCTTCCAGAGCGGCAGCAACCAGAGGGGCGGAAAGGCGTTCGCCAAGGCTCGAGATCAGGTCGCGTGCCCGAGGTGTCAACTCATGCAGCAGGAGCGTGCCCTCGCATAACTGCTCCCCTTCCTGAAAGATTTCCTGCATCCTGCGGTTGACGCGATTCCGACCTGCCGCGGAATGGATCAATGCATCCACTACTGAAGTGTGCTTCGCGCGCAACTGTTCGAAGATCGAAGTGACCGTTTTGCGGCTTCCTGCTTCCGCGTGCGTGGCGGCCTCGATCAACTTGTTGGTCACCCCAGCCATGGCGGAGACGACTACGAGAACGGTGTTCGCACGCGAAGCGTCGCGAACGATATCGACCACGTTGCTGATGCAGGTCGCGTCGCCCACCGATGTTCCGCCGAACTTCATCACCTGAAGTGGCACTTTAGGGTTTCGCCGAAAATGCTCTGAAAGCCGTTCGGAAGCGGTCCTGCTACTAGGTACAGACTCAGTACACATATTGATATTGATACCGACGCTTATTTGGCTCAGCTTTGCCATGTGATTCTTCAATCGGGTCGTCACAGTCGAGGAATGCGAAGTGCCGCCAGATCTTGAATTGAATTCTGTTGAGGATACCCAGCTCTCTGCTTGCCAGGTCTGCCCGTGCGGAGGCATGCCCGAATCAACTCGGGTTCTTCCCAAGGAACGTCGTGGTAGCCCGATTGAAGGAATGGGCTTTCCGGATCTCTCTTCCACTCCTGTGGAAAAAGGGCGATGGTATCGCTGTCTGTAACCTTCGGAGCCGCACGGAATGCCTGCCCGGATACCGCCGCGAACAATGCCGCAGGAAGATCGCGCCCGGGCCCGAGCGTCAGGTGCCCGATTTGCGTGGCCCGGGGATTGATTTCGATCAAGTACGCATTCCCAGTCCGCGCTTCCAGCATGAAATCAAAACCGTGTACCCCCGAGAGCTTGAGGCGGAGAGCCATTTTCTCAGCCGCGGTCGACATCTCGGGATTTTCGATCAGGCGTAAAACACTGGCGGGGCCGGAAGCATCGCGCTTGTTTATTACCTCGAAGTGAAGGCTGGCCAGAACAGTTCCCTTCCAGCAGGCAATCATGCTGGTAGCTTCGTGTCCCGCGACAAATGTCTGCGCATTTACGACGGACCGATGGCGGAAGAAAGACGGCCAAACCAAGGTCTTGTCTTGGTTTACCAGGGCCCGCTTTACCGCCCGAGCCATGAGCGGTGGGGCCTGCAGGCTCCGAAAGGCGCGTTCCGCTTCTTCCAACGTCCTGACAATCCTTACGCCATCTCCTCCTGAAGTGCCGTTCGCCTTTAGAACGGCTGGGAAACCCATTTCCGCTGCCCATGTTCTGAGGTCCGAGACGTTCTTGATCACCGTCGTTTCTGGAACGCGAACTCCCTCTTCCTCAGCCAGTTTCATAAAACTAGTTCGCTCGTACACAACCGGGAAACTTTCCGGTGCCCCGAGCGAGCGTTCGATCAGTTCACAAGTCGACGCTCCTGCTTTCCCTCTCGACTGTTCTCTCTCGTGCAGATGGTGAAGATGCCGGGTTGCCAGATCGTCGCCCGGAACAATGTAATCCGGCTTTGTGGCCGCTATTGCCTGTGCCAGCGATCTCAACGGAAACAGGCCGTGATAAACATGCGCTTTCTGAACGGCGCTTGTCTTGCAAAGCGAATGCCGGGGCGGGCAGACAGCCTGAACGTTGAAGCCCGCATTCGCCAGGGCCATGGCCAGCCGCGCTGCCGGGAACCAGTGGGACGTTGTCGCAACTAGAACTGTTGGTTTCACTTCTTCAAAGCCTCCGGGGATCCGTCTGATCAGGCCACGTCTACCAAAGTGTGCAGTCCGTTGTTGCTGGCGGAAAGCTGTTTCAAGGTGTCGATGTTGTAATACTGCGGGTTGTCCCAGTCG
>Ga0207026_1051_pt1 | contig 24480 bp, 23 predicted proteins | sample Alteio_BWMinCont_42_FD_153274 | JGI IMG/M metagenome (GOLD analysis project Ga0207026, IMG submission 153274) | Enriched cells from forest soil in Barre Woods Harvard Forest LTER site, Petersham, Massachusetts, United States -... | ecosystem: Environmental > Terrestrial > Soil > Temperate forest >...
GTACGGTTTCGCGGCGACGAAGACCGCGCAGCCAAGGTCTACCAGGGCGTAGTGCCGCTGACGCCTGAGGACGTGGCCGACGCGATCGTCTGGGCGGCGAGCCGTCCGGCACACGTGAACATTGCGCATGTGCTCATGACGTCTGTAACGCAGGCGAATTCGCTGCTGTTTCATCGCGAACCGGCTGGAACTACGGGAAATACGCGTTAGAACCAGCCGCGAAGGTTGCTAATTTAATGCCTGGATCTGTGCCTCTATATGGGCCAGGGCGGCTTCCAGAGCTGCCCTGCGACCTGGATTCGATGTACGCTGTGAGAGGATAAATTCCCGTTGCAGATTCAGTTCCTGGATCTGACGGGCGTGATGTGCTTTGTCCACTTGCTGCTTCCGGAGATCTTGCGCGCTGCCGGAAAAAATGGACGATTGCTGCTGGCTTGCTGCCATTTGTTCCTCCACCGATTTGCTTTCCCAACCACGTGCCATACCTTGATTGTACTTCGATTGTACTTGGGTGAGCCGGAATCGCGTCGTATTCCTCGCGCATCGTATAACGGAGTAATAGAGGAGAACCCCTTGCAACAGTGGCAGATTGAAGCTTTTGGAATTGATAAGCTCGCTTTAAAAGACAAAGAAACAGTACAGCCCGGCCCCGGCCAGGTGCGTGTGCGTGTTCGCGCTATCTCGCTCAATTACCGTGACCTGATGCTCGTGACGGGAGTTTACAACCCACGCCTGGCGCTGCCCCGCGTTCCCTGTTCGGACGGAGCCGGCGAGGTAATTGCCGTCGGAGCGGGCGTCACGGAATGGAAGACCGGCGATCGCGTGGCGGGAATTTTCATGCAGAACTGGCAGGACGGCCGGTTTATCGCAGCCAAGGGCAAACACGCTCTGGGCGGGGATATCGACGGCATGCTGGCGACTGAAGTGGTGCTGCCGGAGTCCGGTCTGGTGCGCATTCCCGACCATTTGACCTATGAGGAAGGAGCTACATTGCCCTGCGCAGCGGTTACGGCCTGGAATGCGCTTTTCAAAGCCGCCGACACGCAGCCCGGAGATACAGTGCTGATTCAGGGGACGGGCGGGGTTTCGATCTTTGCGCTGCAGTTCGCCAAGCTGGCCGGTGCGCGGGTGCTGGGAATCTCAAGCAGCGACGAGAAGCTCGACCGAGCCAGGAGCCTCGGTTTGGATGCGGGGCTGAACTATCGCACAAATCCTGACTGGGAGAAATGGGTACTGGAGCAGACCGGCGGCGTGGGTGCGGACCTCGTAGTCGAGGTCGGCGGCTCGGGGACTCTGCCGCGCGCCATAAAAGCAGTGCGTCCGGAAGGAACAGTGGCGCAGATTGGCGTGCTCTCCGGTGTGGCTGAGGCGGTCGATGTTCGGCCGATCCTGTCGCGGCAGATCCGTATTCATGGCGTCTATGTCGGATCCCGGGCCGACTTCCTGGCGATGAATAAGTCGATAACCCTGGCCGCTCTCAAGCCGGTGGTGGATTCGGTTTTTGCCTTCCCGGAAGCTCCAGCGGCTCTCCACCGGATGGAAGGCGCGGGGCACTTCGGCAAGATCGTCATCTCGGCAGAGTAAGGCGCTTCTAGGATCAAGAAATGAAAGGGCGTGGGCATCTGCACGAGATGCCTACGCCCTTCTTGTGTTGCGGGCGATGGTTATTCGAGGTTACTTCGGCAGTACGGCTGTGCCTTCGAGGCGGACGCCGTCGAGGCTCCTGGGGTCGAGGCCAAGCGCGTCGAGGATGGTCGGCGCAACCTGATTGGTTCCGACACCCGAATAGACCGTTTTCGGCACAATGCCAGGGTTCGAGACCAGCAGGATCACGTTGGTGTCGTCATGCGAAAAGCCGCCATGCTCTTCCTGCTTCGCCGTGCTGCCCGTGTAGGTGACGCCGACGTTGGGCGTGACGATGATGTCAGGCGTGCGGGGGTCGCCGTGGGGCGGAAGGCCGGGGACGTTGTAGTTCAGCGCGAGGGACTGGTCGTAGAAGATCTGACCGATTCCAGCCTCGGTGATGTTGGACTCCAGCGTCGAAACCGCGCTCAAAGTGTTGGCAGGGTTGGCTAGCCAAAGCAGCGAGACATCGTCCTCGGTCGGACCGATGCCGCCGGGGGTATTGGGACTCTCCGAAGCGGGCAGCAGGTTCGCAAGCAGCGTGGCCGGAGAGGTGCCGGTCTTCAGGATCGGGTTATAAAACTTGGGATCGATGGGCGACTGGCCATGCTTGGCGGTGATGATGATCAGGGTCGACTCGTAGAGGCCGCGGTCCTTGATCTCATTGACCATTTCTCCGATAGAGTCGTCGATGAATTGGAATTCGCTGAGCAGCGCCGGGGTTGGCGTTCCAGCCGCATCGCGATAACCACCTGTGGTGGAGTTGCTTTTCTCGTTCAGCTTCTGGCCGACGCTGACCGCCTGAAAGTTCATGCCAAAGATCGTCGGCGTGTGAGCCCTCTTGCCGTCGTGGGTTTTACCCTCTATCTCATTGAGAATGGCGCGAACCTTCAGCTCGTCATAGCACTGAATATTCTCAAAGCTGTTTGTCCACGCAGTGAGGTCAGAACCGGGGTCGCGGATCGTGGCGCAGGAAACGCCCTCTGGTGTGCTGACACCCGGCAGCCCAATGACGGTGGAGTTGATCTCCGGCGCATAGAAATCGTCCAGAACGGAAGGACCCTGGCGGCCCGCTACAGAAGAATAGGCCGGGTGCTTGTCCGACCACGCCGTATAACCGCCTGCATCGTGAATCACGCTGAAGATCGTGTTGGTGCGCACAAATTCCCATGGATAGACGGGAGCACAACCCTTGGCGGGATTGCGCGGAAGACGAGCCGCATCGATCGAGGCAATCGTGCCTTCCGTAAGCCCTGCGCCGGGCGCGCCACCATTGACCTTGGTCTGGTCGAGGTCGATGCCCTCTTCGTATTCCGTCGTGGTGCCGGTCGGTGCATGGCCCGGGGTGCAAGGTCCACCGGCGACGCCATTGCCGGTGGTCTTTTTCGGCGCGTCAAGCGAACGGTCATACGCCACGTCGTAGTACACGCCGAGGGTGCGAGGAGTGGCTCCGGTAACAATCGTCATCAGACCGGGAAAGGAATCCGACGGCTTCGAGGTGCTCGCAGCCACGTAATTGATCCCCGTGGTGGCGAGTTCGGCGAGATTGGGGCAGTAGGGAGCGCCGTTGTTGATCGCGGCGATGCCTTCCGAGCAGTTCTTGAAGTCAACGGCGTGCATGCCATCGACACTGATCAACAGTACGTGGCGGATTTGGCTATGATGCCAATCCCTTTCATTGCCTTCTGCCGTCGCGTTGGCCGCGATCAGAACAGCCATGGACAAAATTAGCAGGGATGATTTTTTCATATCCCCTCCTTGGGACCGGATGCTAGCAAGCGGAGACCCGAAAGTGGGTTGCTGGATTATGAATGTTGCGTCAATTAAGTCGTGAATAATTTGTATGGAATCAGCGGTTTGGATGGGGTAGGATGTGAGCCCTCGCTGGCCGATTCCCGGAAGTTCGGGAACGCGTTCTCCGGAAATAAACCGGTTGCCGACCGTGCGCCGGAGGGAAATCATCGCCGGCCTTGGCAGGTTTGTGATCTCGGCAGTGCAAAACCTGCGCACTCCAAGGCGCCAAGGGAGTATAGTTCGCGCTGTTGGAGAACCGGAACTGGATCTTCAACTAAAGAGGAGAACGACATGAAAGCTAGGACGATCCTGATGTTAGCTCTGGCACTATGTTTTGTCGGAGTAGGTATGTGTTATGCCGATGACCTGAACATTGGCACCTGGAAGCTCAACGAAGCCAAATCGAAGATACCGCCGGGATTCATGAAGAATACGACGGTTGTCTACGAGACTGCGGGCGACAGCATGAAAGTGACCACGGATGGCACCGATAAAGATGGCAAGCCATTGCACACCGAGTGGACAGGCAAGTTCGACGGCAAAGACTATCCCCTCACCGGCGACCCCACCGCGGACTCGCGGTCGTATACGAAAGTTGACGACCACAAGCTGACGCTATCCAACAAGAAGAGCGGCAAAGTGGTTACCAGCGGTCATATTGTCCTTTCTGACGACGGCAAGAGCCGCACGCTGCATCTGGCTGGAACCAATTCGGCTGGCGAGAAAGTCAGCAGCACTGCGGTATACGACAAGCAGTAACGGGCATCCCGGCAAAGCGATAAGGCCTTCTTCTATCCCCCTGACCAGTACACAGAGGAAGGCGTTTTCGCCTTAGAGCGGAGCACTCCAGAGACGTTCCATTGCGGACTCGCCGCCTTACGTCCCATGCGACAAATGCCGTATGGCGGCGCGACCTCTACTTTTTCTGCCGACCGCGCCAGCTCGGGGCTGGTCGCGCAGAGGCGGGGTGGCCATCGAATGGCGGTCAAGCCATTCCAGCATGATGCGGTTCGACTCCTCCGGACTCTCCTCGAAGACCGCGTGGCCTGCGCCCGGCAGCACAACGAGCTCAGAACCCCGCAGTTTGCGCTTCAACTTTGCGGCTGAACTCAGACTGACGGTACAGTCACGATCGCCCCACACCAGCAGCGTAGGAATCCGTCTCACGCGGCGGAGCGCGGTCTTCAGCTTGGCCCTCTCGCTAAACCAGCAGCGCATAATGCAGAGGACATGGCGCATGGTAATCGGGCTCCGCAGACCATTGACGATTTCCTGCAGACAGCGATCGACAACACGATCGACTCCTCCATACACCTCTCCGAGAGCGACGCGCTGAATCTGCGTCGGAAGATAAGGCAGCATCCACGCGAGAAACTCACCCAACGGAGTGCAGTAAGTGCGCACTACCGGATCGCATGAGCGGCAGTAGGGATTGGCCGGAGCGAAGAGGATGAGCCTGCGCACGCGCCTCGGGTACATCGCAGCAAGCATCAGCGCGACGGCTCCCCCATGCGAGTGGGCAACGATGTCTGCCTCGGCGAGATTCAGCGCATCCATGATTGCGACGATGCGTTTGGCTGTGGCCCTCAGCCCCGCGTCCAGCCCACCGACGCGCTGTGATTTACCCATGTTGACCAGATCGATGGCATAGACGCTGGCATGCCGAGCGAGGGCGTCGATGTTATTCCGCCAGTTTGCGCTCGAACCGATCAATCCATGGATGAGCAGCATCGGCCTGCCGCTTCCCGCATGCAGATAGTACACGCGAGCGCCGACCACATCAACGAATCCCTCGTCGTATCGTGGTTGCTGACTCTCCTGCAGCATGACTAGACGTCCCTTCTCGTACATCCATCTAATCTGGCCCTACTGCACATTGCTTCGCTGCAGATGCGTTCCTTCCGAGCGCCGGCGAATTACGCGGCTACGAAATGTTGGATGTCTCAGGCATCTGAAGCGTGATCTGAGTTTTCGAAGAAATTCGTCGCCGAACCTCTTCAGGCATGATTTGGGGAAGGTGTGTCACGGATAATACCCCTTCTTCGCGCCGCATGCCAGCGTAAATCTACTTCCGCTCTGTTCTCGTGCAATCCGGATGGACTATAGTGTCTAGGTGCTGAACCGGGCGGACTTCGATCACGACTCGGATGGCAAGTAGATCCTGTCAGGCGCATGCTATTTTCACTCTCCCGCAGACAGGACTGTTGTGCACGGATTCCGATACACTGCCGCGGTGACAAGAGTCGCCGGGACGAGCCACGCAAACAAATTGATACGCGATAACTGAACGCGGATAGCTGAACGGGGAGGGTGCGATGAATATCCTCGACACAATTGGACTGGTGCTGAAGAGCAAAGACCAAAACCGGGTTCTGTCGATAAGACCCGAACAGTCTGTCTACGAAGCGCTCGAGAAGATGGCCGAGCACGATGTCGGCGCGCTGCTTGTCCTTTCGGATCATCGGCTGGTCGGCATTCTCTCGGAGCGCGACTATGCGCGCAAAGGAATCCTGATCGGCCAGACTTCGAGAGAAACCAAGGTCCACCAGATCATGACCAGCCCGGTTCTCTTCGTGACCCCCCAGCACTCTGTGGACGAATGCATGGCCTTGATGACTGAACACCGCTTTCGGCATCTGCCGGTGGTACGGGATGAGGCCGTGGTGGGAATGATCTCCATTGGCGACCTGGTGAAATGGGTGATCTCAGGCCAGGCGCAGACCATTCATGAACTGGAGGGCTACATCTCGGGGGCTTATCCCGGGTAGCTTCCGCAATTGAAATCTCGACTTGCGTGTTTTTTTCACTTACTTACATTGTGACCGTACACGCCCGCGCCTATGTTCATTTAGGCGAAAACCTCGTTCTTCGGAAGCTAAGACGCCAAGTAGAAGCGCCGCTTGGCAGGATCGTGTCCGAGTTGCCGATTACCCAGGAATAGACCGGTAATGAGACCTCCACTAGAGTCCCAGTTTCGGAGATAATGAAGGGGACACAGGCCGCAGCTCATCGGGCCGGAAGAGGCACAGATGGGTGTTCTTCTCATCATTTTCGGAGGCTTGGCACTCGTGGGTGGAATCTTTGCGAAGGATTTCTATGTAGCCGATGTGGTCGCGCTTGGCGCCTTTAAGCAAAAGAGTTCGACGTGGTCAGGACGACTCGTCTTTATCCTAGTAGGTGTGGTCCTTATTGCGGTGGGAATCAAGTTGCTTATTGGAGCAAATTGACCGCATTTCACAAGCAGTCAAACACCGACAGGATGAGGACCTGGGTATCGGCGGACCCCTGCATTAGATATCGTGTCTGGACATAGCTCCTGGATTACCGGCTATTCGGAAACTATCCCCCAATGCCAGCAATGTCCCGTTTTCGGGTAACTTCTCAGAGCCAATAGGCTGCCGGGCCGGGCTTGACGCCGGACAGCATACCCAAACGCCGGTGCTGTAATCTGAGAAGGCACAGCATTTCCCCTCCCCGAGCGAGTCTGAGTTGATTGTCGAAATTGAAGCACTGACGAAGGTCTACGAAGGCAAGCAGCGAGTCGTAGCCCTCGATGGCATCGACCTCGAGGTCGAGCGTGGCGAGATTTTTGGCCTGTTGGGGCCAAATGGCGCTGGAAAGACCACGACAATCGGTATCTGCACGACGCGAACGCAGGCGACCAGCGGAATCGTGCGCATTGCCGGAATCGACGTGGCGAAGCAACCGGACGAGGCGCGGCAGTTTATCGGCGTGGTGCCGCAGTACAACACGCTGGATCGCTCGCTCTCGATCTACGAGAACATCTACTATCATTGCCGGTACTTCGGTTTTTCGCATTCCGATGCCAAGGCGCGCAGCAATGAATTGCTGGCGCAGTTCCTGCTGACGGAGCGCAGCAAGGCGTTCCCGAATCAGCTCTCCGGCGGCCTCGCGCAGCGGGTGCAGATTGCCCGCGCGATTGCCCATCGGCCCACGGTGCTGTTTCTGGACGAGCCCAGCGCCGGGCTCGATCCGCAGAGCCGCATCGCCATGTGGACGGCGGTGCAAGGGCTGCGCAAGGAAGGGATAACCGTCGTGCTGACAACGCATTACATGGAAGAGGCCGACGAGTTGAGCGACCGCGTCGGCATCGTGGACCGGGGCCGGATGCTGGCGCTGGGTTCTCCGCAAAAGCTGAAGGACACTCTCGGCGCGCAGACGATCATCAACCTGAAGCTGCGCACTCAGGATGGCGCGGAGACCGTGGCGGAAAACCTTCGCCTGCGTGAGGGAGTGCAATCCGCCGAAACCACCCAGGAAGGCCTGCGGGTGTTTGCAGGCAGCGTTGACGGCCTGCTGCCGGAGATCATTCAGGCCAGCGCAGGGCTGGGCCTGCGCGATATTTCCATCACCGAGCCAAGCCTGGAGACGGTCTTCATCCAACTGACGGGGAGGGATCTGCGTGAGTAATCCGGCAGGCCGAACGATGTTTCTGCAGGCTTTCCTGGGCCTGTTTCTGCGCGATCTGCGGGTGCTGAGCCGGGAGCTTATGCCCTTCCTGCTACGTGTGTGCATGCAGCCGCTGCTCTTTCTTTTCGTTTTCACGTCCGTCATGCCGCGCATGTCGGGGGGCAATCCGATGGCGGCGGGAGCGGGACCGGCCTTCGGGACGGTTCTATTGCCGGGATTGATGGCTGTGGCCATCATGTTCAGCGGCATTGCCGCAGTGGCGCTGCCGTTGTCGACCGAATTTGGCATCACGCGTGAGATCGACGATCGGGTGATGTGTCCGGTGCCTGTATGGGCGGTCGCGATGGAGAAGGTCTGTTTTTCGGCCATGCAGAGCGTGGTTGCCGCGCTGATGGTCATTCCGATGGCCATCCTGATTCCGGCAACGCCCGTTTACCCGGAAATTCACAACTGGTTTTTGTTCGGGCTGGTGTTGATCGTCGCGAGCCTGCTGGCCGGTTCGCTGGGGCTGGCAATCGGTTCAATTGTCAGTCCGAAACACATTGGCTTGGTTTTTTCCATAATAGTTGTGCCGATTACCTTTTTAGGATGTGTCTACTATCCGTGGGCCTACCTGAAAGAACTACGCTGGTTGCAGGTTGCGGTTCTCTTCAACCCAATCGTATATATCAGTGAGGGGCTGCGTGCTGCCGTGACCCCAGGCGTACAGCACATGCCTGTCTGGGCTATTCTGTTGGCGTTGGCTTTCTTTCTGGCAGTTCTTGGGAGATTTGGTGTGCGCGGCTTTTTGCGCCGGGTGATTTCGTGATGCGCCGAAGTCTGCCGAAACACCAATAGAAGTTGGAGTTTGCTTTTGCATCTGAAGCTCGAAAAGGCGTTGGCCTGGCTATTAGCCCCGGCGGTGCTTGTCGTGGCGGGCTGCGGCGGGCGGGTATCCGCCTCAGGTGCAAACAGTGCGCAGAGCCTGTCGAGTCTTTCGATTCAGGCTTCCGTGGCGCGCATCGATACGAACAGGACGGCTCGGTACACCGCAACGCTCGCGGATGGCGAACCAGCAACCGTGGAGTGGTCCGTCACCGGGGGCGACCCCAGCGCGGGCGCCGGAAGCATCAGCCGGGATGGCATCTACACCCCGCCCAGCTATCTGACACAGGACGCTGTCACCGTAAAGGTGAGCGCCGTCCTCGCCGGCAGGACCATGTCTGCCCCGCCATCCGACACTACCGCGCTGACCGTGACACCCGGATTTCTTCAGCCGCTCACGCCCGGAAATCTTTCCTTGGGCGCAAACGGCTCGGTCACGATCTCCGGCTCCATGACCGAGGTCGGAGGCAGCGGCGGCGTACGTTTCACGCTGGCCAGCGATGCGGCGGGTACTCCCAGTACCGCAGGAACTTTGAGCTCGCCACATTGCATCCGGGGCTCTGTTTCCGGGGCGAATCCTGCGTACACGGTCTGTTCCGTCACCTATACCGCTCCCGCTGTAATTTCGGCTTCAGAATCGGTGTACATCCTCGGCACGGTGGCTTCGAATCCGACTCTGAGTTGGACGCGGGTGCTCCTGAATGCCGCAGGAATCAGCAGCAATCCTGCCGGACATCAGTCGCGTCTGTCGGTTCCGGTGCAGTTGGGCTCCTCGAGCGGAAGCAACGTGGACTACGACGCCAACCTGGGCCAGCTTACCGACTGCTGCGGAGGTACGCTGGGGGCGCTCCTCCAGGACACGAGCGGCAACCAGTATGTGCTGAGCAACAATCACGTCTTCGCGCGCAGCGATCAATCGATCCCCGGCGAGACCATTATTCAGCCTGGATTGATCGATAACGGCTGCACTCCTTACGGAGTCGGACCCGGAACCACCCCGGTGGCCACACTCACCGGCTATCCAACGCTCAGCTCCCCGGCGACCAACGTGGACGCCGCGATCGCCCGCGTGACGCACGGCCTCGTTGACCCGAAGGGAAGCATTCTCGAACTCGGCGCGAAACAGCCGGACGGCACTCTGGCCGCAGCCCCGCCGGGAATCTCATCTACAGGCGGCAAGGGCGAGGCAGCTTCGCTGGGCCTGATGGTCGCCAAGAGCGGCAGAACCACGGGACTGACCTGCGCCGCCGTCTCCGCAATCAATGTCGACGTTGTCGTGGACTATTTCACCGATTGCGCGGAAACCTCACAATCCAGGGCTAAAACCTTTATCAACCAAATCGCCATTGCGGGGACCAGCTTCAGCGATGCGGGTGATTCCGGCGCGTTGGTCGTCGATGCCGCGAACGCAGAGCCGGTCGGCCTCTTTTTTGCCGGTGGCACGGATTCGAACGGTGTGGAACACGCCATTGCCAGCCCGTTCGAAGATGTTCTGACGGAGCTGAACAGTCAGGTTCCTGAAGCGGGAGCCCTGACGAGCTACAGCTTTGTCGGTGGAGCGGACCATCCTGTCTCCTGCCTCAGTTACGATGCAGCAAAAGCCACGGATTCAGCCACCGCCAAGCCGGAAACCCCGGCATTCCCGGCTGCGGAACGAGAACGGCTGGAGGCCGCGCTTGCTCAGGCTCAATTGCTTGTGAACCCTGCGACAGGGGTCGCCCGGGTGGGTATTGTGGCGAGCAAAGACCGCCCCGGACAGGGCTCGATCGGCTTTTATGTCGAGCCCATTGCGAATGCCACGAACGCGGCGACGATTCCAGCCATCATCGGAAACGAAACTACAGCCGTAATTCCCGTCAATGGCCCCCTGGGCGAGGCTGCGGCATCACCTGTTGCGTCGCAACCGCGAAGCGCATCGCTGAGTCAGGCGATTGCGGTCAAGCAGAAATTCTCGGCGGCTCTGCTGAGATCGAACCCGGCGATATTTGGTGTCGGCGTGGGGCAGAGCCTGGATAATCCCAGCGACGCGGCGCTCATTATCTTTGTCGATCGCAGGAAAATAGCCGGAAATCTGCCTGAACCGTCGGAATCGATTGGCGGTGTCCGGGTCCGATTCATTCTGATGGATCGGCTGCACGTGACGCGTTCTCACGGACTGGCGCATGGAGCTGCCGCACGAAACGCGGGCAGTTGCTTCTCATCGCGGCGTCCAGTAGCAGCAGCTGAAGAAGAACTCGATCCGTCTGAACAGAATCCAGAGGTCAATTCGAGACCCTTTGAAGATCGGCTCCCGCTGCCGGAATAAACGTGGCTGAATCTCGGGCCCCGAGAGGCGTCGCCACCCTCGTCACACGGCGGAGGGCATGACTTGAACCCCCGCATCTGTGACGACGGCAGGCTCATGTTCGTCGGGAAAGAATAGTTCAAAGATCGTTCCGCAGTTGCCCCCAAGATGTTCCGCGCGGCTCCGAACCCGCATCGAGCCCTTGTGTTTGGCGACAATCTCTGAGCTGACCCAAAGCCCGAGCCCGGTGCCGGTAACTTCCTTGGTCGTGAAAAAGGGCTCGAAGATGTGCTTTCGCACCTCGGGCGTCATGCCGGAACCGGTATCGGCGATTTGAAAACGAACGCCGAGTTTGCCGGGATCGCTCCAATCGCGCGAGCGGCGGGCACGAAGCACCAGTCTGCCGCCCGCCGGCATTGCGTCGATGGCGTTTCCGATCAGATTGGCGAAGACCTGACGCAGTTCACCCGCGAAGCAGTAGAGGCTCGTATTGGAATCGTAGGTTCGTTCCACGGTGATTCCGAGGTTGCGAAGGCGGCCCTGGTGGAGGCTCAGGACCGAATCCAACAGCTCGGAAAGATTCGTCCGGGCCGGCAGAGTCGATTGGCGATAAAAGCGGAGGGTCTGCTGGGTGATCTCAGAGATGCGGCGAACCTCGTGTTCTGCCATCTCCACGTAGCTGCGCGCCGGTTCCTGCAACTCGGCGTGGTTGCTGAGCAGGTAGAGCAGATTTGTAATTGCTTCGAGCGGGTTATTGATCTCGTGGGCAATCGAGGCCGCCAGACGGCCGGTCGCGGCAAGCTTTTCCGTCTTGCGCAGAGCCTCCTCACTGCGTTTGCGGTCACTGGCGTCCATGACGATCAGACCCACCCATCGAACCTCGCTCGGCGTGGTGTGAATCGGATAGGCGCTCACGATCCAGGTCCATGCCCGCGCGTTGAGTTCAACACTGCCGGTCACTTCAAGATCCCGCACCGGCTTGTCCTGATCGAAGACCCCCTGGACAGCCTTTTCCAGTTGATGCGCCACAAGGGTTGGAATGACCTCAGGCACCGTGCGGCCAAGATGGCGGCTGAGTGGAATTCCAGTGGTTTCCGCAAAGATGCGGTTGACGCGGACGAAGCGGCAGCGCCGGTCAAAGAACGCCAGCCCGATTGGAGCGTTGGCGAGCATGGAATCCAGAAGCGAGAGGGTATCGCTGAGGCCGGCCCGCTGCTCTTCTATCGAAGCCACCATGCGGTTGAAGTTTTCAATCAGTTCCCCGATCTCGTTATGCACCGTGACTGGCAACGGAAAGTGCGTTTGCCCCTCGGGCGAGCGCATCAGCGCCCGGGTGCCGCGGTGAAGCAAAGCCAGCGGACCGGTGATCGAACGCGCCAAACCCCATGCCAGAACAATGGAGGCGGCAACCCAAATGATGCCGAAGATGGCGACGGAACGGAGGATGGAATAGAGCTGCTCCCGGTCCCAGTTCCTGTCCGTTTTCACCCATGCATAGCCATAGAGGATGCCATGTTGGCGAATACCCCTGACGCCCTCCCAGTCATTGGAATTGATCGGAAAGAAATAAGCCTTGTTCTCAGTCAGGCGCGGAATCCGGGCCAGTAGCGCGGGCTCCAGAGGTTGGTCGCCCGCTGAACCGTCGCTGACGTACAGCACGTTCCCCTGAGAATCGGTGACCTTGGCTTTTTCCACGCTGGGCGCCTGGCCCATCATGATGACGGAGACGCCGATCAGATCAGGGTGGCCATCCTTCAGCGCCTGCTCTGCCTGCACGGCGACCGAGGTGGCCTGATGTTCAAGACGTTGCTGCGCGCGCTCTGCCGTCTCCCTTGCCTGCTGGCGAACGAGGACGAAGGCGAAAAGCAGCAACGAAAAGGCTTCCAGCAGCAGCAGGCCGAAGAGTAACTGAAATCGAATAGACCGAGGCCATCCCCAAAGCTTCATCGACGAATCACCCCCGGCATATCGCGACAACGAACAAGTCAGTGTTTAGATGCAGAAACTGAGTCGCTGCTTAGTTTGTTTGCCAAGTCTCTGGATATTTGTTGGCCATGAAATCTGCCGTTTTCAATGAAAATCTCATTGGTTCGCGCGCCAGCCACGATCACGCCAGCCAGGTAGATCCCCGGAATATTGCTCTCCAGGCTCTTGGGATCGCAGACCGGCAGGCGATCTCTCCCTTCGGAACGTATGCCCAGGCTTTCAAGAAATTCAAAGTCGGGGTGATAGCCGATCAGGGCAAATACAAAGTCGTTCTTGAGTATAAGCTTTCCCGCCGGAGTCTCGATCGACACCGCGTCCGGAGTAATCTCAGTGACTTCCGACTCGAAGAAAGCCTTGACCTCGCTCGCCTTGATGCGGTTCTCGATGTCCGGCTTGATCCAGTATTTGACATGCCGGTGCATGTCGGGGCCGCGATGAACAAGCGTGACGCGCGCGCCGTGCCGCCACAGCTCCAGCGCCGCGATGGCCGCGGAGTTCTTGCCGCCGATCACCACCACGTCCAGCCCGGAGTAGGGGTGAGGATCGTCATAGTAGTGCATCACTTTGGACAGGCTCTCGCCGGGGATTTCGAGGTAATTGGGCAGATCGTAATAGCCCGTGGCGACAACCAGCTTGCGGGCTGTGATGATCCCTGTGCGGTCGAAGCGGTCGCGAATGTGGACCTGAAAGCCGCCATCGGAACCGGTGACCCGCTCGACCGTCTGGTACTGGCGAACATCCAGCCGGTAGTGAGCGGCGACCTGGCGATAGTATTGCAACGCCTCGTTGCGATTCGGCTTAGGATTGGGGCTCGGAAACGGGATGTTGCCGATCTCCAGAAGCTCTGGCGTGGTGAAAAAAGTCATGTGCGAGGGGTAGTGGTAGAGCGAATTGCAAAGGCAGCCTTTATCCACGAGCACCACACGGAAGCCTGCGTTCTGCGCGTCGATGGCGCAAGCCAGACCGGTTGGCCCCGCGCCGATTACCAGCACGTCGTAGATTGGGTGGTTTGCGTGGTTTGTGTCGCTGCTGGGGGCGGAGTCCAGAATGGCGTCGCTCATGCCTTTTAGATTAGGACATTCGGGGGTTTGAAGCAGAAATCTCCGGAAGTGGGTCAGTTTGAACTCAGCCAGTTTGCAATTTGCGGCTGGACATGCGATCAACGTGAACCCGCAGGCCGTTCAGGCGCAGAGCCAGCCCCAACATGCAGATCGCCGTGAAACCGAAATAAGAGCCAAGCCAGTCGAAGGTCTGCGCCGATGGACTCGGATCGAGTTTGATCCAGCGAAACCCGAAACCAAGAAACACTAAAGCAAAACCAACAGAGACCACTCCCGCAGCGCCTAGAAGCCACTCATCTATGAGATGTCCCCGCAACGTTCGTGCAGTTGCCAATTCATAAAGGCCGATGCTCATTGCCATTATGACGATTACGAGCGCGATTGTACGAAAGGTGATTGGTCTCGTTGCTCCAAGAGTGACCAGAATCCCGAGTGAGATACAGGCAAGGCCGTTCAGCACCAGAAGCCAGTAATTATCTTTTCTTAAACCCCAAACGCTGGCTGCAATCGTGCAAATCCCTGCTGCCAGAGCGAGCAGACCCAACTGTAAAATCGCAGCTCTGCTGTGGATGAATGTACGCAGAATCGGAGATCCATCCGGGCTCCCCATATGAACGATCAGGACGGCAAATAGCGCATCAAGAACACCACACAATCCCAGCAGCCACCAGCTTTTGACCAACGATTGAGTCATAGCCAGCCTCCCAATCACGGCACCGCCCTACGTGCGGAAGAACCGTGCCGGGATCATAGCACGGCAGCGTCATTTTTCGCGTCGGCAGCCACAGCGATGCTCCAGCAGAATGCCAGGTTCCGGCCAGAACCGTTGTGAACGCGTTTACTTTCAAACTGACCCACTACCAAATCTTGAATTCGGCGTCGGCGCGACTCTAGCGGTAGAATGGTAGAATTCAGTAGAAGCAGGGTAGACAATGACCAGCCTGAATATAAAGAACGAGGAAACCGTCCGGCTGGTGCGGGAACTGAGCCGGCGCACCGGGCAAAGCATGACGGGAGCAATTACGCTCGCCGTAAAGGCGCAGTTGGAGCAAGATCCACCAAACCGAAAAGCTGGGCTAGCCAAGTGGCTCGACGAAGTTACCCGTGAGACTGCTGCCATCATGAACGACGGACGTACCTCTAAAGAATTGATAGATGAACTATACGATCCTGAAACAGGCTTGCCTATATGATCGTCGACTCGTCGGCGCTGATCGCCATTCTCAAAGAAGAGCCGGAAGCAAAAGCATTCAAGGCGAAGGTGCTGGAAGCGCAATCGGTCAAGCTCTCCGCCGCCACGTACCTTGAGGCATCCATCGTGGTGGACGGCTACAAGGACCCTCTGCTGAGAGCGCGCTTCGATGCCATCCTCGAAGCGACGAACTTTCAGATAGAACCGTTCACAGCGGAACAAGCTGGAATCGCCCGTCAGGCCTATCGCGACTACGGCCGAGGCAGCGGGCACCGCGCCAATCTAAACTTCGGCGACTGCTTTGCCTATGCGCTTGCGCGCGTGAAGCGCGAACCGCTGCTCTACAAAGGCGATGACTTTGTGCACACCGATATCCGGTCGGCGATGCAACAGAGCTGACACCTGTGCATTATGCTTCTTCGCATGAAGAAGTTTTGGTTTGTTCTGCCGTTACTGTCGGCATGTGCCGCTCCGCTTTTTGCCCAACTGCAATACGCCGACGCAAAGACGAAGGCCGAGTGCGCCAAATATGTGCAAACGCCGCTTCCCGCGGAGGCGGCGTCAATTGCCGCGCCGTCGCAATGGCCAGATTGCAGCTCCTATAAGCTCTACTCCGGCATCGGAACCAAACTCGATTTTGAGGCCGCCCGCAGATGCGCATGGCAGGAGCGATCAGCGGCTCAGGCCGGTCTTGCGCCCCGGTACACAGTCGCCAGCGTCCTGGGCGGGGCCGCGATGCTGACTCAGCTCTACGCCAATGGCGACGGAGCGGAGCGGAATATCCCGCTCGCCATCCGATTTGCCTGCGAGGCAGACGGCGCTCCCGCAGAGATTCAAGGACGCATCGAGCATCTCGAGTCTCTCAGCTCGCAGTCCACCTCCGCCGCAGCAAAATTCAAATTCTGCGATGACACAACCAGCGGTTTTATGGACGGCTTCTGTACAAGCTACGAAGCCGAGCTCTCGGACCAGAGCCGAACGAACGCGCTTCAGGATCTTTCGTCCAAATGGCCCGAGCCGGAGCAATCGGCATTCGCAACGCTTGAGAAAGCGCAGGAAGCCTACACCGAAGCCCATGGAAAAGGTGAGATCGATTCGTCAGGGACCTCAAGGGCGGCCCAGGAAATCGCCGCCGAACAGAGCCTTCGCGACAGCTTTCTGGACGCCCTCAAGTCTTTCGAGAAAGGCGATCTCCCCCACCATTCAGCAGCCGAAGCACAGCAAACGGATTCCGATTTGAATCGTGCCTTTCGTGAAGCGGTCGCCGATTCCGAGACAAGCAAGTCGAAGTATGGCGCCGTGCAACCGGAAGGGATTCGTACGGCGGAACGCTCTTGGCTCGCGTATCGCGATGCCTGGATCGCCTTTGCCAAACTGCGATACCCGTCAGTCAGCGACGAAACATGGCTGACGCTCCTGACCAAAGACCGTATTGTCACCATTCAGGGTGGCCCCTGCGCATCGGACCCAGACAACTCGCAATGCGAGCAACAGGACACCCGGGCTCCTCGTCCATTACCCTAAAGTGTTCTGAGGAGCTTTGAGCATGACGGTAATCCGGCAGGAAGACTTTATTGCGAGCGTTGCGGGCGCATTGCAGTACATCAGCTACTACCATCCAGTGGACTACATTACAAGCCTTACGGCTGCCTACGAAAAAGAGCAATCGCACGCGGCCAAAGACGCAATGGCGCAGATCCTCATCAACAGCCGCATGTGCTTCGAGGGCCATCGGCCCATCTGCCAGGACACGGGCATCGTGAACGCGTTCGTGAAGGTCGGCATGGACGTGCGCTTTGACGCCGAACTCGACCTGCAGGCGATGGTCGACGAAGGAGTGCGCCGCGCCTATCTCGATCCGGACAACAAGCTGCGCGGCTCAATGCTCGCAGACCCGGCCGGTGCGCGAAAGAACACCAAAGACAATACTCCCGCCGTAGTAAATGTCGAGCTCGTGCAGGGCAACACGGTCGAAGTGACCGTTGCGGCCAAAGGCGGCGGTTCCGAAGCAAAGAGCAAATTCGCGATGCTCAACCCCTCCGACTCTATCGTTGAATGGGTGCTGAAGACGGTGCCGACCATGGGCGCCGGATGGTGCCCACCGGGAATGCTGGGCATCGGCATCGGCGGCACAGCAGAGAAGGCGATGCTGCTGGCCAAGCAATCGCTGATGGACCCGATCGACATTCAGGACCTCATCGCGCGCGGCCCGAAAACGACTGCCGAAAAATTGCGCGTCGAGCTTTACGACAAGGTGAACCGGTTGGGGATCGGCGCGCAGGGGCTTGGCGGCCTGACGACGGTGCTCGACATCAAAGTCCTCGATACTCCGTGCCACGCCGCCAATCTACCGGTCGCGATGATTCCCAACTGCGCAGCGACGCGCCATGCGCACATTGTGCTGGATGGTTCGGGGCCCGTGTTTCTGGACCCGCCCTCAATTTCAGATTGGCCGAAGCTCACTTACGACGTTTCGACCGCTACGCTGGTAAATCTGGATCAGGTGACCCGCGCGGAAGCGCGATCCTGGAAGCCGGGCGAGGTTTTGCTGCTGACCGGCAAGCTGCTGACTGGCCGCGATGCCGCTCACAAGCGTATGACCGACATTCTGAACCGCGGCGAGAAGCTGCCGGTCGATTTCAAGGACCGATTCATCTATTATGTGGGTCCGGTCGACCCCGTTCGCGAAGAAGTGGTTGGCCCGGCCGGTCCGACGACAGCCACGCGCATGGACAAATTCACGCGGCAGATGCTGGACGAGACCGGCCTGCTCGGCATGATCGGCAAGTCTGAGCGCGGCCCCGTGGCAATTGAGGCGATTCGCGAGTTTGGCGCGGTCTATCTGATGGCAGTAGGCGGCGCCGCGTACCTGGTTTCGAAGGCTATCCGCGGCTCGCGGCTGCTTGCCTTTGAAGACCTGGGGATGGAAGCGATCTACGAATTCGACGTGGTGGATATGCCGGTCACCGTGGCCGTTGATGCCAAGGGCACCAGCGTCCATGAGACGGGCCCGGCGGAGTGGCAGCAACGCATTGCGGGAATTCCGATCCTGCAATAGCGAAAGCTGCCGGTAGAAGCGAAAAGGCGCGAACCCAGGTCCGCGCCTTTCTGTTTGTTGGAAACCAACTGATTTGCGGGATGCGCCTACTGCTTGCCCCAGCGAACGACTACGCCGCCGGTAAAGCCGAGGTTGTTCTGGATCGTCGAGCCAAAGTTGGTCAGCAGATACTCAGGAGCGATGCGCAGGCCGATCTCAGGGCTGACGTTGTACTCCACAGGAATGCTGGCGCTCACCGCCGCGCCTGCTCCGTTCTGATAAAGTCCCAACTCGGAAGGCGTAAACGGGCCCAGGTCGCCGGAGAAGTTACCGTAGGCGCCGCCAGCAAGAATTCTGCCGGAGACCGAATACCGCGGCTCAGTCAGGAACCGGTATGTAGGCCCGATCATGGCGGTGTACTGGCTTATGGCCGGCTTGTAGACGGCTGTATTGCTGGATTGATTGATGCCGATATACGCCGAGCCGTAGGTTCCGCGACCGTCGAGCGTGACGCCGAAGCGATCGCTGTAGTAGCGCGTGACGCCGACATTCCACGAATACTCATTCAGGTGCTGCAACGCGGCGCCGGGGGTAAATCGCAGATATCCGGTGCCGATATAAGCCTCGTAGAGGTGGTTATAAACGTCATGAATAGCGGCTGCGCGGCGCTGTTCGCGACGAGCCTTGAGGCGGGCCTGCACCGTCAAAGGCCCCGTTGTCTGGGGTTGCGGAGTAGCGGCAGGCTGGGTCGACTCAGTGCTGCTTGCCTGCGCTTGCAATTGCGGAGCCTGAAAACCGAGGCTTGCGGAAACGGTAATTGCGAGCAAAAGAACAGAACGACGAAACGAAAACATCAGGATCGGGATACCTCCAGGCCTATCGAGAAGCGCGCCCACCTAATACAAAACAGGCAACGGTCCCTTTCGTATTAAAACATCTTGGGCCGGGGCCGTGTCGGCCAGCCCGCGACATACTCGCGCCATACTCGATTCCAGGCGAAATGCCGGGAAGGAAAACTTCGGAGTAACAGCAGTCAGACGGCTGAGAACGGCGTTTGGTATCCCGGTTCGCGCAAAGCAGGGTGAATTTCGCCCGCTCGCGGGTTATTTGATCAGGCCCAGATCGGACCTGAGTTCGGCGAGATTAAATCCTGAAGGCGATCCCTTGGACTCCAGCCAGTCATGGCTCAACAGCGCATGTGCCTCATCCACGTACTCATTCCAGAAAGCGATGGTCATCGGCTTGAGCGCTCCCCAGGTAATGCAGGTAAAGCTGTGGGCGTCATATTTGGGAACAAACACCGCGTGTCCGCCCCAACTGCCCGGCTTTGCATCGTCGCCCCCGTTCGGAACGACGTCCCAGACTGCCTGCGTTCTCGCGGTATTCGGCAGTGAAATACCGATATAGACCCCTCCGAAGAGCGTGATAGCCTGCCGAATCTCTTCCAGATTGCTGAAAACGGCACCGGCATAAGCGATCAGCCTGTGCTTGTCGAAGGCACTTTTCCGCCAGCTGGTCAGCACATTGAGTTCCACCCCTCCCGCGTCCGTATTCGGATCGCTGGGATTGTAACCATCCCACTGTTCGAAGTAATTGAGGATCATGGAATCCGGGAGAGTGACTTCACCCTTGGTATTGGCCGACCAGACCTTAACAGCATGAGCGGCGGCGGCAATCGTGCAGTCGACATGCACGTCATTGAGCATCATCCCCCAGCTTTCGATTCCCTTCGTCCAGTCCTTGGCCGCCGGAGGCGCAGGCAGTTCGCTCTTGAGGTACTTGCCCAGCTTAAGCGTGCGGCTGTCCCTTTTGATGGACCTGCGACCCAGCTTCATCTTTGAGTGATCTACCATACAATCTCTCCTCTTTGCTCGATGCGGGTGCGGGATTCACGCAGAAACTGGCCCTGACCTGGTCCTGGGGCAACGTGTTCACGGTGCCAAATCCGAACGCCTTTGTCCAGAGAAATATCAGCATGTAAGAAACATGCGAATCGAAGCAATCTCGCGCATTGTTCACGGCTCACCTGTGCGTATGATGGTGAAACTGGAGGTTCTAGCTGAGATGATTCGTCTGTTGCTTGGGCTCGTGATTGGGATTCTACTGATACCTGTGGGGGTCTGGATATGGCTCAGTTATGGTCATCCTCCGGTTGCGGTTGCGGATGCTGCGCTACCGTTTGAGCGGCTGATTACACACACTCCGTTGCATACCCGCATCAACATCGAACTGCCAAAGTCCGTCCCGGTCGAGGCCAATGAGGCGACTTTCGTCGCAGGCGCGCACATCTACCGCGAGCAATGCTCCTTCTGCCACGGCGTCTATGGCAACCCTTCGACAGTCGGCACGCACATGTTTCCCGATGCGCCCCCGTTGTGGGAGAAGCATCATAACGGCGACGTGGTTGGCGTGAGCGACGATCCTCCAGGCGAGACATACTGGAAGGTCGCCAACGGAATTCGCCTGACAGGCATGCCGTCCTACAATAAGGTGCTTTCCGAAACAGAAATGTGGCAGGTGAGCCTCTTGCTGGCGAACGCCAACAAACCGCTGCCACCCGCTGCCGTGGCTCTACTGAAGGAACCCCTGCATCTCGACCCGGCTTTGCCGTCGGCGCTGCCCGCGCCAACCGCCAGGCCTGTGCTATAGGTTCTGGCGGCTGACCGGAAGAATTGAGCGAACGAAAGGAAAGCGGGAGGAAAGCGAAATCCGATGCGAAAATTCCAGTTCAAAGACATTGTGGTGATCGCGGCGTCGTTGCTGATGGGCTTCGGTATCTCCCACTACGCATCCTCATCGCAAACGGTGGCGAGTCCGACGCTTCACGGCGACGCGGCACACCCGGCAAAGACGCAGGGCTGGGTCGATACTCAGCTCTACTTTGGACTGGGCCCCGCGGACGCTCCGGAAAAGGGCATAAGCGAGACCGCATGGCGCGATTTTCTGGACAAGGAAGTAACCCCGCGCTTTCCCGACGGCCTCAGCGTTCTGGATGTCTACGGCCAATGGCAGGGCAAAAACGAAAAAGTGCCCGAGCGCATCCGCTCCAAGATGCTGGTGATCGACTACCCGAGGACGCCGCAAAATACCGCAAAGATCGAGGCCATCCGCGCCGCATGGAAGCAAAAGACCGGCGACCAGTCTGTCCTGAAAGTCACCCAGCCCGCGGATGTTTCGTTCTAGAGAAAGAGGGTCAACCAATTGAATCTGCTCGACAAAATCCGCAAGGGCTTTCGATTTTTCCTGATGAGCATGGGCGTCTCTACCTACGACAAGAAGCCGCAGCCGGCAGCAAAGGCAGCGCCCGCTCCTGTGAAGCCGGAATAGTCATTGAGCTTTCCGACGAAAACGTCCGAGAGTTGAATTGCACGAAAGGGCGCGCCCTCATCGTGATAGTGGCTAGAATAGATACATGTCGATTACCCGCCAGCAGGCGCTCGAATACTTCAACTCCGACGACCTGATCGGTCTGGGCATGGAGGCGGATGCAGTGCGCCGACGCCTTCATCCGGAGCGCGTGGTCACCTACATCATCTACCGCAACATCAATTACACCAATTTCTGCACCGAATACTGCACTTTCTGCGCCTTTTACCGGCCGCTGCCAAAGCCCGGAGTCAAGAACGCTCGCGCCGAAGAGGGCTATATCCTCGATTTCGAAAAGATCTACGAGAAGATAGCCGAAACGCAGGAGATGGGCGGAACGGGCGTGCTGATGCAGGGCGGTCTCCATCCCGATCTGAAAATCGACTGGTTCGAGAGCCTTTTCACCGGCATCAAGCAGCGCTTTCCGCAGATCTGGCTGCATTGCCTGTCGGCAAGCGAGATTCTGGCGATTGCCGAGTACTCTAATTTGACGCTGCGCGACACCATCGCCCGCCTCCGCGACGCGGGCCTCGACTCCATCCCCGGCGGAGGTGCGGAGATTCTCGACGACGAAGTACGCCATCGCATCGCCCGCCTCAAGTGCAAGACGCAGGACTGGGTGGACGTCCATCGCACCGCGCACCAACTCGGCATGAGGACCACAGCAACGATGATGTTCGGCGTGGGCGAGACATTCGACCAGCGCATCAATCACTTTGAAGTGGTTCGCAATCTCCAGGAAGAGACGGGCGGATTTACCGCCTTTATTCCGTGGAGCTTCCAACCCAATCACACCGCTCTAGGCGGCCGCGGCTGGGAGGAGGCTACCTCAGTTGAATATCTGAAAGTCCTCGCTATCTCGCGCCTCTATCTCGATAACATCGAAAATGTGCAGGCAAGCTGGGTAACTCAGGGCCTGAAAGTCCTCGAGTTAGGCCTCCACTTCGGCGGCAACGATGTAGGTTCCGTAATGCTTGAAGAGAATGTAGTGAAAGCCGCAGGCACAAGCAACTGCACCACGGAAGAAGAGCTACGCCGCATCATCCGCGACGCAGGCTTCAAGCCAGTCCAGCGCGACACCCTCTATCGCACCATGTTCCTGAATTAAATTACGAAATCACTGAGGTCGGGCTCAATGAGCCGACCTCAGTGATTTAACTGCCTTACATTCCCCATCGCCGCCCGCCTTGCTGATGAATTCAGGATCGAGACGGTCATCAGCGCGGCCGGGATAGGGCGCAACGGAAATGCAACTGCAGCCAGCCTCTTTCAGACTCACATTCTTGAGCACATATTCCGGTGAAACCGACTTGACCAGCAATTGAGCCGCATTCATTGGTTGCGTGTCGAGAAAGTAGGAGTCCTTGACCGAGAATCCCAGGCCGCTGAATGCCGGGAAGGCTCCATATTGAGTGTGCAGCCAGTCCGCAAGCGGCTTGTGCTCGGGATCGAACGCCTGCGCGGCGTAATCGAAGGTCGCGGCCAGGGTGTGAGGAACGATCGAACCCGTTGGGTCGCTATAAGCGTGGGCGAAGCAAAAGGCCTGCAACGCGGGATCAGGCGTGGTTGAGGCCGCAGCAGCGGAGCACTCCGCGGGATCGCGATGCAGATCGCGATCGATGGCGTGGAAGAGATTTGGCCAGGTGGCGAGGACCGCATCCACGGCCTCTGGATGGGCAGGACGGCAACGCAGGGCGACCAGCGTCTTCGTGTCGTCGTTCACCAGCCCGGAGTAGAGCGGAAACTCCTTGAGCGGCAACGGCGGCAGATAAAAGGCCGTCGCCGTGGCAAATGCCCGCAGAGCACCGGGGCGAGCGAGCGAGGTCACACTCGTTCCAGCAGAGACAAACGTAACGCGGAGAAAATCGCTGGGTGTATCTTCCCGCAATTCGTCGGTAATCCGCGCCGGATCTTCCTGTGTTTTACCTGGTTGTTGTCTGGCTTGCCCGCGGGATTCAGGCGCAAAAGGCGAGATCAAAAGCATCGCCGCCAAAAGGGTTGAAAACCAAAAGACGCGGAGAGAGACTGCGGGAAATATGCGGGGGTACATATCGCTCCTGAGAAGTCAGAAGCGATCACAACATGAGCCCAACCGGGTGTCAACGGTACTCTGGTCAGTTGCTGGCTAATGGCTTGAAGTGGCAGCCGCATCCGGAGTGAGCAATCCCCGATCGCGCAGCCAGTTTTCCAGCAGATTGGGCCATTGATCCAGCGAAGCATTGCCGGAGCCGAGGCCGCTGCCATGCGATCCGTGGGCGAAGATGTGAATCTCCCCAGAGGCTCCGGCCTTGAGCAACGCCTCGTAAAAGCTCAGCGCCTGCTCCACTGGAACCGTTGCGTCATCGGTCGTGTGGTAGATGAAGGTCGGCGGCGTGTCCTTGGTGACGAACAGGTCAGGCGAATAAGCCTTCTGGAGCTCCTCGCAGCGGTCCATCACATCCATCAGCTTGCAATAGCTCAAGTGGGCAGTGTTGGGAGAGACAGCGCCGATCCAGGGATAGCCCAGCACGACATAATCGGGACGGCTGGAGACGCGATCGATCGGGTCCTCAGCATCGGGATTGCCGGGAACAAACTGCGTGGCAGTCAGCCCTGCCAGACTCCCTCCGGCGGAAAAGCCGATGATCGCGATGCGATTGGGAGAGACGTGGTAGTCGCGAGCCCGGGCGCGCACCAGTTGCACCGCTCGTCGTGAATCCACCAATGGGATTGGCAGCAGATACTTCTTGCCCAGCCGATAGCGCAGCACGAAGGCAGTAAATCCGCGGGCGGCGAACCAGTCCGCCACCTCCCTTCCTTCGAGGATCGCGGCGAGACCCATATATGAGCCGCCGGGCATTAC
>Ga0207026_1052_pt1 | contig 24472 bp, 25 predicted proteins | sample Alteio_BWMinCont_42_FD_153274 | JGI IMG/M metagenome (GOLD analysis project Ga0207026, IMG submission 153274) | Enriched cells from forest soil in Barre Woods Harvard Forest LTER site, Petersham, Massachusetts, United States -... | ecosystem: Environmental > Terrestrial > Soil > Temperate forest >...
AGCCTTCGAGCCGTGCCGCCTTCAATGCGCGCTCGGTAATGGCAAGGGGTTTTTCACCAGCAATAATCGGCAGCGATGCAATTCCCGCCTGCTTTGCCACCTGCTCCAATTGCTGTTGCGCCGCCGGGCGATAAATATCGAGCGAGGCGACGAGGGTTTTTTTATTCTGCTTATTTTTAAGCCGCAGCGCCAGTTTGCCGGTCGACGTCGTTTTGCCCGAACCCTGCAAACCCACCATCATAATCACCACCGGCGGCGTGGCGGCCAGATTGAGTGCGGAAAATTCACTGCCCAGCAATTGGGTCAAATGATCGCTGGTAAGCTTCACCACCATCTGCGCCGGGCTCACGCTCGCCACCACCTCCGCGCCCAGCGCCTTGGCTTTCAGCGACGCGATAAAATCTTTCACCACCGGCAGCGCGACATCGGCCTCGAGCAGCGCAATCCGCACCTCGCGCATCACCGCGTCGATATCGGCCTCAGTCAACACCCCGCGCTTTTTCAGGCGGGTGAAGATGTCGGATAACTTATTAGAAAGATTGGAGAACATAGTTTAGTCCGGTAGTTTAAGTCGTTGAACGATCCGCCCGCCCTGCAAATGCTCGGCAATAACCTCATCAATATCGGCCTTCGTCTTGCAGCTATACCACACGCCCTCGGGATAAATAACCATCGTCGGCCCCAGTTCGCAGCGATCCAAACAGCCCGCATTATTGACGCGGGTTTTCGCGATGCCCAGCGCCTTTACGCGGCTTTTCATATAGTCGCGCAAAGCTTCAGCATCCTTCTCGGCGCAGCAGCCGCGCGTATGGCCGGGCTCGCGGCGGTTGCTGCAGCAGAAGACGTGGTGAGAAAAGAATGGCAGTTTTTGTTGCATGCGTTATCTATAGCCGATGGTTTTACGCGTCGCCACATGGAATATCAACTCCGTCCGCATCCGCATCCAGCATCTTAAAAAGCTGGTGGCGGAAGCCGCGCCGGACATTATCTGCCTGCAGGAAACCAAGGTGGTGGATGAGGATTTCCCGTTGGATGATTTGAAGGCGTTGGGCTTTCCCCATATTTATTTCAGCGGCCAGAAAAGCTATAACGGCGTCGCCATTTTATCAAACGTCAAACTGGAGAATACGCAATGCCTGAGCGTCGCCGGATCGGACCATAAACGCCACCTCGCCGCCACCCTCCCCGGCGGCATCGAGTTGCATAATTTTTATGTCCCCGCCGGCGGCGATATTCCTGATCCCGCGCTCAATCCCGCCTATGATTTCAAGCTGCGTTTCGTTGAGGATATGACCCGTTGGGCGCTTAAGAATAAAAAGAAAAAAATGATTTTGCTCGGCGATTTGAACATTGCGCCCCTGCCGCACGATGTCTGGTCGCACAAGCAATTGCTCAAAGTCGTAAGCCATACGCCCGCCGAAGTCGAACGCTTGGATGCATTGAAGGAATCGCTGGACTGGTGTGACGTAGCGCGGCATTTCGTTCCGCCGGAGCAGAAGCTCTATAGCTGGTGGAGCTACCGCAACCGCGACTGGCGCAAATCCGATCGTGGCCGCCGCCTCGACCATATCTGGGTCACGCCATCGCTTAAGCAATCCCTCAAAACATTCCACATCCACAAAGACGCCCGCGATTGGGACTCGCCATCGGATCATGTGCCGGTTATGATGGATATTGCCGCATAAAACAAAGGTATAGACTTATTAATTTTTATGTGTTAGCTTCAATGGCGATCGAATCGGAGGACAATTATGACAGAAGCGAATAAGAAAACTTGGGAAACTATCTATAATGAACAAAAGCCCGAGATACAAAGATATATACGCGCGTTGAATAATAAAATTATTCACGATGTTGCATTTTCCAATCAATCTGTAAAAGTGGCTTACAATAAAACCTTCGATCCAACAGCAATGGAAGCTTACGCTCTTGCCTTGATTAGAGGGGCTGATGAGGATGCAGCAACCGCTTATAATGCCAGCAGCGATAAGTCTTCATTAGAGGCTTTTGCTGACGCTTTTCACGCAGCGGTGGCTAATGAGCCTAGATTGTCTATTGGAGATACCAGTCAAAAACTCAGTCGCTAAAATCCGTGGACGTAATATCTCAAATCACCTTCAACGCCGACGGCCTCGTCCCCGCCATCGCGCAGCATTACCAGACCGGCGAAGTGCTGATGCTGGCCTGGATGAACCGCGAGGCGATCGAGAAAACATTGGCCAGCGGGAATGTGCATTACTGGTCGCGTTCGCGGCAGGCATTATGGCGCAAGGGCGAAACCTCCGGCCATACGCAAACCCTTAAGGAATTCACCATCGATTGCGACGGCGATACGCTGCTGCTTAAAGTCGATCAGATCGGCCCGGCCTGCCATACCGGTCAAAAAACATGTTTTTTCAATAAAATAGGATAATTGCGTCAATTTGATGACAATGCTGTATTCGCCATGCAGCTTTGTCATCAAACTTTCATGTGCAAAACAGCGCCCAGGGACATATAATGAAATTATAAGTAAATAGGAGCTTTCAGTGAGACAGTTGAACGCAGCAGTGCTTGAAGACATACGTGCCGCCGGGGGCGCTTTGAGCGCTGTCGGCGTAACTGTTGAGCGTCCGCCGGAGTTGGTTCTTGAAGCCAATGCGGATGCGGCCATAGGCAATACACCGCTGGGATTCGGTGCATCTTTGGCGATGCTGGGGCATCTTGCCGCAAGCGTGTTCATGCCGGCGGATATGGAATTGCCCGTATTGCAACCTGCTATATCAGAGCCCGCGGTTGCGCCGGTGGAGGAAATGCCCGCAGTTGCAGCGTCGGAAAGCGTGAATGAGGCAGTGCCGGAAAATTCAAATGACAAAAAAGCCGAGTTGAAAGACGAAGTATTCCGGCAAGTTTATGCCCTGCCGGACAGCGATTCCGGCGTAGCGTTCCAAGCTGCGCATGCCGCGGAAGAAGATGTAAAATTCGAAGCCCCCGAGCAAATCGCCATCGATCGCATAGACCATTTGAAATTCACCACCCAGCAGGCATTAACGCGTGTCGGAGGGGAACTTGCCACATTCTTATCGGATGAGTTGGACGGCATGGAGATAGACAACGAGATGGGCATGCGGCTTACGCCCACCGTCATGAATATCGGAATGAAGCGCGCGCCGATCGTTCGCTCGCTTTCCGCAGCCTAAGCCGGACAGCGGATATTAAGGCTATTTTTCAACAAGATAAATGATTTGCCGGCGCGTTTTGTCATCATAATGTCATATAAATGCGGTATTTTTTGCCGCTCAGCCGTGGTATAAATAATACATAGGGCAAATTTTGGGCAGAAGATACTCAGGGAAACGATTATGGCAGTAGATCCTATCACGGCCGAAGAGCAAGAAATAGCTAACGCTGTCACTCCTGATGCGCCGGCGGATAATTCCAGCGGTGGCGCAATTACCGAAGATGCTCCGTACGATGTGGATACAGCGCTTGGGCTATTGGGAGATTCAAAAAATCTCGGGGGGAATACTGCGATCGGGGATGCCACCGCACAAACGGATGAAATGTCGGATGCCGAAAAAGATGAAAAATCCGCTGAAATAGAGGCCGAGGCAGATATTGAGAAAGACGCCCTTGCTATTGAGCCGGGCGGCGCCGGAGGCGGTGAACCCGCTGAAGTTGAAAATGAAAGTGAAGTTGAAGAAGAAGTTGCCATTGCCACAGAAATTATGGCTCCCACCATTGAGCCGGTTGATGCCCTCGTAATTGACAAAACGATTGCAATAGAGCCCTCTACCCCGGCAAAGGGCATGCCTTTTGAATTTTCTGCCGATGGCCTTAGTCCTGCGCCTGATTTAAAAGGACTATCGGGGGCAGCGTTAGATTTAGCGGTCACAAGTTTGGCAAGGAATCCCAAAGAGCTGGCTGCTGCATTGGAGACATTATCACCTGACCAATTATGCAGTTTATCAGATAGCGCAAGGATTACTGCCTGTAGTGCTTTGCAAGCCGACGCATTGCTTAATCCCTATTCACAGGCAGCGGTAGAGTTGGGGCGTATGGATTATATAGCATTGCAAGGTGAATTGGATTCCGTACAAAGCGTGACCGGCATGGCGCAAGGTTTGGGGGCGACGATGGTTGCCGTGGCGCAGGGGGTCAATGTAGCCACGGATTATCAGGCATTGACGACCGGCCTTGCCGTGCAGGGCGGAATCGGGGGCGCGGAGCTTGGCGGAATTGCCGTCGCCGCTGCGGTACCCAACCTGCAACCAGATCAAGGCATGGGCGGCGCTTCCATAGTATAACCAATAAGGGCATAAGAAACGATGGCTTATCAGTTCGATGCTTCAGGAAAATTAAAGATGCCGACGGCCGCGGAATTAGCGGCGGCGGATAGTCATTCCGCTATCATCGTGCTGGATCAGGGAAGCATGAAAACCGGCCGCCCTTATTGGGCATACCTCGCCGTAACGCCAAGTAAATACAAGGAATTCATAGAGGCCACCAAGGCGCGCAAGCCGATCCGGCATAAGGATTACGGCAAAGTGCTGAAACACGGATTCGCCAAGCAAGTCCCGTTGGATGTGCAAGACGAGATGAAACGCGAGCATGGGTTCGACGAGCATTACCTGGAGACGCTTGCCAAAGAGCTCCGGGTGGCCAGGACGCAGTTTGACAAGCAGCAGGAAGATAAAAAAATAGGCGATATCGTCGCCATGCTGAAGATGAAAAAGCAGAATTAAGCCCCGCCGACCCTCCCGCCATTCCTTTTTATCCACAGAATTTAGCTTGCTCCTTGCGGCTTATTTGCTTACTATCGCGCCATACGTTTATGCCTTAGGAATTTTATGCCCGCAGCAGAGAAAAATATAGCCGATCCAAATAATTCTACGAATGTTTCTTCATTCGAGCAAGCCCTCAAGGAATTGGAGGCTATCGTTCGCAAGCTGGAAAGCGGCTCGGGCGACCTGGAAGGATCGATCCGCGATTATGTGCGCGGCACCGAGCTGATGGGCTTTTGCCAGAAAAAACTGGCCGATGCCCGCCTCAAAGTTGAAAGCATCCTGAAATTGCCCGACGGCAGTACGACCGTAAAACCTTTCGATGCCGAGTCCTAGTATGGTCATCAAGCTCCCCGATAATCTGCAGGAAGCCATCAAGAAAGTCGCCGATTCGCTTAGTGAGCGCATGGAGCAATTGCTGTATGTGCCTGCCGGCCAGGAAAAAACGACCGTCATTTCGCTCTCGCCCAAAGTCAAGACGATGGGCGCCAACCATGTCAGGGGCGAAGAGACCGTCCTGGAAGCCATGCGTTATTCGGCGCTCTCGGGCGGCAAGCGCCTGCGCCCGTTTTTGACCCTCTGTTCGGCGGGATTATTCGGCGTCAGCTGGGATTCGGCCATCGAGACGGCGGCTTCCATCGAGTTTATCCATACTTATTCATTGATTCACGATGATTTGCCCGCGATGGACAATGACGATCTTCGGCGCGGCAAGCCAAGTTGCCATAAAGCCTTCGGCGAGGCGGCGGCGATTCTGGCCGGAGACGGGCTTCTAACCTATGCGTTCCAGGTGCTGGCCAGCCATAAAGTGCATGCCGATCCGGCCGTGCGCTGTGAATTGATCGGCGCGCTGGCGCAGGCATCCGGCTGCTGGGGCATGGTCGGCGGCCAGATGATGGATATGGAAGCGCAGGATAAAACATTATCGATGGAAGAGATCATCCGGCTGCAGCGCCTTAAAACCGGCGAGCTGTTCGCGGTATCGTGCGAAGCGGGGGCTATTCTCGGCAAAGCGCCGGGCATGATGCGAAACCTGCTGCGCGCTTATGCGCATGACATGGGGCTGGCATTTCAAATCACCGACGATCTGCTCGATGTCGAAGGCACGCGCACACAACTCGGAAAAACCGCGCGCAAGGATAAGATCGCGGGCAAGGCGACGCTGGTAGCGGCGATGGGCGTGACGCGCGCGCGCGAACATGCGAAGATTCTCATTAAGCAGGCGATTTCGCATCTCGATGTATTCGATAAAAAAGCCGATAATTTACGGGCATTGGCGGAATTTGTGATTGCGAGAAAAGGGTAGGGGGAGATTGAAGGCGCCTACGCCGCCTGCGCTTTAGGCTGTTTTTCCGGAGACGCATCTGCGCTCTGCAGGGTAAAATAAAAAACGGTTTCCTGCCCAAGCTTGGATTCCAGCCAGATTTTTCCGCCGTGGCGCTCGACGATTTTTTTCACGAAGGTCAACCCGACGCCGGTGCCTTCTTGTTGCGCGCCGGCGCCGTTTTCCAGGCGCTTGAAAATGCGGAATATCTCTTCGTGAAATTCGGGCGCGATGCCTTTGCCGTCATCTTTAACATAAAAGACGTTGTGGTATCTTTCACCTTGCGGCGACGGATGCGCAGGCAAAAAACCGATTTCCACCGTTTTCTCCGGCTTGTCGTTATATTTTACCGCGTTGGTGATAAGGTTGCGGAATAATTCGCTCACGCGCGGCTTGTCGCAGGTAATGGTCGGCAAATGTCCCGGAACGACGATCCGCGCCTTGTGATCGGCGAGGAATACGTCCAGCGTATTCTCAATATCGTCAAGGACGGCACGGATATCGGTTGCCTGAATCGCCATGTTTTCCCGCCCCAGGCGCGAGAAATATAGCAGGTCGTTGACCAGCCGTTCCATGCGCCGGCTCAGATAGACGAGGCGGTTCAATTTCCGGATGCTTTCTTTATCCAGCTTGCCTTTATTATCTTCCAGCAGGAAGCCCGCATGGTTATGAATGCCGCGCAGCGGCTCCTTGAGATCGTGCGATGCGATATAGGCGAAATCATCGAGCTCTTTATTGCTGTGTTCCAGGGCTTTCATATAGCGTAGCAGGCTTGCCTCGGCTTCTTTGATGTCGGTGATGTCGTGGATTATCCCGACTAAGAATATTTCCTCCTTTTCATTGCGGAAAGCGATTTTTTTAGTAGACAACACATGTCGTATCCCTGTGGAGTCGGTAAAGAATTCCTCGTTAGTATATTCCTGGCCGGAATTCAGCACTTTATCATCCTGCTCCCAGAACACATCCGCTTCTTCTTTGGGAAAAAACTCGTAATCGCTTTTGCCGATAAATTTTTCCGGCGGGCCGTCCATCAGCTTCCAGAATGCTTTGTTGCCGCCGATCCAGCGATGTTCCCGGTCTTTCATAAAGATCGGATCGGGAATGTGGTTCAGCATGTCTTCCAGGTATTTATGCGCGGCCTGCAATTGCTTTTCTACGATTTTGCGTGCGGTAATGTCCCGCGCCACTTTGGACGCGCCGATAATCTTTCCCGCCGTGTTGCGGATGGGCGATACGGTCAATGAAATATCGATCGTTTGCCCGTCCTTGCAGAGGCGCACCGTTTCAAAATGCTCGGTGCTTTTTCCTTCGTATAATTGCGCGATAATATAATGCTCTTCGTCCAGCCGATTCGGGGGAATGATCAGGCTGATATGCTTGCCGACGGCTTCTTCGGCGCTGTAGCCGAACAGCCGCTCGGCGCCCTTGTTCCACGAACGGATAACCCCATTCAGGGATTTGCCGATGATGGCGTCATCCGAAGATTCGACAATGGCCGCCAGCAGGCCGTTGGATTCCTCCGCCGCTTTGCGGGCGGTGATGTCGTGGATGATGCCGGAGAAATGCCGCCCGTCCTCCAATTCAAACGAGCAGACCGAAAGCTCCATGGGAAATGTGCTGCCGTCCTTGCGTTTGCCGCTGACTTCCCGGCCGGCGGTGCCGATGATGCGCGCTTCATGGGTGGTGATATAGCGCGTAAGATAGCCGTCATGCTCGCCGTGATAAGGCTCGGGCATCAGCATTTTGACGTTCCGCCCGATCACTTCCCCCGCCTGGTAGCCGAAGAGCTTTTCGCAGGCGGGATTGAAGCTTTCGACGATGCCTTGCTCGTTGATGGTAATGATGCCGTTGATGGCATGATCCACGACTGCGCGCAGCTTGGTTTCGTCGGCGGTCATGTGAGCGGCGCCCGCTTCTCAGGCTGGAGCATCGTTGCGTGGAATATCCGGAGCTCGGTGCCAGGTTGGCGGCCTTTGGCGGGGTACATTGCTGTTCAAGCGCTTTATAATGTAGTTGACTTAAAAAACAGGGTTGCATAATTCTAATAATAGCGCAACCTATTTATTATAAAAGATGGCATTATGGCATTATGGCATTATAAGAAATCCATGTAGAATAGCATTTATAAAGTTGTGGGCACGCATTGCCGCGGTTACTTTTCTGAGAGTCTTTATTGCGCGAATACAATCAGAAGTTGTTTGATTATTAAAATATAATTTATAATATTGCTATTATAATGCCCTGCAAAGCAAGAGTCTCTCTCGTATCGCTGGGGGCTAAACATGATGGAAAATTTATGTGGTATGGAATAAAGCCGGACGCTATGGGTATATTATTGGTTGAAGATAGCAGTGCCGATGCGCATCTGCTTATGGAGGTCGTCGCTAAAAAAGGCTATGCTCCCGATATTCATTGGGTATCCGATGGTTATCATGCTCTCGATTATGTCTTCCAGAAGGGGCGTTTTCGCGACGCGCAGAGGCCGGATATGATTGTACTTGACCTGAATCTGCCGCGGATAAGCGGGTATGATGTGCTCAAGGAGTTAAAAGATCACGATGTATTTTGCTCCATCCCGGTAGTGATCCTGACCGGTTCCCGCGATCCGCGCGATTACACGCAATGCAAGGCGTTGGGGGCGGATATGTGCCTCGCTAAGCCGCATCTGCTTAAAGAATATGAAGCGATGATTCAGCGGATGATGAATTGGGCTTTCCTCCGCCTGGTCGAGCCGGCGGGTGTCAAAGCATCCGTGCATTGATTGCAGGAGGAAAACCAGGATGCCGCATTCTCAAGCCCAGATGGTTCTTCTCATCGAAGACAGTGCGGACGACTACGAAGCGACCATGCGTGCGTTTAACAAAGCAAGCCTGCATAATCCGGTGATCTGGTGCCAGTCGGGGCGGAATGCCCTCGATTTTCTCACGCGCGATGGGCGTTATAAGGATCTGGCTACGGCCATGCGGCCGGGCTTGATCCTGCTCGATCTCAATATGCCGGGCCTGGACGGGCGGAAAACGCTCCAGCTGATCAAAGGCAACAGCGAGTTGCAGCAGATACCGGTCATTGTGCTTACGACGTCTTCCGATGAGCGCGATGTCGATGCGTGCTACCGGATGGGCGCCAATAGCTATGTGCAGAAGCCGGTCAGTTTTGACGGGCTGATCGAAGCCATCAAGCGCCTGAAGGAATACTGGTTCGAGATTGCATTGCTGCCTAAGGAGTTGCCCCATGCATGAGTCCGTGACGATCCTGGTGATCGACGATAGCGAGGATGACCGGCTGCTCTATAGCCGCACCCTGCAGAAAAGCACGGATACGCATTACCACTTTTTCGAGGCCAAGGACGGCGAGGTGGGGCTTGCATGCATTCAGGAGGTGCAGCCGGCGTGCGTATTGCTCGATTATTCATTGCCGGGCAGAAACGGCATTGAAGTCTTGAAGCGTATCCGCAGCAAGCATCCTTTTATTCCCGTCGTGATATTAACCGGGCAGGGCAATGAGAATGTGGCGGTCGCCGCCATGCAGCACGGGGCGCAGAACTATATCGCCAAATCCAGCATTACGCTGGAAACGCTGGAGCATATGATCCGGATGGCGGTGGAGCATTGCATGCTGCAAAAACGCATTGACGAGCAGCGCACGTCTTTAGAAGTATTCACGCGGGCGCTTGCCCACGACCTGAACGAGCCGGTGCGCACGATCCGCTCCTTCGTCGAGCTGATTGCCCAGTTCGATAGTTTCCCCGATAAAGCCAGGACCTATTTCCAGCATATTCAAAACGCCGCCGATCGCATGCGCATGCTGATCGATACGGTGTTTTTCTATACCCGCCTGGATAATCCCGGGCATGTATCTAAGGAAACCTGCGACATGGCTGTTGTGTTGCAGGAAGTGAAAGAAAACCTCGCCCAGCTTATTCGTGAGAATGGCGCGGTCATTACCGGCGACGAATTGCCGGCAGCGCATGCCAATCACATGCAACTGATGCAGCTATTGCAAAACCTGGTCAGCAACGCCATACGCCATAGCGATAAGCCCGTTACCGTGCATGTAAGCGCCTCCGCGCAGGCGGATCGCTGGCTGTTTAAGGTCAGCGATAACGGGCCGGGTATCGATGCGGCCTATTTGCAGAAAATATTTGAGCCTTTCAAGCGTCTGGGGCACCAGGAAGTATCGGGAGCCGGGCTGGGATTGGCGACCTGCAAGAAGATTGTTGAGGCGCATGGCGGCAGGATATGGTGCGAGTCGCAACCAGGCGAGGGCGCATCGTTTCTATTTACATTGTCCAAAGCGGTGCAATCTTCTGCGTCGCTGCGCCATTCGGCGCCGCAAATGTCCGCGGATGCGGCTGCGCCAAGCGAGAAGAGCTTGTTGGCCAATATCCTGCTCGTGGATGACAGCCGGGCCGATATCGATATTACCCGTTTCAGGCTGATCGAGCGCCTGCAGCTGCAATGCAATTTCTTCATCGCCCATAACGGCGAGGAAGCACTGGAATTGCTGCATGGCCAGGCGCAGGCGGATTCGGCCATCGACTTGATATTGCTCGACATCAACATGCCGGAAATGGATGGGTTCGAGGTGCTCGAGCTTATGCGGGCGGACGAAAGGCTGAAGGAGGCGTCCGTGGTAATGTGCACGGGATCGATTTACGATAAGGATATGGAACGCGCCAAAGGGCTGGGAGCCATCGGCTATTTGACCAAGCCCATCGAATTCGACAAGCTGAAATCCCTGATCGAGGAGACCGCCGTCGTGACGCTGCGCCAGAACGATAAGGGCTATAGCTTATTGCGGGCTGCTTGACTCGCCAATTAATAGGCTTGCCCCGATCTTAACCTTGTATTACATACGCGGGATTAAGAACTGGGCGGGATTTTAGTGAGCAATACCATAGTAGATCAAATCGGCAAGCAGCGGCCTGCTCCCATTCATACGGTGGAGCAGGACTGCAACCGTGTACTCGATGCGGCCATTGCTATGCTTGATAAGGAAAAGCAGCGCGCCTGGCAGCCAAATGTCTATGAACGCGGGCAAATCTTTGTAAGGCATATAGCGGAGTTCGAGCAAGCGTTGGAAGATGAAGGAAATATAGCGCATCAGGAAGGTTACGAGCGGCTGAAGCAAGGGTTGGCAGAGGCAAAAAACCGTTTCGAAGCATGCGGGATTGACGGTGAATTTGAAACCTACAAAGAAGAATGTATCCGATTGATTCGGCAATATGAACACACATTCAAGCCGGATGCGCCTAATTTATGCCATCCATTCAATTTGATATTGCCTACGCTCATACCTTCCATCCCGGAAGAATACGTAACTATGGACATCAAGCTGCCGCCGGATATTTCTTCCATCCGCAGCGTTTGCCTGGAGATATTCTTAAACATGGCGTTGGGTAGCTGGAAAAATGCGTCGAATGCGAATGAGGATGAAAATCGGCATTCTTGCTATCTGCCGCAATTCTCCGCTGCTTATCCTGTAGTTTCCGGACAAGCCGGTGATAGCATGATGGTGATCTGTAATAATCCGCTTGTGGTTGATGATTTGCGTGCCGTCAAGCAGGCTCTTCCCGCTGTGTTGGCCAATTTTCGCCAGGATTGGGAGCCGAGAAAGAACATGCTGTATCGATGGATGGAAAAGGAATTTTTTTCTGCTCATGCTTTGGAGGAGGGGTATGACCCGAAAGCGGCGCATGCTTTTGATATTACCCATGCCGCTTCTTTCCAGTTCGCATTGATTGCCTTAGAGCAGGATTTGCTGGAGCGCCGCTTATTGCACCGAAAAAGCGTGGGGCAGGACGTATCCAACAAGATTACCGTAACCGGCAAGCAGGCGATTGAGGAAATCCTCGGCCGCCAGATGGAAGTGCCGGGCATTGTGCGTGGGCATGACCGTTAGGACTGATAGGATTTACCGCTTTTCCGCTCCTTCCCGTTCGGCAAGATGCAGCCCCAGCGTATGCACGATCTGGTGATTGAACTCGGCGCCGAAAATGAAAATGATATTGCAGATATAAAAGAAAATCAGCGCGGCGATGATCCCGCCCAAGCTGCCGTAAATCAAATTGACCTGGTTGAAATGCGAAAGATAGAGCGTAAATAAATGCGCCGCGCCGAGCCAGGCGATGACGACGATCAGAGCGCCCGGCGCGACCGATATGAAGCGCTGGCGGATATTGGGGATGGTATAGTAGATATAGGAAATGGCGATGAACAGTACGCTTACCGTCGTTATAAACGCCATCTGGCTCCAATAGCTCTTATTCTCGTCTATAATGTGCATGCCCAGCCAATCCTCGACATGGCGCAACAGCAGCGGGACGGCCACCATCAATACCATGCCGGCGATAGTAATGAACGTGAAAACCAGCAATTGAAGGATGGAAAGCGAGCGGCGAAACCAATAGGCCGGCGGCGTATGCACATGATAGGCGCGGTTCAAAATGGTGCGCAAGCCCTCGACCGCCGATGACGCCGTCCAGATCGCGCCCAGGATCGAGACGGTCAGCAATCCCTGCGGCGGGCCGGAAATAATTTCAACGATGCGCGGCTGCAATGCCGCCGTGAGATGCTCCGGCAGCGTCTGCAATAGGGAGGTGATGAATGCCGCGCCCGCTTCGCCCTGGCCCAGAAAGCCGATAATGGCGAACACGAACACCAGGAACGGGAACATGGCCAGAAGCCCGAGAAAAGCCAGGTATCCGGCGTGCTCGATGCCGTCGTGATTGACTGTATTGACCACGGCGTTCCAGGCGCAATGCCATAATGGTCTGGGTGTGAGCATGCGTATATGTCCTTTGCGGGCGGGAATCGGTTGGCATTCTGAAGTCAATGCTTCTTTGGGTCAAGTGCGACGACAAAGGAAGCGTTATCCTAATAAAAAACCAACCACGATAGGACTCGTGGTTGGTTTTTTTTGTTGGGCGATTGGTTTTGTTTATTCATTCTTTTTCTGCAATTTCTTTCGTTGCTCATCCCAGCGAATCAGTGCACCGATGCCAATCCCCGTCAAGAGGATGGCTGGCAGCAATGACCGCGGCATGAAGTGGGTGCCACCGCCACCGGCAAAAAACCATTCATCCGCCGGCGTTACAATGAAACCCACAACAAGGAACACAACACCAAGCCAGAACTTTTTGTTCATAGCCAAACCCTCCTCGCCGGTTTTTCACGGGCAAGACGGATGGCACAAAACCATCCCTATTCAATTCTTCCGCTAAGAAAAACCGACAAAAAACAAGACCAATATGGCTTTGATAGCCATAGGTTGCAAGGCAAAAAAAATACCCCGCCACTTGCGTGGCGGGGTAAAAGGGTCATTCTTCCTTCGTCAGGAGAATGGAGCCTTTAAATTTGTCCTTTTTATCCAGCGGAGGCGCGACTTTGAGGATCGCGCCTGACTCAACCGACACTTTCAGTTGGGCTTCGGATTGGCCTTCTTCATTGCGATATACAACCGTGTACCGCAATTTTTTCTCTCCCCGGTTATTGACCTGGAAGGTCTGGGTGGAAAAATTCCATCCCTTTCCTTCCTTGGCCGCGTTTCCGAAAATGGCGGTGAGCTGCACCCCTTCTTCGAGGGCAATCGGGGCGGCCAGTGCCCACATTGCTTTGTCCACCAGAAACACGCCCCAAAGAAGTACGCCGGAACCGGCAAAAAGAAAGACACAGAACTTGAAAAAACCCTTGAGAAACGTCTTCATGGTCGTTCCTTAGACACAGGCGGCATGGCTTACCCTATCTCATACAAGACAGGGGCTATAGGTTGCCTGCACCCCATAGACCTTTTCTCCTCACAAAAACGCTTTGTAAGAAGAATAAGCCACATAACAAGCTTAGGTTAACTGATTTTAAATCATGAGTCAATAGGGTTATCATGTGGTGCCTCATCACCCATGCTTTTTATAAAGCGGCTGTTTTTCTCGTCATCCTTGTCTGAGAGAGCGTAGCGATCGAAGGATCTTATGAAACCGGCTGAGATCCTTCCCCTTCGCAAGTGCTCAGGGTCAGGATGACGGAAAATCATTGGGCGGTGCGCAAAAAAACCTATTGTTATTATTGCCATACATTCCTAAAGTCGGGCAAACTTATTCCTGATGGCGTCACGCCCTATGACCTATCGTTATGCCGAGCTCAGCACTGCCGTCACCGGCGTACGCGAATTCGTCGTGCGCCAGCGGACGCCGACCATAACGCAATTGCTATTGACCTTCGCGGCAGCGGCGGCGATAGAAATAGGCATCATCGCCAGCGTGAATAATCTGAGCGTCTTGGTCATGCTCCTCCTGGCCGTGATCGCCGCCATCGGCTGGTATGCCATCCTGCAGGTTCAGCGCAGCCGCGACCTCGTGCTGACTACGGAATTCCAGAACGCCATGTTCGCTTCGGCGCTGGGCATCAACAATAAATTCTGTCTTATCATCCGCCAGAACGGCCATATCGTCTATTTGGACACGTCCTTTCAACAATTATTTCCGAATTTCCTCAAGCAGCCGCAACGCACCATCGACGTGCTCCTCGAATATGAAAAAGTGTCGCAGGAAGACCGCCGGAAAATATTGAACGCCATCGAGCACGGCGTCTATGACAAGGTAATGTTCAATGTGCGCGATGCGGAAGGCAAATTCCATCGGCTGGTCATGTCCATCGAGCCGATCCTGCGCCCAAGCGGGTTTATTTTACTGCGCGGCCGGGAATATATCGAGCAGCGCGATGAGAAAGGCATTGCCGTTGAACATGGCTCCATCCTCAGCAAATCGACGGTGACGCTGTTTTCCTACGTCATGGACAGCATGGAGATGGGCGTGTACATGACCGGGCCGGCCGGCAATATCATTTATGCCAACCCGATATTGGAGCAATGGCTGGGCTTTCGCGAGGGCGAAATCACCACCAGCAACCTGTCTTTGCAGGATATTATTTATCACGGCGGAAACCGCGCGCAGGCCATTCAGCCGGACAATTACGAAGGCGTGGTAACCTTGCAGAAAAAAGCGGGCGGCCTGATGCAGAGTTTTATCAACCAGAAGATCATCCGTAACGATAAAAGCAAAGCCATCGGCTGCACGGCGCTCGTGCATCATGTCGGCGCGACGGATGCAACCCCGAACAAGAAGCTGTGGTGATATGCGACCTGAGACCTATACCGTAGATAATTTTATCCAACACTCGCCGATTGCCATCGTCAAGCTCGATGCACATGGCAATATCATAACGGGCAACCTGGCTTTTCATTCGCTGACCCGCAATACGCTTGCCGATCGCCTGCCGCTGCCGTTTTCCGATCTCTTGCTCGCGGAAAAAAAGGGGGAAGCGGAAGCATTGCTGAAAAAAATCCTGCATGGCGAAATGCCGGTTGATGCACCCAGCTTCGAGATCGCCCTGCATCAGCCTTCCATCTTCGTTTCCGCATCTTTCACCCGCTTCGATCACGATGGCGGGGATGCGTTCCTGATCGCACATCTGAGGGACATAACCGAAGTCAAAAATCTGGATATGCGTTTCACTCACAGCCAGAAAATGCAGGCGGTCGGCCAGCTGGCGGGCGGCGTCGCGCATGATTTCAACAATTTGCTTACCGCCATGATCGGTTTTTGCGACTTGCTGCTGATGCGCCATCCGGCCGGCGACCAATCCTTCGCCGATATCATGCAGATCAAGCAGAACGCCAATCGCGCCGCCAACCTGGTGCGCCAGCTCCTGGCGTTTTCGCGCCGCCAGACGCTGCAGCCGAAAGTGCTGGATTTGAGCGACGTGCTGGCGGAATTATCGAACCTGGTGCGGCGGCTGATCGGCGAGAATATCGAGCTTAAAATGATTCATGGCCGTGATTTAGGCCATATACGCGCCGATCAGGGACAATTGGAGCAGGTGATCATCAACCTCGCCGTTAATGCGCGCGATGCGATGACGAACGGCGGCGTATTGACCATCCGCACCAGCAGCGCCGTCATCGACCGGAAACACCCGCTGGCCGGCAATCTTATCGCGCCCGCCGAGGAAGATACCATCATTCCTGACGGCGCTTACGTACTGGTGGAAGTGATCGATACCGGCTGCGGCATTCCCAAAGCCATCCTCCAGCAGATATTTGAGCCGTTTTTCTCCACCAAGGCGGTCGGTTCCGGCACCGGGCTCGGGCTATCGACCGTTTACGGCATCATCAAGCAGACCGGCGGCTATGTCTATGTGTCGAGCAAGGAAAATGCCCTGCCTACGCCGGAGCGAAGCCTTGATTCTTCCCCTCCTGAAAAAATGACACGCTCCGGCTTCGCGCAGGCAGGAGGCACCAATTTCAGCTTGTTTTTCCCCGCCGTTGCGCCGCAGGAAGCGGCGGCCGCCGTCGCCGCCGAAAGCGAAACCGCCGAGAAGAACGTCGCCGCCGATTTAACCGGAAAAGGCACCATCCTGCTTGTCGAGGATGAAACGCCGGTGCGGATTTTCGCGGCGCGCGCGCTGCATAACAAGGGCTATACCATACTCGAAGCCGATTGCGGCGAAACCGCCATCGAGCTGATGAACGATCATGGCAGCGAGGTGGAAGTCATCGTCACCGACGTCATCATGCCCGGCATGAACGGCCCGACCATGATCGATAAAATCATGCCGCGATTCCCCAACGTCAAAGTCATTTTCATCTCCGGCTATGCCGAGGACGTTTTCGTCAACAACTACGGCTCCGAGCGCAGCTTCAACTTCCTCGCCAAGCCGTTTACGCTCAAGCAACTAGCGAGCAAGATCAAGGATGTGATAGGGAAGTAGAGAGCTAGGGCGGGGGCAGTTGAGGGGATTTAGCGAGGCAAGCGAATAATTTTACGCCAACGCCAACTTATCCATGTATTTCAGTTGAATGACTGATATTAAAAATATATTAATTATTTTTTCGTAAAATGGTGGCAGGATATTCAACAGGATATTCATATGCCGGATAAAAATATACATAACGGAAGTCCCCTTGCTGACTTAGCAATGGAGCAAATTTTTTATAGGGGAGAGTTTGCCGTCATCGGGATGGATGTCGATGAGGCCGGTGTGCCTACCGTTTCAATTACCGATGAATATCCTGAGATGCGGACTCAAAAACCTGTTTCCTGCACAGTGTTAGCTGAGCTTATAAAAGATAATTCCAAAGTGGAACAATATTTATTAGGCCGCTTAAATGAAATAACAAGTGATCGCTCAATAAGCCCTATCTCCGAGATAAACCCCGAACTTATAGAGCGATTCAAGGAACAAGCCAGGCCATTCGCTTCCGAACACCGCCCACAAACTGAGGCAATGGCAGCGATACTATCAGAAAACATCCCCGAAGAGCTAGAGATAATGCGGCTTGCTGCAAATGGTTTTCAGACCAACCGGATATTTTTTTCGCCAAAAGTGAAGGGATTTTTTGAGCCTGGCAATCCTAACATACAAGACGGTTATGTTGGCATACATTGTCGCAACACTAACAATTTAGTGATAGGGACAGAGGAGAATGACCTGTTTGTTAATCCCACTGCGGTGGCCACTCATGAAGCAATTCATGGCATAGATGCTATAGTTGCTTTCAATAATTTTAAGCCCGGTGTCTTAGGCAGTGACCTATATCTTTCAAGCAAGATAGTCCCGGATAACGCTTTAAAATCCATATTAAAGGAATCGAAAGGTTTGGCATTGGAATTACAATATAGGAGTGAATATGGGGTGGGAGATGATGAGGTCGCAAAACTTATACCCGATTTAGAAAAGAAATTATTTCCTAAAAAATCCGGTCATCTGCGGGATGAAAAAGCGCAAATATTGGAAATAATGGGCGTTGCATTCGGCGATATTATGGAAATACATCGAGCAGAAGCCCCCACAAAAGAAGTCATGGCGAGAGTGGGGGAGATTTTTTATACCACCACGGCAAAGATTAGAAAATTATTTCCAGACATGGAGCGGGAAGAGGCAATGCGCCGCACATTGGAGGCAATGAAAGTATTTTCGCCGACGGCAGCAAAAGTAATAGCCGACTACCGAAAAGAACTGCCCGGATTACTCGCCGAATTACGACAAAAACAAGCCCAACAAAAAACAGAACCGGTTTCTAAGCCCCGAGCTGCCGTTGCGGCTATGGATTTTTCTGAAGCACGGGTTGAGCTTGATGAGGACTATATATGGAAGAAAATTAGAAAAGAGGAAGGTCTACGCCTGGAAAATGAAATCTTCGAGGCGGCAGGCGATACTACGATGGGCTTTAAAGATTTTAGGTTGGCAGAATTAGAGCAATGGTTGAATGATTATAATAGCAATAAAGTTGAACGTGATCTTGCCACCAGGCTTGGCCTAATGGAAGACCCCGTGGAATTTCTGGATAATCTCCGTACGGTTCGGGAAAATTTACTTGAAAGCGGCGTTGATTTCAATTCAGATGCAATGGTGAAGCTTGCCTATCATATCTACGAAATCGAGAAACATTTCAGAAGCACTGAATTGTTGCTGGAGGAGGAAACCCCGGAACCGGATTTTGAGCAGCTGGAACCAAGCCTTACCGTTGATGAAGTATTTGCGGCTGTTGATGCATTGGAAAGCGAGATTCCGGGAATTTTGGAAGAGCTGCGCAATATTGACTCGGCAAAATTGGGATGTAGTACAAGGGTAATGGGATGGATCGATGATTATCATATTATAGAAGCCGATAAAGGCGATTGGCCTTTGGGTGTGGCGGAGATGATAAAGAATCCCGGAACTTTAACCGCTCTCCAAGAGATAGTGAGAATATTAGAGGAAAAAGCCATTGCCGCACCCGATTCCATTCTACGCATAGAATTGGGAGAAATCATCAGGGATGTCGAATTTTGGATCAAATATAACAAACAGTTTCCGGATCCAACGGATTTAGATGCCGGCGATACGCTCATCGAGCAAGGGCCACGAAGAATGCAAGAAAGCGGGAGAACCAATGCCGGCTAGAAAATTTCAGAATCTCATCATTAAAAACTCTTCCACGCCCATTCACTTTGTTACCTCCAAAGACAAGGGAAGGGATTGTTATTTTTTCCTTATGTGCACATTGGAGAAACTCAATCTCTTGAAAAATTGGTGTAGCAATAACGCCAAGCTAGACCTTACCCGGTACGGAATCATTGTAAAATCGGGATTCGGCAAAATACCGCCGAGAAAGAAAATTGCAGAAATAAAAAAAGAATTCGGTGTAGATTTCAGCTATTTGCTGAAATAGTTAATTATATTGTAAATTTGTGACAAAATCGGCATGTATTTTGTCTGGTTCCCGCTGGGATTTAGCAGCGCGGTTTTTCGGTAATGGCGGGACTGATGTAGGAGTGGGCGATGCGATCGACCCAGGAACAAACTTCTTTGCCCAATTCCCAATAATCCTGTGGCGTGCCCCATTTTTTTGGTGACATGTTGAAGAAGCTTTTAACCTCTATTTTTATCAATTCCAACACATTACGTTTTTCTTCCATTGATAAGGGCTTGATGTCTTTCTTGATACGTTCATCGTCATAGCCTTTAAAAAATGCTCCTACTTTTTGTTCGTCAATGCGTATGGCTTTGTTTTCATCTCTGGAAAAACACCCCCAGAGCACGGGGATAACCAAATCCCGCAAGGGCATTCCCTTGCCGCACATTTCCAGATCGATTATGGTCACTTGCCCATTCTCGGCGACGATCATATTGCCAAGATTGGTATCCCCGTGTGCTAAACCGGATTTCAATTTTTTATCGGGTAAATTATATGCCTGCTCGCGTAAGTCGTTGATGGCATGCAGCATCGATTCCGATATAGCAGTATCGTCACGCAGCGATCTGATTATAGCCTGTGTCTCAACATCGTTCGCTAATCCCAACAATTCTCCCGCATATTTCCAATCCTCTCTCGCATGGGTAGGTTCAATATGCCTGCGACGGAAAAAATCTTCGGTTAAATGATGAATTTTGGCCAAAGCGTGACCATATGCTTCCATTTCTTCACAAGTAAAACGCGTCAGCGCACCAGACTTGCCGGCAATAAACTCCGCAACCTGAAATTGATGTCCTGAAGGAAGATTGCCTACATTTCCAAGGAGCTTGGCTACAGGCGCACCTTTCTCATATAAATATGCTTGGAGATCGTGTGCTTCTTGTGAGATGGATGCTCTGGGTGTGCTAATGGACACAACATAACTGCCATGATCGGTAGCAAACTTATAGGTTGACCGCTTGACTCCTCCTGAAAGCACTTCCGGTTCGCGATCAGAAAGCGATATTTTCTTTCCTTCGACATCACTAATATGCTGAAGAATAATATCTATATGCGTTGGACGAAGCTTGTTACGCAGCTCGTCAAACCTGCGTTCGGACTCGGAAGTATCTATGGTGGAGGATTTATCGGTCATGCCAAATATTATAGCATAATTAACTCATAAATTATGTTAAGATTTTGTGACAAAAAAACGGTAAAACGGCTTTGAGAAGCCTTGTAAATCCCCATCATTCTGCTACAAAAACGGCATCGTTTAATTAACCCTCACCCTAGCCCTCTCCCTAAGAGGGCGAGGGGATTAATAAAGGCCATTTCATGACCGACAACACCGCCGCCCCAAGCCAGGAACTTCTGCCCGTAAACATCGAAGCGGAGATGAAGAAATCCTATCTCGATTACGCGATGAGCGTGATCGTTTCGCGCGCGATTCCCGATGTGCGCGATGGGCTGAAACCGGTGCATCGCCGCATTTTATATGGGATGCTGGAGCTGGGCTGTGGGCATGACAAGCCGTATAAAAAATCCGCGCGCATCGTCGGTGACGTGATGGGTAAATTCCATCCGCATGGCGACTCGGCTATTTACGACGCGTTGGTGCGCATGGCGCAGCCATTCTCGATGCGGCTGATGCTGGTGGACGGCCAGGGCAATTTCGGCTCGATGGATGGCGATAACCCGGCGGCGATGCGCTATACCGAATCGCGCCTGTCGAAGGCCGCGCATTCGCTGCTCGAAGACATCCGCAGAGACACGGTCGATTGGCAGGAAAATTATGACGGCTCGGAAAAAGAGCCGGTGGTGTTGCCCGCGGCTTACCCGAATATTCTCGTCAATGGCGCGGGCGGCATCGCGGTCGGCATGGCAACCAATATTCCTACGCATAATCTGGGCGAAGTGATCGATGCCTGCTGCATGTATCTCGATAATCCCGGTGTGTCGATCGACGAAATCATGACCGTTCTGCCCGGGCCGGATTTCCCGACCGGCGGCACGATTTTAGGCATGAGCGGCTGCCGCTCGGCGATGCATACCGGCCGCGGTTCGGTTATCATGCGCGCCAAGGCGGAATTCGAGGATATGAAATCCGGCAAGCAGGCGATCATTTTCACGGAAATCCCGTATCAGGTCAACAAGGCCAAAACCGTTGAAAAAATCGGCGAACTCGTGCGCGAAAAACGCATTGAGGGCATTTCGGATTTGCGCGATGAATCGGATAAAGACGGCGTGCGCGTCGTCGTCGAGGTGAAAAAAGATGCGGTGGCGGAAGTGGTGCTGGCACAGCTTTATGCGCTGACGCCGCTGCAAACCAGCTTCGGCGTGAATATGCTGGCGCTCGATAATGGCCGCCCGGAATTGATGAATATCAAGCATGTCATCACCTCGTTCATCGCCTTCCGCGAGGAAGTCATCACGCGCAGAACGGCGCATTTGCTCGGCAAAGCGCGCGACCGGGCGCATGTGTTGATCGGGCTTGCGATTGCCGTTGCCAATATCGACGAAGTCATTGCCGTTATCAAAGCCTCGGCCAACCCGGACATCGCGCGTGCGGAACTGATGCGCCGCAGCTGGGACTCCGGCGACGTATTGTCATTGCTGCAGTTGGTTGAGGATTCGGGCAATATCGTATCCGGCGGAAAAATTCAATTCACCGAGGCGCAGGCGCGCGCGATTCTTGAATTACGCTTAGCGCGACTCACCGGCCTTGAGCGCGAGAAGATCGACGAGGAAATGAAAGAACTCGCCGCTGAAATCGCGGAATATCTCTCTGTCCTCGGCGATCGCGAAAAGCTTTATGGAATCTTGCGCGCTGAATTGCTCGCCGCGAAAGAACAATTCGCCACGCCGCGCCGCACGATCATCGAAATGTCCGAATTCGAGGCCGATATCGAAGACTTGATCCAGAAAGAAGACATGGTCGTCACCGTCACCTCCGGCGGCTACATCAAACGCACCGCGCTTTCCAGCTATCGCGCGCAAAAGCGCGGCGGCAAGGGAAAATCGGCGATGGATGTTCGCGATGAGGATATTACGACGGAGTTGCTGGTCGTGAATACGCATACGCCCGTGCTGTTTTTCTCGAGCAAGGGGCAGGTGTATAAACTCAAAGTCTATAAGCTTCCGCTCGGCGCCGCCAATACGCGCGGCAAGGCGCTGGTGAATATTTTCCCGCTGTCGGAGGGCGAGCGCATTACAACGTTTATGCCGTTGCCGGAAGATGAAACGCTGTGGGATTCGATGCATATTTTCTTCGCGACCGCCAAGGGCAATGTGCGCCGGAATGACCTTTCGGATTTCCACGACATTCGCGCCAGCGGCAAAATCGCCATCCGCATGGATGAAGGCGACAAGCTGGTCGGCGTCAAAGTCTGCGGCGAAACCGATCATGCGCTGCTCGCCGGCAAATCCGGCAAATGCATCCGCTTCCCGATCAACGATGTGCGTGTATTCAAAAGCCGCACAAGCGATGGCGTGCGCGGCATGAAGCTCGCCCCGGGCGACGAGGTCGTTTCAATGAGCGTGCTGGGCGGTATCGCGACTACGGTTGAGGAACGTTACGCTTATGTGAAAACGACTCGTCGTCCTGAGGAGCGTAGCGACGAAGGATCCCAGGCTAATGGCACGAGATCCTTCGACTCCGGCCTTGCGGCCTCCGCTCAGGATGACGAGAACGCGGTCAAAGAAATCACGCTGACGACAGAACGTTTCAATGAGCTGGCCGCAGCCGAGCAATTCATCCTCACCGTCACCGAAAACGGTTATGGCAAGCGCAGCTCGGCTTATGAATACCGCACCGTCGGCCGCGGCGGATCGGGCATCGTCAATATCATCACCAGCGCCAGGAACGGCAAGGTGGTGGCCAGCCAGCCGGTGAACCATAAAGGCGAAATCATGCTGATGACCGACCGCGCCACCGTCATACGCTGTCCCATCGATCAGATCCGCATCGCGGGCAGGAGCACGCAGGGCGTTACGATTCTGAAGACGCAACCGGGTGAGAAAGTAGTGAGCGTGGTGACGTTGCCGGAGGGGGAGATAACAGAAGAATCAGAGAATGCTCCTGGAAAAACCACAGATGAAAAATAAATTTTTAAAAAATATTATAATTGCAGCCGTTATTGGAAGTCTATTATCAGTTGGCTGCATGTTTTTTGGAGGACCACTTTTAATATTGGGTGTAATGGCTCTGTCTTTTATTCTTCCTTCTCTTCTTCATGAGGGAAATAATTTTATAGTCTTCCTCATATTATTGCCATTAATACCATTACCATTTATGAAATTGCGGTATTCACTTAAGTGCTCCACGCTTATTATTATATCAATTATATCCCTTATGGATTTCTCCGATTTATTTTCTACAGCACCAAACGAGGGCATTTATGGATATATAATAAGAATCATGTATTCATGGTATTGGGCGATTCCTCTTATGGGAGCCATATTATTTGCTTTAATACAGGGAATTTTTGATAAATTTGAAGAAAAACAATCTTCTGTAAAGGTAAAAAATTGACCCGCATCGGCATCTATCCAGGCATGTTCAACCCGATTAGCGATGGAGCATATTTATGAATCTCGACACATTGCGTTCCCGTTATCGCGACGCCATTCTCGCCATTGCCGCGAAGCACAAGGCCGATAACGTCCGCGTGTTCGGCTCCGTGGCGCGCGGAGATGTCGGGCCGGGAAGCGATATTGACCTGCTGGTTCATGCTTTGCCGCGTTGTTCGCTGCTCGACTTATGTGCCATCCAAAACGCCATATCCGATCTGACGGGCGGACTGCCGGTTGACGTGATAGCGGATGACGAAATCCGGCCTGAGCTTGCGCCTTATATTTTACGAGAAGCAGTGCCTTTATGACGCGGCATAACATCGATCCGGATCAGCTGCGCCTTACCGATATTATGATCGCTATTGCGGACGTTGAATCTATTGGGCTGCATGAGGCGAGTGAACGCAAGGATATGCTGGCCTGTGCTTATGCGATTGCTATTATCGGTGAAGCCAGTAATCAGCTCTCCAAGGAGTTACGCGAAGCAAATAAACATATACCTTGGCGGGAAATTATCGACATGCGGCATCGTATCATTCACGGATACGGTAGTTTGAATAAAGAACGCTTGCTGGCAGTCGTACGCGAAGATATTCCGGTA